>Ga0209717_1000106_pt1 | contig 100737 bp, 80 predicted proteins | sample AD_UKC048_MetaG_FD_184418 | JGI IMG/M metagenome (GOLD analysis project Ga0209717, IMG submission 184418) | Active sludge microbial communities of municipal wastewater-treating anaerobic digesters from USA - AD_UKC048_MetaG (SPAdes) (version 2) | ecosystem: Engineered > Bioreactor > Anaerobic >... | reverse complement strand
AAAACAAAGAGAAAGATTTTTCTAATAAAATTATAAAAATACTATCACAAAATTCCAATAAAGCCTTTAACTACAAACAAATAGCTACTCTTTTAGAGAAAGATGATACTAAAAGCAGAAACGAAATTATCAGGGATTTAAAAATTCTTGCTTCACAAAAAAAGATAATAGAATCCGAACCTGGAAAATATCTTATCAAAGCGCTCAGCCAAGATTATTACGAAGGAAAAATAGATATGACAGGTCGAAAAACTGCCTATTTTGTTTGTCCAGAATTAGAAGAAGACGTTTTTATTCCCACCAATAATTTGAACCGAGCTTTAGACAAAGATACTGTAAAAGTCTATGTTTACAATCGTAGAAAAGGCCGAAGACCTGAAGGCGAAGTGATTGAAGTAGTCGAAAGAGCCAAAATAGATTTTGTAGGTGTGATTGATATTCAAAAGAATTTTGCTTTTGTATCGACTGCTAATCCCAAAATGTACACCGATATTTTTATTCCAAAAGATAAATTAGGAGAAGCAGAACAAGGCGATGTTGTTTTAGTTCATATTGAAGATTGGCCCAAAAGAGCCGATAGTCCTTTTGGTTCCGTAATAAAAGTACTTGGAAAACAAGGAGAACACAACACCGAGATTCATGCTATTTTAGCAGAATATGGTTTACCAGCTGAATTTCCAGTAGAAGTAGAGGTTTATGCTCAAAAAATAGACACTTCGATTACTGAAGAGGAAATCAAAAATCGTCGTGATATGCGCGATACTTTGACTTTTACGATAGATCCAAAAGATGCTAAAGATTTTGATGATGCTTTGTCTTTCAAAAAGTTAGAAAACGGTCATTACGAAATTGGAGTTCATATTGCCGATGTTTCCTATTATCTTCAAGAAGGAACGATTCTAGATGATGAAGCATATCAACGTGCGACTTCAGTGTATTTGGTAGATAGAGTAGTGCCAATGTTACCTGAAGTGTTGTCTAATTTTGCATGTTCATTACGTCCTCAAGAAGAAAAATATACGTTTTCGGCTATTTTCGAAATTACAGAAACTGCTCAAGTCGTCAATCAATGGTTTGGTAGAACGGTGATTTTTTCAGATCAGCGATTTGCTTACGAAGAAGCGCAATACATCATAGAGACGAAAGACAATACGATTCCAGCTGAAACTTCTATAACAGGAAGTTCTTATCAAGTTTCGGATGAAATTGTTGCAGCTACGCTTAAAATGCAAGATTTAGCTAAAATTCTACGTAGAAATAGAATGAATAATGGAGCCATTTCATTCGATAAGGTCGAAGTAAAATTCAATTTAGATGATGAAGGAGAACCAGAAGGAGTTTATTTCAAAGTCTCAAAAGATGCCAATCATTTGATTGAAGAATTTATGCTTTTGGCGAATAGAAAAGTGGCGGAATACATTGGGAAACAAAAGAAAACCTTTATTTATAGAATCCACGACGAACCAAATGAAGATAAATTAATTGCAATGCAAACCGTAATTGCAAAATTTGGTTATAAAATAGATTTCAGGAATAAAGGCGATATTTCAAAATCATTGAATGCTTTATTAAATGATGTTAATGGTAAAAAAGAGCAGAATTTAATTGATACTCTTGCAATTAGAACAATGAGCAAAGCCAAATACTCGACAGACAATATTGGACATTATGGTTTGGCTTTTGATTATTATAGTCATTTTACCTCGCCAATTCGTCGTTATCCCGATGTTATGGTACACCGATTATTGCAATTTTATCTCGATGGAGGAAAATCTGTAGATGAAGAAAAATACGAAGCAAAATGTTTGCATTCCTCTACAATGGAAGGTTTAGCATCGAATGCTGAGCGTGATTCTATCAAATATATGCAGGTCAAATATATGCAGAATCACAACGATCAGGAATTCTTGGGCGTTATTTCTGGAGTTACCGAATGGGGAATTTTTGTTGAAATTATCGAAAATAAATGTGAAGGAATGGTTCGAATTCGAGAAATAAAAGATGATTATTACACCTTCGACGAAAAACAATATGCCTTGGTTGGCGCAACCACAAAAGCGTTGTTGCAATTAGGTGACGAGATTTACGTTAAAGTCAAAAACGCCGATTTAGTCAAAAAACAATTGGATTTTAATTTTATAAGAAGGAATGAATAAGAATTTTTTTAGCTAATTAATTATATTTTAAAACAATGAAAAAGATTATTTTAATGGTATTTGTGTTATTAACACAATTAAATTATAGTCAAACCACCATCAAATTAGATAATTTTGATGAATTGAAAGTCTTCGATCAGTTGAATGTAACCTTAGTTCAATCAGATGAAAATAAGGTAGTTGTTAGCGGAAAAAATGAAAGCAGCTTCGAAACAGTGAATAAAAATGGAGTTCTAAAACTTAGAATGCGATTGACAAAAATGTTGTCTGGCGAAGACACTAAAGTAACTTTATACTTCAAAAACATTAAAAGTATTGATGCTAACGAAGGAAGTATTGTGAGCAGCAAACACATTTTTAAACAAACCACAATGGATTTATCTTCTCAAGAAGGAGCTAAGATAGATGTGGAACTTGATGTTGAAAACACTTCGATAAAGATATATTCAGGTGGAATAATTAGTCTTTGGGGTAAAGCCGTTACTCAAAAAGCAATGATTAATTCTGGCGGAATTTTTTATGCCAAAGATTTAGTAACATCTCAAACTACAGTTAGTATTTCAGCCGGAGGAAGTGCTGATGTAAATGCAACAACTCTTGTAAATGCAAAAGTAAATGCAGGCGGAAGTATATCTATTTATGGCAAACCAAAAGAGATAAAACAAGAAACCTTTGCGGGTGGAATAATTACTGAAAAGGAATAAAACAATTTATATTTTTAGATGATAAACGATATTATATCAGGAATTCCTTGGGGAATATTTTTGAGTTTTATGATTGGGCCAGTTTTTTTTATATTATTAGAAACCAGTATTATAAAAGGATTTCGGGCTGCTTTAGTATTTGATTTAGGGGTTGTTTTGGGTGATATTTTATTCATCACTATTGCTTATTTGGGTAGTTATCGATTGATAACGAGTCTCAAAGACAATTCTGCTCTTTTTATGTTTGGGGGAATATTGATGCTAGCTTATGGTGTTATTTCGTATATCAGTTTGCACAAAGAAAAAAAGATAGATACTCATAAAATAGACAACGAAATCATTCGAAAAAATTATTTAGGATTGTTCATAAAAGGTTTTTTCCTGAACATTATCAACATTGGAGTATTGGGATTTTGGTTGGCTGTTATTATTTCAGTTGGACCAAAATTAGAAATGCAAAACTCCAGAATGATTACTTTTTTTGCCACTGTAATTCTGTCTTATTTATTGGTAGATTGCATCAAAATTGTATTGGCTAAGCAGTTGAAAAGCAAGTTGACCCCAAAAAATATTCTTAAAGTAAAAAAAGGAATCAGCATTGTTTTGATGGTTTTTGGAGTGGCTTTGATTACACAAGGTTGGTTTCCAAAAGAAAAAGAACAATTGCAAAATGTTTTGGAGAGGATTGATGAGTAGGTTTTAGAAAAGAATTATATACTAGTGAATATAAGATTTTTTCATTATTTCACTTATTTAATACTTGAAAAAAATCTAATAAGAAACAGTAATTTTAATTTTACCTGCTAATAATGAAAATAGAGAAAGATGAAATAAGAATTGGAATAAGTAAAAAAAAAGGATACTTAATTACATCTATTTTAATGGTATTCTTAGCTGTATTAATTTGGGCATTATTAAAAGTTATGATGTTGCCTGAAGCTTTTAATAGGACATTCTTAATAATATGTCTATCGTCTTTAATAATTACAGTTAGCTTAGTTTGTTTTTCTGGTCTAATTAAATTATTTGACAACAAACAAGGTTTAATAGTAAATAACATTGGTATTCAAATTAATACTGGACCAAATTGTGGACATTTTGTTAAATGGAATGAAATTATAGAATTAAAAACATATAATCAAACTAAAGGGACGATGACACTTTTAATATTTGTTAAAAACCCTAAAGATTTTATTGAAAAATTTAGTGGTTTGAAAAGATTCCTTTTAATAATGAATAACGTTTCTCATAAAACACCTATCAGTCTAACTTCAAATTGGTTAGATTGTAGTTTTGAAGAACTTGTTTTGTTAATTGAAGATAATTATAAAAAAAGCACTTAATAAATAAGATTTCTTCTTTTAGGTTCTAGTAAGCTTTTATAAAGTTGTCTAATCTAAAAACAAAAAGAAGAGACACATTTCTGTATCTCTTCTTGAGGCATCGTCCGGATTCGAACTATGACTTTACCTAATTTTTTCTAAAAATTAAACATAAAAAAACCCTCAAGTTTCCTTGAAGGTTTTAGAGGCATCGTCCGGATTCGAACCGGAGTAGGAGCTTTTGCAGAGCCCAGCCTAGCCGCTCGGCCACGACGCCATTTATTTAATGGACTGCAAATGTAGTATAAAAATTTCAAAAAGCAAATCCCAAATCCCAAATAAAACACATAATCGCATTCGGTTGGAATTTGGAATTTTTTTTATTTGGAATTTAACTCCTATATTCTTCCATTTCAATCGTAACCGCTTCAACATCACCACCAATAGGAGGATTCAGTTTTGAAACTGCCAAGGTAATTCTCGAAATAGATGGAACTTCGTCAAAAATTCTTTTGATTATTCGGTGGGCAACATGTTCCAATAATTGAGAGCGAATCGCCATTTCTTCTTCGACAATACGGTTCAAAAGCACATAATCTACCGTATCTTCCAGATTATCTGAAAGAGCAGACTTGCGTAAATCGGTTTTTACTTCTAAATCAACCGAATAATCAGAACCAATTTTTCCTTCTTCAACCAAACAACCGTGATAGGAGTAAGTACGGATGTTTTTTAATTTTATAATTCCCATTTTTTATTTAATTTTAGTTGAAAAAGGTAATAAATGATCACTAATTATTGCTTCGACGTAAATAATATTTTTTTCTTCATCAACTTTAAAATACACTTTATAAGGAAACTTTTGAACTGGAATTTTTCTTATGTTATTTGAATCTTTTTGATAAAAAGGATTAATTTTTAAAGATTCAATTACATTTCTGACTTCATTATAAAATTTATCACCTAATTCATTAGATAAATTTTTATAATAAATTGCTATTTCATTCAAATCTTGTTCAGCCCAAAAAAGCATTTCAACAGCATATTTATCCATTGAAATTCCATTTTTTATCCAAATCTTTCTTCACATCCTCCCAACTTCTATAATCCTCTGGTTTAGCGTTTTTCATACGTTCTAAAACCATTTCTTGTTGCCAAAGAGGAACATCATTCGATGCGTTTTCGTTTATGGAAACGTCAGGAATATGTTTGAAAAAACTAATAAAAGTTTCGTAAAATTCATCTGGAATTGTAACAGTTAATTGTCTCATAACTTTCAATATTTATACAAAAATAGCAATAAAATTAATTGAAAGTCTATTATCTCTAAGTCTATTATCTGCATCTATTTTTTTACATTTGCATTTCAATTCAGAAAATTATGTCAACCGAAGAAAAATCCCTTCATTTTATAGAACAAATTATTGAAGACAGTCTAGCAAGCGGTTTTCCCCAAGAGAATTTACGTTTCCGTTTTCCCCCAGAACCTAATGGGTATTTACATATTGGCCACGCCAAATCCATTTGTTTGAATTTTGGTTTGGGTCTAAAGTACAATGCGCCAGTCAATTTGCGTTTTGACGACACGAATCCAGCCAAAGAAGAGCAGGAATATGTAGATGCCATCAAAGAAGATTTACTTTGGCTAGGTTTCAATTGGGCCGAAGAACGTTATGCTTCTGATTATTTTCAGCAGTTATACGATTGGGCAATTCTAATGATTAAAAACGGAAAAGCGTATGTTGACAGTCAGTCTTCTGAAGATATGGCCGCTCAAAAAGGAACGCCAACGCAACCAGGTGTTGACGGACCGTACAGAAATCGTTCGGTTGAAGAAAATTTGACTTTATTCGAAGGAATGAAAAAGGGTGATTTCCCTGAAGGAAGTCACGTTTTGCGTGCCAAAATTGATATGGCTTCGACTAATATGTTGATGCGTGATCCTTTGATGTACAGAGTTTTGCACCGTCATCATCACCGAACGGGAGACAATTGGAATATTTACCCAATGTATGATTATGCACACGGTGAAAGCGATTACATCGAGCAAATTTCGCATTCTATTTGTACCTTGGAATTTGTAATGCACAGAGAATTATACAATTGGTTTTTAGACCAAATTTATGACGATACTTTAGTTAGACCCAACCAATATGAATTTGCGCGTTTGAACTTGAATTACACCGTAATGAGCAAGCGAAAATTGTTGCAATTGGTTCAGGAAAACATAGTGAATGGTTGGGATGATCCAAGAATGCCAACGATTTCAGGTTTGAGAAGAAGAGGTTATACACCAGCTTCCATTCGTAAATTCTGTGATATTATTGGAGTTGCTAAAAGAGAAAATATCATTGATGTTTCGCTTTTGGAGTTTTGTTTGCGTGAAGATTTGAATAAAACCGCACCAAGAGTTATGGCAGTTTTAGATCCGGTAAAAGTTATTATTACCAATTATCCAGAAGGAAAAGAAGAACTTTTAGATGCTGAAAATAATCAGGAAGATGAAGCGGCAGGTTATAGAAAAGTTCCTTTTTCAAGAGAAATTTACATCGAAAGAGAAGACTTTTTGGAAATCGCTCCAGCCAAATTTTTCCGTTTGTCTTTAGGTAATGAAGTGCGATTAAAAAACGCCTATATCATTAAAGGAGAAAGTGTTGTAAAAGATTCAGAAGGTAATATTACCGAAATTCACGTTACTTATGATACTGATTCATTGAGTGGAAGTGGGAGTGAAGCTTCTAAAAGAAAAGTGGCGGGAACCTTGCATTGGGTTTCCATCAAACACGCTTTGGAAGCCGAAGTTCGTTTGTATGACCGACTTTTTATAGACGAAGCGCCAGACAGTCACAAAGAAAAAGATTTCTTAGATTTTATGAATTCCAATTCTTTGCAAATTATAAAAGGATTCGTAGAACCAAGTCTTTCTGCGGTTAAATCTGGAGATAAATTCCAGTTTCAACGTATAGGATATTTCAATGTAGATAAAGATTCAACTGCTTCTAAATTAGTGTTTAACAAAACGGTTGGACTCAAAGATGCTTGGGAAGAAAAAGGCAAAAAAGAAGAAAACAGCATCAATAATGCTTTAAAAGAAATCAACAAATATTTCAAAGTTGCCACCAGAGAAGAACGCATCGCCATTCGAAAAGCGATAGGAGAGACCTTGTCTGGAATTGCCAATTATAGTTTATTGCAAAATTCTTTCAAAAAGAATATTAACAACAATAAAACATCTTTGTTGTTTGCTCAATTTATTTTGAAATATTCCAACTTGAAATCGTCGGATTTTGATAAAGAAGATCTCACTAAATTATATTTAATGTCTTTGAGAAGTGAATCATCATTTGTTCGTTCGAGAGCACTTTTGAATTTATTGGATTTAGAAAAAGATGTTGATTTTGTAAATTCCTTTAAAGAGGAAATTTTGAAACTAAAATCTAATCCTCCGAAAAGTTCTACCGAAAGAGAAGTCGAATTTATCGAACAAGTTTTAAATAAAGAATAACTATCAAAAGCGCTTTTATAAGCGCTTTTTTTAATCATTTGTTTTTGTGATTGATTTTACAAATTATATCAATTTTAACAATTAAAATCGGCTTCCATAAATTAATTTTAAGCCGTTTTTTCAAATTTTACAAGGGTTTTGTTGTCTCTGAAAAGTTCTTAAAAGCAAGACTGCTTATTTGGGTTTTGAGTCAAATTTATTTCACTTTAACGCCTTATTAACATTGCGGTGTTCATAAAGTTTGTAACTTTAAAGTATTATTAATTTTAATTCTAAAAACGATGTCAAATAACACAAATTCAGTATTAGCACTTTTATTAGGTGCAGCGATTGGAGCAGGAGTAGGAATTTTATTTGCTCCGGATAAGGGTTCAAAAACCAGAGAAAAAATTAAAGATGGTTTTGATGATGCTAAAGACAATTTAAAACATAAATTTGAAGATGTAACGCATCAATTGAGAAAAAAGTTTGAGGGATCAAAACACGATTTAGAAGAAACTTATGAAGAAATGGTTTCTAATATGAGTCACAAAACCGAAGACGTTATTTCTTTTTTAGAAACTAAGTTGGCTGATTTGAAAGAACAAAACGCTAAACTTCAAAAAAAGCAAATAGCTAATCACGAAAATTAAATTTCTTAAACAATAAATTTATGGCTTTCGAAGAACTAAAAGAACATACCGAAGACATTCAAAAACAAGCGCAAGCCTATATCGAAAACAGCGTAGCCTATTACAAGTTATGGGGTTTTAAAGTGGCGATGAAATCGACCACAATGATGTTGAAGTTTGCATTGATTGCAATAGCGTTGATGATGGTTTTGTTATTTTGTTCTGTTGCAGGTGCTTTTGCCATCGGGAAAGCCTTAGATAGTTATGCCTTGGGATTTTTAAGCGTTGGTGGAATTTATTTAGTCATCACCGGACTTTTATTTTTAATAAAAGACAAAGTAGTTGAAGGACCAATTTTGGAGAAATTTTCAGAAATCTTTTTTAACGACTAAAGTATGGGAACTAAAAAATATTCATCTTACGCGCAAATCGAGCTGGAACTAGAAATTCTGAAAATTGAGAGAGAACTAAATCTTAAAAGAATCGTTTTAAACGTTCAGAAAACAAAGGAAAGTTTTATGCCAATAAATTTAATAAAAGGATTTATTGGAGATTATAAATCGATTCTATCTAACTATTCTGGAACGATACTCAACATAGCAATTCCAATTCTCATTAATTGGATACTAAAAAGAAAAAGAGGCCGTTAAGCCTCTTTTTTTATATAACTAAACCTCAGTTTCAGGTTCCTCAGGTTCTACATAATCTGTAGGATGAGCTGCGGGTTTTATTCTTTTGGTTTTTTTCATCATTTCGCCCACTTGATTTGAAGCTGAAAAGGAAGCCACCATATTATTCAACATATCGCTTCCGGCTTGCGGAGAATTGGGCAATAATATCAAATTAGAATTCGTGTCTGCGCCAATAGCTTGCAAAGTATCGTAATGTTGTGTCACCACAATCAATGCCGAAGCTTCTTGCGAATTGATTCCCACTTTATTCAAAACATCCACACTTTCGACTAAACCACGAGCAATTTCACGTCTTTGATCGGCGATTCCTTGACCTTGTAATTTTTTACTTTCCGCTTCCGCTTGGGCTTTGGCCACAATTCTAATTCTAGAGGCTTCTGCTTCAAATTCTGCTACCGTTTTTTCTCTATCGGCCGCATTGATTCTGTTCATTGCATTTTTTACTTGAATATCAGGATCAATATCGGTAACCAATGTGTTGATGATTGTATATCCATAAGTCGTCATTGCTTCGTTCAATTCTCTTTTTACGGCAACGGCAATATCATCTTTTCTTTCGAAAACATCGTCCAATTTTAGTTTTGGAACCTCGGCACGAACGACGTCAAAAACATAAGAAGTGATTTGATCGTGAGGATATTCCAGTTTGTAGAAAGCATCATAAACGGTTTCTTTTACCACCATAAACTGTACAGAAACTTTTAGTTTAACAAATACGTTGTCTTTGGTTTTGGTTTCGATAATAACGTCTAATTGTTGGATTTTAAGATTGACACGACCTGCAATCCTATCAATCAATGGAATTTTGAGTTGCAATCCAGATTGTCTGATGCTTAAAAATTTTCCAAAACGCTCAATGATAACAGCGGTTTGTTGTTTGACGGTAAAGAATGAAGAAAGGAAAATAAAAAATCCGAATACAATAAAAATAATTAATCCAGGGTTCATACAAATATAATTTAGGTTAAAAAACACTGTTAAATTACAAAAAAACTTTAGGTTTGCCGATGTTTAATTTTATTTTATGAAAAAGATATTTCTTACTTCTATTTTAACTCTGATTACGATGGTTTGTTTTTCTCAATATGATTATAGAGATTCCAACCGAATCGGGATTAGTTTTGGTATAAACCAATTCACAATAAACACAAATAATTTTCAAACCAAACCAGGAACAGGTTGGAACGGAGGACTTTCTATGCGCGGAAATTACTATAATGATTGGGATATGGTGTACGCAATGCAGTTTAGCGAAAACAATTTTTCGGTAGTCACAAATAGCGGTTTTATCACCGAAGACACCAATTATAAATTGTCTTCAGTACAAATATCTTTAATGTGGAGTTACAAAATTGTAGAAAATCATTTGAGTTTAGAGTTTGGACCTTTAGTTCAAATCAACGGAAAATTGAATGTTGACAAGGACCAAGAAAACAACATCATTTCTGGAACGAATTTATTAGCCAAAGACATTGTGGCTATTTCGCAATTTAATTTTTATCCTGTAATAGGAATTACAGCTGGATTTCGCCACGTTCGCTTGAATGTTTCCTACCAATATGGTTTAAATAATATGCTTGGGAATCTGAACAACCAGAATTTAGGGTATAGTTTTAAAGGAAATCCGGGAATCTTGAATGGGAATTTGATTATTTATTTATAAAAGAAATACATCAATAATCTTAAAGATGAAGGCAAAAAGTTTACTAGATTAATAGTCTACTTTGTGCCTTCTTTGTGAACTTTGTGTTTAATTTATAAAGAATCAATAGCTTTCTCAATCCTCTTAATCGTTTCCTCTTTTCCAATGAGTTCCAAGATGTCAAATAGGTGAGGACCTTTCAAAGCGCCAACCAAACTCAAACGGAAAGGTTGCATTACTTTTCCCATTCCAATTTCGTTTTTTGTCATCCAGTCTTTTGCGATAGTTTCTATATTCAATGAAGTGAAATCAGTTATTTCTCCAAGAACTGAAATCAATTCTTGCATCAAAGCTGGAGTTTCTTCTTTCCAATTTTTTCTTGCTTTTTCATCATAAGATGTTGGAGCAACAAAAAAGAAATCACTCAAATTCCAGAATTCTGAAACGAAATTAGCTCGTTCTTTTATTAACGAAACTATTTTTTCCAATTTTGTCACTTCGAGCGCAGTCGAGAAACCTTTTTCAGCGACAATAGGAGTGAAGCTTTTGGCTAAATCAGCATCGTTTTGTTTTATCAAATATTGATGGTTGAACCATTTGTTTTTCTCAGGATCAAATTTGGCTCCCGCTTTGTGAACTCTGCTCAAATCAAATTTTTGAACTAATTCTTCTAACGAGAACAATTCTTGTTCGGTTCCGTCATTCCATCCCAATAAAGCTAGAAAGTTAATTACAGCTTCAGGAAAAAACCCTTTCTCTCTATAACCTGACGAAACTCCTTCGGCTGTTTTCCAATCTAATGGAAAAACGGGGAATCCCATTTTATCACCATCGCGTTTGGATAATTTTCCGTTTCCAACAGGTTTCATAATCAATGGTAAATGGGCAAATTCTGGTGCTTCCCAACCAAAAGCTCTGTATAACAAAACGTGTAATGGCATCGATGGCAACCATTCTTCGCCACGAATTACGTGTGAAGTTTCCATTAAATGATCATCAACGATATTCGCTAAATGATAGGTTGGCATTCCATCACTCTTAAATAAAACTTTGTCGTCAAGTAAATTGGTTTCAAATTTCACATCACCACGAATAATGTCTTGCAAATGCAAAGTTTCATTAACCGGAGTCTTAAAACGGATGACATAATCTTCACCAGCGGCAATTCTTTTAGCGGTTTCTTCGGCAGAAATTACCAAAGAAGTATCTAGTTTTTCACGATTGTGCCAATTGTAAATAAATGTTTTTCCTTGCTCTTCGTGTTGTTTTCTATGAAAATCTAAAGCTTCGGCAGTATCAAAAGCATAATACGCATTTCCGGAATTGATTAATTCATCGGCATATTGCTTGTACAAATGTTTCCTTTCGGATTGTTTGTATGGACCAAATTTTTCATTTTTTCCGATAGTTTCATCAGGAGCAATTCCCAACCATTCCAAGGCTTCCATAATATATTCTTCGGCACCGGGAACAAAACGATTTTGATCCGTGTCTTCAATTCGAAGAAAGAAAACGCCATTGTTTTTTTTGGCAAACAAATAATTGAATAGGGCAGTACGCACTCCGCCAATATGTAAAGGTCCCGTTGGACTTGGTGCAAAACGCACTCGAACTTGCTGTGACATTTCTGTAATTTTTTTTGCAAAGATAAGAAGTTCTTTTCGCCACGAAGACACAAAGTCGCAAAGTTGACATTTTATTTAGTTACCATATAAGGCATTTAAGTTCATTTAAGTTGTTTCAACACCAACCTTATGTGAACTTAAATGCCTTATATGGTTCAAAATTATTTGATAATTTATTGTTTAATCAATTTTTAACATCGACAGAATTGAAAAATGGTTACTTTTAGCGGTTATAAAATAAAGGAATTAATTTTGGAACAATCAAAATTCATATATCAAAAGCTGGAACTTTTCATCAAGAAGTTTTACACCAACGAACTGATTCGGGGAATGATATTCTTCATTGGTCTAGGATTGTTGTATTTCTTGTTCACACTTTTTGTGGAATACTTTCTTTGGCTCAAGCCAATGGGAAGAACACTTTTGTTTTGGACTTTTATTGGAGTGGAAATTTTCCTCTTGTTCCGATTTATTCTATTTCCAATTTTCAAATTGTTAAAACTTCAAAAAGGAATTGACTACAAGCAAGCATCTGCGATTATTGGAAATCATTTCTCGGAAGTAAATGATAAACTCACGAATTTCCTTCAATTGTCGAACAATCAAAATCAATCTGAATTGTTATTGGCTTCGATTGAACAAAAGGCAAATTCACTACAACCGATTCCTTTTGGAAATGCAATCAATTTCAATACTAATCGAAAATATTTACCTTTGGCGATATTGCCTATTTTACTTTTCGCTTTCTTTTATGTTTCTGGAAACAGTAAAATTATTTCTCAAAGTTTGAATAGAGTGGTACATTTCAAAGATCAATTTTTACCGCCTGCTCCATTTCAATTTGTGATGTTAAACGGCAATTTACAAACAGAGCAAAACAAGGATTTCCTCGTTCACATAAAAACCGAAGGAAAAATTGTTCCTGAAAATGCGATGATTTTTATTGGTGACGAAAGTTATTTTATGGAAACCACCAAAGCTGGAGAATTTCAATATAGAATTGAAAAGCCTACAGCAAATATTTTGTTCCACGTGGAGGCGAATGCAGTTTCTTCATCCGATTATGAATTGAATGTGGTAACCGTTCCATCGATTGCTAATTTTGAAATGGTTTTGAATTTCCCGTCTTACTTGAAGAAGAAATCAGAGATTATCAAAGGAAATGGAAATGCTATCCTTCCCGAAGGTACTCGTGTGACCTGGAGAATTAATACTTTGGCAACTCAAAATATAGTTTGGAAAGATTTAACTTCTAATTTCCCTTTTGCAAAGTCTGAAAACGATTTTACTTTATCCAAACAAATCTCTCAAAATACTGAATACCAAATTCTGACTTCGAATGCGAAAGTAAAGAACTATGAGAAATTGAACTACCAGATTTCGGTTATCAAAGATCAGTTTCCAACCATCAACGTAAACAACGCTCCAGACAGCCTTAAAATTGACAAAAACTATGTTTTAGGGCAAATTTCGGATGATTACGGATTGTCGAGACTTCTGGTGGTTTATTATCCTAAAAACAAGCCAGAATTGGTTAAACGTGGAACAATCGCGGTGAAATCAAATTTGTACGATCAGTTTATTTTTGCTTTCCCAAGTTCACTTCCTGTTGAACAAGGAGTTTCTTATGAATACTATTTCGAGGTTTTTGACAATGATGCTATTCATAATTTCAAAAGTACCAAGTCTTCTGTTTTTTCAAATCGGATTGCAACAGACGAGGAGAAGGAAGATTTGCAATTTCAACAGCAAAACGAAAGTATTAATGGTCTAGAAAAGTCATTAAAAAATCAGGACAGGCAAATTTCCGAAATGGATAAATTGCAAAAAGCAGGAAAAGAAAAAGACAATTTGGAATTTAAAGACCAACAAAAGATTAATGATTTTATCAAGCGTCAAAATCAGCAGGATAAAATGATGAAGGAATTTGCCGAGAAAATGAAAGAGAATTTGGATAAATCCAAAACTGAGAAAAAGGATGAATTCAAAGAAGAATTGCTAAAAAGATTAGATAATGTAGACAAGGATTTGGAGAAAAACAAAAAATTATTAGATGAACTTAAAGAACTGAATGATAAAATCAAGCAAGAAGACTTGATGGAAAAAATGGATAAGTTCAAACAAAATGCAAAAAATCAATCCAAAAGTTTGGAACAATTAGTTGAACTTACCAAGAAATATTATGTCCAGAAAAAAGCAGAACAACTAAAAGATAAACTTGATAAACTTTCGGAAAAGCAAGAAGATTTGTCAAATAAAGAAAAGGAAAACAAGACAGAAAGCCAAGACAGAATCAACAAAGAATTTGATAAGATTCAAGAAGAATTACAAGAGTTAGACAAAGATAACAAAGAACTCAAAAAACCTTTGGACATTCCAAATGACAAAGAACAACAAAAAAGCATTGATGAGGATTTAAAGAAAGCATCTGAAGAACTGCAAAAAGACAAGAAAGCATCTGCCAAACCAAAACAAAAAAGCGCAGCTAAGAAGATGAAGCAAATGTCCCAGAAGATGGAAGAAAGTATGGAAAGTGGCGAAATGGAACAGCTTGAAGAAGATATTGCTATGCTCCGTCAAATTCTGGATAATCTTCTGGCTTTTTCTTTTTCGCAAGAAGACTTGATGGACAAGTTTAAGAGTTATAAAATAGGATCTCCAGCATTCAATAAAAATTTAAAAATCCAGCAGGATTTAAAATTGCAGTTCAAACACATTGACGATAGTTTGTTTGCAATGTCATTGCGTAATCCAAAATTTGGCGAAAACATCACAAAAGAAATAGGTAACACACAGTATAATTTAGACAAATCCTTGGAAACACTTGTTGATGCCCAAATTCCCAAAGGAATTTCGCACCAACAGTATGCTGTTTCATCATCGAATAAACTAGCTGATTTCTTGGCAGATATTTTAAATAATATGCAAATGTCAATGTCTGGTGAAGGTCAAGGAAAACCAAAACCTGGTGAAGGCGACGGAATGCAATTGCCAGATATTATCAAAAAACAACAAGGTCTTGCCGAAATGATGAAAGACGGAATAAAAAAAGGTCAAAAACCAGGCGAAGGGAAAGAAGGTGACAAAGGGAAAGAAGGGAATAAAAGCAAAGACGTTAAAAAATCTGGTTCTGATGGAGACAATGGTGATGATGGAGAAGGCGATGCAAAAGCTATTATGGAAATTTATAAAGAGCAAAAACAATTGCGTGAAGCATTACAAAACGAATTGAACAAACAAGGAATAGGAGGAAGCGGACAGAATGCTTTAGACCAAATGAAGGAGATTGAAAAGCAATTATTGAACAAAGGTTTTAAGAACGAAACACTTCAAAGAATCTTGAATGTGAAGCAAGAATTATTAAAACTTAACACAGCAATTCAACAACAGGGACAAGAAAATAAGCGACAATCAGAAACAAATAAAAAAGAGTTTTCGAATCAAGCTAAACCCTTGCCTACCGCTTTATTAGATTATTTAAACAGTATAGAAATATTAAATAGACAATCCTTACCTTTGCGCTCCAATTTTAATCAAAAAGTTCAAGAATATTTCAATAAAAAATGATAGACTTTAATTACGAAACCGAATTTTCGCTAGAGAATGAAGAGGCGATTAGCAACTGGATTTCTAATGTAATCATATCCGAAAACAAGAAAGAAGGCGAGATAAATTACATTTTTTGCGATGACGATTATTTGCATAAAATAAACGTGGAGCATTTAGGCCACGACACTTTAACAGACATTATCAGTTTTGACTATACTGTTGGAAACGAAATCAACGGAGATGTTTTTGTTTCTGTCGAAAGGGTTAAAGATAATGCTGTCGATTTCAACGTCCCTTTTGATGAAGAATTGAAACGCGTTTTGGTTCATGGTGTTTTGCATTACTGCGGCTACAAAGATAAAACAGAAAATGACGAGCTTCTTATGAGAAGCAAAGAAGATGAAAAACTTGCTATGTTTCACGTGGAACAGTAAAGTGATAAAAGAACGCGGATTTTAGACTGTGTTTCACGTGGAACATTTGAGAAAATTATTTTTTTTATTCTAAAATTTGAATTCTAAAATTGATTGTTTCACGTGGAACAAGAATTAAAACAAATGGTTTGGAAGGCAATTCTAAAACCAAAAAATCAAAAACCAAATGTTTCTAGAAGAATATGATGTAATTGTTGTTGGTGCGGGTCACGCAGGTTGCGAGGCTGCTGCCGCTGCTGCAAATTTGGGTTCGAAAACCTTGTTGGTGACAATGAGTTTGCAAAACATTGCACAAATGTCTTGTAATCCTGCTATGGGTGGAATTGCCAAAGGACAAATTGTACGTGAGATTGATGCGCTTGGCGGATACTCTGGAATTGTTTCCGACAAGACGGCAATTCAATTCAAGATGTTGAACAAATCCAAAGGGCCTGCAATGTGGTCGCCAAGAGTTCAAAGTGATAGAATGCGTTTTTCGGAGGAATGGAGATTGATGCTCGAAGGAACTCCAAATCTTGATTTTTACCAAGAAATGGTTAAAGGTTTGATTATCGATAACGGAAAAATTAAAGGAATTAGAACCTCACTTGGAATTGAAATTCGTTCTAAATCGGTTGTTTTAACTAATGGAACTTTTCTAAATGGATTAATTCATATCGGCGAAAAACAATTCGGTGGAGGAAGAGCAGGCGAGAGTGCCGCTTATGGAATTACCGAAGATTTGGTGAATGCTGGTTTTGAATCGGGTAGAATGAAAACAGGAACGCCTCCAAGAGTAGATGGTCGTTCTTTGGATTATTCTAAAATGAATGAAGAAAAGGGAGATGCGAAGCCGGATAAATTTTCATATTCAGATGTAACCTCGCCTTTGGTTCATCAAAAATCTTGTCATATGACCTATACTTCTTTGGAAGTTCATAATATTTTGAGAGAAGGATTTGATCGTTCGCCAATGTTCAATGGAAGAATCCAATCGCTTGGTCCAAGATATTGTCCGTCTATCGAAGACAAGATAAATCGTTTTGCCGATAAAGAAAGACATCAGTTATTTGTTGAGCCTGAAGGATGGAATACGTGTGAGGTTTATGTAAATGGTTTTTCTACTTCGCTTCCGGAGGATATTCAGTTTAAAGCTTTGAGTTCTGTAGCAGGTTTTGAGAAAGTGAAATTTTTCCGTCCGGGTTATGCTATCGAATATGATTATTTTCCACCAACGCAATTGAAACATACTTTGGAAACTAAATTAGTCGAAGGATTATATTTTGCAGGACAAATAAACGGAACGACTGGATATGAAGAAGCAGCTTCTCAAGGATTGATGGCCGGAATTAATGCAGCATTAAAGGCTCAAGAAAGAGAACCGTTTACTTTAAAAAGAGATGAAGCTTATATTGGAGTTTTAATTGATGACTTGATTACTAAAGGAACAGAAGAACCATACCGAATGTTTACTTCTCGTGCAGAATTTAGAACTCTATTGCGTCAGGATAATGCCGATTTCAGATTAACTCCAATGTCTTATGAAATTGGTTTAGCATCCGAAAAACGTCTGCGTCGAATGGAGCATAAATTAAATGAATCCGAAAAGATGGTTGCGTTTTTCAAAGAAACGAGTGTAACTGTAGCCGAAACTAATCCAATTTTAGAATCAAAAGGGACAGCGTTAATTTCTCAAGGCGACAAAATGTTTAAAGTATTCTCTCGACCACAAATCGATTTGGAAGATATTATCAAATTCGAAAAAGTGGCAGCCTATGTTACAGAAAATAACTTGGATCAAGAAATATTGGAACAAGCCGAAATTCAAGTAAAGTATTCAGGTTATATCGAAAAGGAAAGAAACAACGCTAATAAACTGACTCGTTTGGAAGATGTAAAAATCCCCGAAAACTTTGATTACAACAAAATAAAATCAATGTCGATAGAAGCCAAACAGAAATTAAGCAAGATACGTCCAGTGACTATTTCGCAAGCATCAAGAATAAGCGGAGTTTCTCCAAGCGATGTTTCTGTATTGTTGATTTATATGGGAAGATAATTTCAGAGTTAAGATTTCAGATTGTGGATGAATCTAAAATTTGCATTCTAAAATCAATTTGTTCCACGTGAAACTACTTTGTTACCCCTTGATATTGTTAAGAATTTAAAAAAAGAATAAAATAAATAAATGGACATTTCAAACAAAAAACATTTCCTTACTGTAAAAGATTATTCCGTTTCCAAAGAAACTTTCGATTTGTACCACGACGAAACTTTGGATATGTTAATCACTTCACCACAACCAAGTTTAGAAAATTTAGGGAAGTATTACGAAAGCGAAGATTACATTTCCCATACAGATAACAAGCGCTCTTTGTTTGAAAAATTATATCATTTCATAAAAAGTATCGCCTTAAAAAACAAACTCAATTTAATAAATTCACTTCAATCCAATAAGGGAAGGATATTGGATATTGGAGCAGGAACTGGAGATTTTTTGTCGGTAGCTAAAAATGATGGTTGGAAAACAATAGGAGTGGAACCAAACGATAAGGCAAAAGCTATCGCAAAAAACAAAGGAGTTTCATTTGTGGAAAAAACCAGCGAATTAGAAAATCATTCTTTTGATGTGATTTCGATGTGGCACGTTTTAGAACACGTTCCAGATTTAGACAAACAAATTAAAGAATTGAAACGTTTATTAAAACCAACAGGAACACTAATTATTGCCGTTCCCAATTTCAAATCTTTCGACGCAAAACACTACGGAAAATTTTGGGCTGCTTACGATGTACCCATTCACTTTTGGCATTTTTCTAAAACAGCCATACAAATGCTTTTCGAAAAAGAAGAAATGAAATTGGAAAAAGTTTTGCCAATGAAATTTGATTCATTTTATGTGAGTTTACTTTCTGAAAAATACAAATCTGGGAAAATGAATTTTATCAAAGCGTTTTTTATCGGATTGCAATCCAACTGGAGGGCAAGGATGAATTTTGAGTATTCTTCACACATTTACATCCTAAAAAATAAGTAAAAATCATTTTAAGCGCTTTTAAGCGATTTTTTTATCGCCATAAATAATTTGAGTTGTCTTTTTTAAGAAAATCGATTAATTCAAAGCTAATAATGTTGTTTTAAATCAATTCAAATTATCAATTTTGAAATTACAATAACAAATTCTTATACTATAAATAGTTGTAGCATTTTGCAAACTTTATAACAATGCTACTTATTTTTTTATATTTTTGTTACCAATTCTTAAAAATTAGAAAAAACACCAAAATGAAAAAAATAGTAGTAATAATTGCACTTGCAATTACAATTGTTTCTTGCAATAAACCAGCAGCAGAAGTTAAAGAAGTAAAAACAGCTTATATTGACACTTCGGTTTTAATGAAAGAATATACAGGCACAAAAGATCTTGATGCTAAATACAAAGCAAAAGGAGAAGAAAAAGGAAGACAACTTCAAGCGGAAATTGATAGATTCAAACAAGAAGCACAAAGTTTTCAAGCACAAGCACAAGCCAACGGTCAAGCATGGGCACAACAAAAAGGAGCAGAATTGCAAAGAAGAGAGCAACAATTAGCTCAGGCTCAACAAGCACTTTCACAACAATTGCAGCAAGAAGGAGGAACGGAGATGGACAGTTTAGTTTCGAACGTGAAAAAAACCATCAAAGCCTATGGTAAAGAAAAAGGTTACACTTACATTTACGGAACAGGAGATTCTAACGCAAGTATTTTATATGCTGAAGACAAATTAGACATCACAAAAGATGTTCTTAAAATATTGAACGATAAATACAAAGCACCAGCGGCTGAAAAAGAAGAAGCTAAAAAATAATTTTAGCCCAATTTATATATCAAATGCCTTCAAAAATTGAAGGCATTTTTTGTTTTATCTCTTCAAAAACAATATTTTAGCTTAAAATTTATCCGCCCAATGCAAACCATTTCCGAAGCCGCCGTTTACACTCTAAAATTTATCAATCAAACGCATCGTTCAGTTTTCCTTACGGGAAAAGCGGGAACAGGGAAAACGACATTGCTGCGAGAAATTATTCAAACCACTCATAAAAATTGTGTAGTTGTTGCACCTACCGGAATTGCTGCATTAAACGCTGGCGGAGTTACGATCCATTCTATGTTTCAGTTGCCCTTTGGCGGATTTATTCCGGACAATTCATCTCCCTATTTTTCGGAAAACACCAAGTTTGAAACCAAAGCAACCCTACGCAGACATTTCAAAATGAGTGGGTTAAAGAAATCGGTTATTCGAAATATGGAATTGCTGATTATTGACGAAGTGAGTATGCTTCGTGCCGATTTATTGGATGCAATGGATTTTATGATGCAATCCGTTCGCAAAAAAAGCACTCCTTTTGGTGGTGTTCAAGTATTGTATATTGGTGATTTATTACAATTACCACCAGTTATTCGAGATGAGGAATGGCGCACTTTAAAAACGTATTACAAAGGAAAATTCTTTTTTCATTCGCACGTTATTCAGCAAAATCCGCCTTTATACATTGAATTGTCCAAGATTTTTCGTCAAACGGACGATGTTTTTATTTCGATTTTGAACAATTTGAGAAACAATCAAATTTCTCCTGCTGATATTCAGGCTTTGAACCAATACGTAAACCCAAATTTCGATTTGAAAGCCAATAAAGGTTACATCACTTTAACGACTCATAACGCCAAAGCCGATGGAATGAATGCACAAGCTTTGGAAGCTTTGGAAGGAAAATTAGTAACCTACAAACCAGAAATTGTCGATGATTTTCCGGATAAAATATTTCCTGTAGATGAAGAATTAAAATTGAAAGTGGGTGCGCAAGTGATGTTCGTGAAAAACGATTTGTCCTTTGATAAAAAATATTTCAATGGCAAAATGGGAATTATTAAATCACTTTCGAGCCAGGAAATCCTCGTTCATTTTCCCGAAGAGAATAAAACAATCGAAGTCGAAAAATACGAATGGCAAAATATCCGTTATAAAGTAGATGATTTGACTAAGGAAATTGAGGAAGAAGTTTTGGGAACTTTTGTCCATTATCCCATAAAACTCGCTTGGGCAATCACGGTTCATAAAAGTCAAGGACTTACTTTTGACAAGGCTGCGCTCGATGTTTCGCAAGTTTTTCTTCCTGGACAAGCATATGTGGCTTTATCGCGTTTGCGCTCCTTAAAAGGCTTGATTTTGCTTTCTCCGCTTCGAATGAACGGCATTTCGAACGATCAAGACGTAATGGAATATTCGCTGAACAAAGCATCCGAAGAAGTTCTTGAAAATTCGTTGCAACTAGAAACTAAAAATTTTATCCATAACTATTTAATAAACAGTTTCGATTGGTCAGAATTGGCTCAAGAATGGCGCAATCACAAGTTTAGTTATGCTGATCATTCTGAAATTTCGGTCAAATCCAAACAAGCGAATTGGGCTGTAAAACAATTGGAATCCATCGACAGACTTTTGGATCCATCCCAAAAATTCATTGTACAATTGAATAAAATTTTCAATACCGAAACGGTAGATTTGAATCACGTTTCGGAGCGTTTTCTGGCAGCATACAATTATTTTATCAAACCGATGGATGATTTGGTTTTTGAAATTCTTTGGAAAGTAGAAGAGGTCAAACGCCTCAAAAAAGCCAAAGCTTTTTATGATGAATTAATGGTTTTGGAAGAACTACAAACCAAAGCAGTTTTGCGATTGATGAAAGCTAAATTATTGATTGAAACCGTGGTGGCAGGCGAAGCGATTTCGAAGGAAAAATTAACTTCTGACGTGATTAAAAAATACATCAGCTACAAAACCGAGGCAATTCAAAATCAATTCAAGGAAGTCAACGTCACTTTGATTGAAGACGAAGCCGATTTAGAACGCTACACGAAAAAGAAAAAAGTCACGAAAGAACTCAAGAAATCTACTGTTCAAGAAACGTACGAATTGTGGCTAGAAAAGAATACGATTAAAGAAATTGCTGCCATTAGAAAACTCACTTCACAAACTATTGGAACTCATATTGCCAAACTAATTGAATCAGGAACTATTGCAATAACAGCTGTTTTGCCCGAAGACAAACTATTGGAATTGGAAAAAGCTTTTAAAGGCTATAATGAAGAAACGCTTAACGGCTTGAAGGAACAATATGGCGACAAATTCACTTGGGATGAATTGAAAATGTTCAAAGCGAGTTTGAATTAAAAAGCAAAAAACCTATTCGATTAAGAATAGGTTTCATTTTTTATAACGATTCAACTAACACCCAAGCATCAGGATTTACTGTTTTTTGAATTTCCTGTTTGGCTTTTTCGGCTTCGGCAAAAGTGGCGTAACTTCCGTAAAGAACAGGAAACAATCCGTATTTATTTTGTGGAATTCTTCTCGCTTTATAGCCTTGACTTGATAGTTTTTCAAATGCTTTTTGGGCATTTTTTTCTTCTCTAAAAGCACCCGCCATAATGTGGTAAGACATTTTTTCCTCTTTTACCGTAAGTGTAACGGCCGGAACGGGGCTTTCAATAAAGAACGTGGCCTCTTGAATTTTATGTTGCACTTGTTTTTGTACAGATTGCTCAACAATAATAGTTTCTTGAGCAATATGGTCTTGATAAATAGGATATCCAACAGTTCCTGTAATCCCTAATCCCAAAACAAAAACAGCAGCATATTTCAAATAAGCAGTTGCTTTTCTTCTTTCTGGAATAAATTCAATAATCTCTTTTTCTTCAAGATTTTCTTCCAGAGCTTCAATTTTTTGTTCAAAAATTTCTCTTTTCACAACTGGCGAAACAAAAGCACTCAATCCAAAAGAATTTGTCAAATAATTGGTTTGGTCGTAAGGCGTGAAAATTAAATTTTTATCAGCGTTAAGCGAAAAATTCCCCACGTTTTTGATGGAAAATAATCCGTTTTCTTCTAGCGCTTTTTTCCAAGTATGAACTTCGTATTGAATAGCGCTAACGGCATATTCATAAGAAGTTTTTTCGGCTTGGGCAATATGATTGGCTAATAAACCATCGTTATTTTTTAGATAGGCATTGAAAGAAATCACTTTTTTTGGAGGAAAAAAAGAATGAGAACTTTCAATTAACTGAGCCGACTGGATTTCAGTCAAAAAAGCTCCAAAACCAGGAACAGTTACACATTGGTAACGGTACAAAAGCTGCGAGATGTAAGATTCAATATTCATAGATACAAAGTTATTCAATGAATAAAGTTATCAAAATTTTATTGACAATTTTTATTAACAATTCGCCTAATTTTTTATACATTTCAACTTCAAACGATTAGTATGAACGAACAAGATTTATTTCATTTATTAGCATTACAACAAATAGAAGGAATTGGCGATATTATGGCCAAAAAATTACTCACACATTGTGGAAATGCAGAAGCGGTTTTCAAGTCAAAAACTTCTCAACTAGCTAAAATTGATGGAATTGGATCTGTTTTATTGCAAAAATTGAAAGATAAAACCGTTTTCGAAAAAGCAGAACAAGAACTCGAATTCATTAAATCAAATGAAATTGACGCAGCATATTTTCAGGACGAAAATTATCCTGATCGTCTAAAGCATTGCATCGATGGCCCCGTTTTGTTGTTTACTTCGGGAAATATAGACTTGAAAAACAAAAAAATTATCAGCATTGTGGGAACGCGACAAATCACGTCCTACGGAATGGAATTTTGCCGAAAATTAATCGAAGATTTGGCTCCGCTTAATCCTGTTATCGTGAGTGGTTTTGCTTATGGTGTCGATATTTTTGCACATCAATTGGCGATGGAACACGACTTGCAAACCATTGGCGTTGTGGCGCACGGTTTAAACCAAATTTACCCCAAAACACACAAGAAATATGTTGCCAAAGTAGAGCAAAACGGCGGTTTTATGACTGAATTCTGGAGTTCATCCAATCCCGAAAAAGAAAATTTTGTTCGTAGAAATCGCATTGTGGCAGGAATTTCAGAAGCTACAATTGTCATCGAATCTGCAGATAGAGGTGGTTCGTTGATTACGGCAAATATCGCCAACGATTACAACCGTGACGTTTTTGCAGTTCCCGGTCGAACAACCGACAAATACAGTCAAGGCTGTAACAACTTGATAAAAACCCAAAAAGCAAACCTGCTTACTAGCGCTGCCGATTTGATTTATATCCTGAATTGGGACATTGAGACTAAGGCGAAACCAGTCCAAAAACAACTCTTTGTCACACTCGAAAATGACGAACAAAAAGTATATGATTACCTCTTAAAAAACGGAAAAGAATTGATGGATATTATCGCCTTGCGATGTGATTTTCCGATTTATAAAATATCAGGAATGCTTTTGAATATGGAATTGAAAGGCGTGATTCGACCGTTGCCTGGGAAATTGTTTGAGGCGATTTAGAAACAAAAAAAACCGCAAATCCGCAAATTTTAATCTCAAAACATTTGAAATAATTTGCGAATTTGCGGTTAATTTTTTGAAATTATATAGTTTCAAACCCCAATTTTTCTCTAACTCTTGCCAAAACTCCACTAGCTACAACTCCTGCTTTTTTGGCACCAATTTTCAATAAAGCATCGACTTCTGCTAGATTATTGATGTAATAGTTGTATTTCTCCCTTTCGGTTTTGAATTTTTCTACAATCAGTTCAAACAAGGCTTGTTTGGCGTGACCGTAACCGTAATTTCCACCCAAATAATTGGCTTTCATTGTGGCGATTTGGTCTTCGTTTGCCAATAGAGAATAAATAGCAAAAGCATTGCAAGTTTCGGGATTTTTAGGAGCTTCAAGTGGTGTGCTATCCGTTTCGATGCTCATTATTTGTTTGCGCAAAGTTTTGTCATCCAAGAAAATATTGATAATGTTATTGGCTGATTTACTCATTTTTCCGCCATTGGTACCCGGAATCAACATACTGTCTTTTTGGATGATAGCTTTTGGAATTACAAAAGTTTCTCCCATTTGATGATTGAAACGCGAAGCCACATCTCGTGTGATTTCCAAGTGTTGCAATTGATCTTTTCCAACAGGAACAAAATTGGCATCATACAACAAAATATCGGCAGCCATCAACATTGGATACGAAAATAATCCAGCGTTCACGTCTTCAAGTCTGTCGGATTTGTCTTTGAAGGAATGGGCTAATGTCAATCTTTGGAAAGGGAAAAAACAACTCAAATACCAAGACAATTCCGCCGTTTGAGCAACATCAGACTGGCGGTAAAAAACTACTTTATTTACATCCAAACCACAAGCTAACCAAGCTGCTGCTGTGCTATATGTATTTGCTCTTAATGTTTTGCCGTCTTTTATTTGGGTAATCGAATGCAAATCGGCAATGAAAAGAAAGGATTCATTTGCTGGATTATTCGATAATTCGATTGCTGGAATGATTGCGCCAAGTAGATTTCCTAAATGTGGTGTTCCAGTACTTTGAACGCCAGTGAGTATTTTTGCCATTATAATTTTTTATTGACCGCAAAGTTCGCAAAGTTTTTTGCAAAGTACACTTAGTTTGGTTTATTTTTTTACCGCAAATTCGCAAATTATTAAAGTAATTTTAATGTTGTTAATTTGCGAATTTGCAGTCTTTTTTTGTTTTTCTTATGTAGTTATTTTATAAAAAAATTAGAAGTTTTTACTAAAGTCAAAGACTTTGTTTTTCGATTTTGCGAAAAAACTTTGTTCACTTTGTGGTTAGACATACACACTTTTACTTACTTTTGGAACTATGAAAGGACTAAAAATTATTTTCTGGGTGCTTTGGCGGGTTTGGTTTTATGTCTTAATGGCAATTCCCATTTTGCTTATGTTTCCTTTTTTGGTGTTGTCTATTTTGACTGAAAGTGGTTATCCTTATTTCTTTAAAATGGCGAGAATTTGGGCTAGATTTATTCTTTTTGGAATGGGATTTTATTATAAAATCGAGAGAGAACAGGAATTGGACAAAGACAAAAGTTATATGCTTATCGCCAATCATACTTCGATGGTCGATATTATGTTGATGCTAGTCACGATACGAAAACCATTTGTTTTTGTGGGAAAAAAAGAATTAGTAAAAATTCCAATTTTCGGATTTTTCTACAAACGAACTTGTATTTTGGTCGATAGAAAAAGTTCTAGAAGCAAACACGGTGTTTTTGAACGTGCCCAAAAAAGAATTAATCAGGGATTGAGTATTTGTATTTTCCCTGAAGGTGGCGTTTCCGATGATGAATCCATTATTTTAGACCATTTCAAAGACGGTGCATTCCGATTGGCTATCGAACACCAATTGCCTATTGTTCCGATGACTTTTGGCGATAACAAAGAACGTTTCTCTTTTACTTTTTTTAGTGGAAGTCCAGGTTTGATGCGAGTAAAAGTCCATTCTTTTATTGAAACTGAAGGAAAAACATTGGCAGAAAAAAACCATCTTAAAGATCAATCTTGGAAAATAATCCATGAACAATTGCTGGATTTTCAGAAGAAAATGTAGTTATTCAGCTGTAAATCATGTTTCGATTCCAATTAAAATCCATAGCTGATACCCGAATACAATCCAATAAATAGTGGTTTAAAGTCCCCTGAGTTATTTGAAAAGGTGTTCAATTGATATTTAACCATGGGTTCCATATTAATTTGAAATGATTTTGTAATTTGATATTTAAATCCTAAACCTACATTTGTACTGAAATGGACTTGATTCAAGTTTTTTGCTTCGCCAAGTTCAATATTGGATTGAGGCGATACCAACGAAATGGTATTCTCATTTAGAAATAAAGTACTAAATCCTCCAATTAGATTTATTCCAAATTTCTTGTCTAAAACAGCATAAGAAACTTCCATAGGCAGTTCATAATAGCCCATTTTTTGGTTTAAATTCCCTGTATTGGTGCTTTGTATTTCTTTTTCTGATGTTGTCAACGAACTATAATTTCTTTCATTTACAAATTTAACAGCATTGTTTGAAAAATAGTCGACGTTTCTCAAATTATTAGCTGTTAATCCTGTAGAATACAACACATTGCTTGTGTTATAACCTACAGTTAATTTATTAATTCCAGTTCGAACTACTATTTTATTACTGACTGCATAGTGTACTCCTATACCAAAACTAACGCTTTTGTCTGATTTTTTTTCGTAATTTGAAAGCTGCTCATCGATAGGAGAGCCACCTGAATTTGCGTTCAGATACAATGGAGCAACGTTGGGCGTAATTTGCCATTTGTTTTTAGAATTAGCTACTATACCATTTTTTTTGACAGATTTGGCTTTTAGAATTTCTTCTAATTCGTTTGGTAATTCTGTATTTGTTGATTCTTCTTTTTTAGAATCTTCTTTTTCTTTGCTTTCCTTTTTTTCTGGTATTTGATTTTGTACGTTCGCTAAAGAATTTGAATTTGTAACGCTGTTTTTCTCGGTATTCAATGACTGAAATTTATTGCTTTCATTTGTTCCCGCTTGATTTAACGACAAATTACTTTTTGGTAGAAAAACTTTAGCATTTTTAGGATTCTTTTTTTGGTAAACCAAGACTTTTGTGGAACTGTAAGGGCTACTATTTTTTTCATCTTTAGTATTTGATTTTGATAAGTTAGTATTAATTATTTCTTTTTTGTACTTCGAATTTTCTTTCGAATTGCTAACAATTTGGACTTCATTTAGAGATTTTTTTGAGTTTTTTTGAGGATAAATGCGTTTTTTGTTAGACGCATCTTTTGAAGTTTTCGTGTCTAAAACAATACGGTTTTCAGTTTTCGAATGAAAAGTTTGATTCATATTCAAAGTGAATAAACCTAGCAAAAATGCCGCTGCTATTCCTGAGCATTTTATCCATAACGGAATTACTTTTCGTTTTTTATCTTTTTTTAATTCAGCTTCTATATTCAACCAAACCTGATTGTCTGGAGTTTCCTCAAAGCCTCTGAATTGTTCTTGAAATAATCGGTCTATATTTTTATTTTCTTTCATTTTGCCGATATTTTTTGATTAGTCACTGTTTGTTTTTCAATTTTTTCTTTCAAGATAAGTCTCGCTCTATGCAGATTCGATTTAGTTGTACCTGTAGAAATAGAGAGCATTTCGCTAATTTCTTGATGTGAATAATCATCCAAGACGTATAAACTAAAAACAATTCGGTACTGATCGGGGAGTTCGTGAATAATTTGCATTAAATAATCTAGAGATATTTCTTCTTCGTCTATTGCTACATCAACATCGGGAATGTTGTCGTTTAAGACTTCCATAAAACGCACTCCTTTGTATTTTTGAAGTGCGTTATTAATTAGTATTCTTTTGGCCCAGCCTTCAAAAGAGCCTTTTCCGCTGTATTGATTGATTTTCCGAAATATAATTAAGAATCCTTCTTGAAAATTATCTTGCGCATCAGCATAACTAGATGAATATTTCAAACACAACCCAAAAAACTTTTTTTCAAACAATCGATACAATTGTTCTTGAGCTTTGGGTTGGTTTTTTTGGCATTCATTAATTAGCTTTTCTAATATCACAGATTTTTTCTTTTATGGGACTACAGGAATCTCAACTTCTTCAAAAATATCTTCTCCAGCAGTATCTTTGCCTTTATAAAATTTAAAGATATAGGAACCAGTATTAGTAACTGTAAAGTTAAAAGAAACTTCTGAAATAGGAGGGATTTCCTGTGTGCAAACCCGATCGTTTTGTACAGCAGTCTGAATGGCAATTGTTCTAGTGTTTAAGTTTTTCTCATAATAAATGCCTTGATAAATATGACAAGAACTAGGTTTCTGGTACTTCAGTTTTATTTCATAAGTTTGACCTAAAGTAAAACTAGCAGGTACAACATAACTATCAACAGGTAAAACACTATACGTGTAAGTAGGGCCGTTATCATCCAGACTACAACTTAAAAAAGAGGTGATTACAATTAGAAATAATACTATTTTTTTCATTTTTTTATAATTTTTAAGGTTTATAACTTCGTTACATTTTATATAAGATGAAAGCAAATTAAAAAGGTTGCGTCATTGCTCAAAAAAATTATTAAAAAGTGATTTTTCAATTGCTGTTATAAATTGAAATAAGACCAAAAAAAATGCTCGAATACAATATCCGAGCATTTAAATTTTATTATAAAAGTATTTAAGCGTTATTTTCTTTAATCTTAGCTTTAATTTTTTCTTCTAATTCATCGGCTAATTCTGGATTGTCTTTGATTAAGGCTTTCACCGCATCGCGACCTTGTCCTAATTTAGTGTCTCCATAACTGAACCAAGAACCTGCTTTTTTGATGATTTCAAATTCAACGGCTAAATCTAGGATTTCACCTGTTTTTGAAATTCCTTCTCCATACATAATATCAAATTCGGCTACTTTGAAAGGTGGTGCTACTTTGTTTTTTACGATTTTAACTTTGGTTCTGTTTCCAAGTACATTTTCGCCATCTTTGATTTGTGTTGAACGACGAATGTCCAAACGAACTGAGGCATAAAACTTCAAGGCATTTCCACCCGTAGTCGTTTCAGGATTTCCGAACATCACGCCAATTTTCTCTCTCAACTGGTTGATGAAGAAAACAGTACAATTCGTTTTGCTGATAGTTCCTGTTAATTTTCTCAATGCTTGCGACATCAAACGAGCGTGAAGGCCCATTTTAGAATCTCCCATTTCGCCTTCGATTTCACTTTTTGGTGTCAAAGCGGCAACCGAGTCAATTACGACAATATCTATTGCACCAGAACGAATCAAGTTTTCGGCAATTTCCAAAGCTTGTTCCCCATTATCTGGTTGCGATATGATTAAGTTTTCGATGTCAACGCCTAATTTCTCGGCATAATTTCTATCGAAAGCGTGTTCTGCATCTATAAAAGCAGCAATTCCACCGGCTTTTTGAGCTTCGGCAATGGCGTGCAAGGTCAAAGTTGTTTTCCCTGAAGATTCTGGTCCGTATATTTCAATCACTCTTCCTCTAGGATATCCGCCAACTCCAAGAGCTAAATCTATTCCCAAAGACCCCGACGAAATAGTTTCTACTTCTACAATGGCTTTGTCGCCCATTTTCATTACGGTGCCTTTTCCGTAGGTTTTATCTAGTTTGTCAAGTGTAAGTTGTAGTGCTTTTAATTTGGCTTCTTTTTCTGAACTCATCTTTTCTTTCATTTATTTTGGATACTTATCTTTGGTAAAAATACTTCTTTTTTTGGAAGTTACAATAGTTATATTTTTTGTATTTGGTTTTATTTCTAAAAAAATTATACAACAAATTTGCGAATTATTTCTTCAATTTTTTTGCCACAGATTCACAGATTTGATTGTTTGAAATTTGTGAATCTGGGGCAAACTAAACTTTTTACACAAACAACGCTTTCAATTCCGTAGCATCGTGTGGGTTTAATTTTCCAGCCAAGACTAAACTCAATTGTTTTCTTCTTAAAGCATCATCAAAACGATGGATTTCGAGTTTGGTTTCAGGAATAATTTGCGGAACTTCAACAGGTTTTCCAGTTTCGTCAACAGCAACGAACGTGTAAATACCTTCGTTTGATTTGGTTCTTTCTCCCGACGCTCGATCTTCAATCCAAACGTCGAGGTAAATTTCCATAGAAGTTTTGAAAGCTCTGGAAACTTTTGCTTCAATAACAACGACACTTCCCAGCGGAATGGCTTTGTTGAATGCCACATGATTTACCGAAACTGTTACCGCAATTCTGCGCGAATGCCTTCCTGCCGAAATACTGGCTGCACGATCCATTCGAGCCAATAAATCGCCCCCAAAAAGATTGTTCAAAGCATTGGTTTCGCTTGGCAAAACTATATCTGTTAATATTGTTAAAGTATCTGAAGGATGTTTTGGAGTCATAGTTTATGTGGATTTTTGACCATATAAGTCATATAAGGTCATTTAAGTTAACTGTAATAAAATTTATGAAGCATTGATCTATTTAAGAATTTTGCAATCCAATCTTGAATGAACTTATATGCCTTATATGGTAAATTAAATTAATTTCTAATTCAACCAATAAACCGCCATTACGGCTGGAATAAAGTAAATAACAACGGTTCTTGCACCATCATAATCCTTGGCCAATCGTTGTCCGAAAAGCATCATTAGCAAGGAAATACTCGAAAAAATGGCTCCATAGAAACCAAAAGTTCTTCCGTTGTTTACCAAAAGCTCGATAACACCAACCACTGATAAAATTCCTGAAATCAATTCTAAAATAACAAGATGAATCAGCGCCAGTTTGACCAAATTTTTGAGTCTCGTTTTAGCAAAATGGTCTTTCATAAAATCGAGGTTTTCTTGCCAATAAAAGAGTTTTTCATAACTCGATTGTATAAAAGTAAGAGCCAAAAAAACCAAAAGAAGGATGGAGGCAGCGTTATTCATAAACTTATTTTTTGTGTATTAAACGAGTGAGTTTGATGGACAAATCAGTCAAAATAATTTTGGCGTTTCCGTTGCGCTCGATGTGGTAAATGGCGTCGGACAATTCCTGAAATATTTCGTTGATGTTATTGCCGTTTACAAAAGGGGCAAATTTTGCAATTGTAAAATTTTCGACCGTTGGTTCCATATAAACCAAGCTCGGCGTTTCGTAATTGTGAAGCAAAGCTTGACGGAAAATATCGATGCAATATTGCAGAAATTTCTTTTGGGTTTCTCTTCCCAAAGAGGCAATTTGCTCGCTCCATTGAATCAAATCAGCAATTACGGCTGCGTTTCCTTTGGCTTTGAAAGCCGCACGAACCCAAACCACAAACCATTGTTCGAACGGAAATTCTTCGCTGTCGTCTTTGAGCAAATGCAAGGCTTTGTTGTAATTTCCTTGTGCTTGATGCGCTATTTTTGCAGCTGTTTTTGGATCGATGTTTTCACGAGAAACTAAAGATTCACTAATAACATTTTCGCTTAATCCAATGAAATGCAAAACTTGACATCGAGAACGAATCGTTTGAATAATGTCTTCTTCGTTTTCCGAAATGAGGATGAAAATGGTTTTTTCGGGCGGTTCTTCGAGCAATTTCAACAATTTATTTGAAGCGGCAGTGTTCATTTTGTCTGCCATCCAAACAATCATAATTTTATAACCCCCTTCATACGATTTTAACGAAAGTGATTTTAAAATTTCTTGGGCATCATCCACCCGGATTTCGCCTTGCTTGTTTTGAACGCCTAAAATAGAATACCAATCGAACAAACCACCATATGGGTTTTGAAGTATAAATTGTCTCCAATCGGTAATGAAATCAATACTTTTGGGTTTTGTTTTAATATCATCGGTACTTACCGTTGGATAAACGAAATGTAAATCGGGGTGCGAAATTTTTTGGAATTTAAGATTGCAACTTTCGTTGGTTCCAAAATTTTCCCCGTTTTGATTGTTGCACAAAATGTATTGCGCGTAGGCAATCGCCATTGGCAAAGTGCCACATCCTTCTGGACCAACAAACAATTGTGCGTGTGGAATTCTGCCTAAATCGGCACTTCGCGTCAAATGATTTTTGATGTGTTCTTGCCCTAAAATTTCTGAAAACTGCATAAGGCAAATATAGAAGAAATTGGTCTAGTGTCGAAATTTGTTGGCAAAGTTTTTATTGATATTGATTAATTAAACTATGACAAAAAATCGATGAATTATTCTTGTTTAAAGGGTTTTAACAAAAGCTTAGAAGTAAAAAATGAACATTTTACTTATCTAATTCACCAAACGCTTTTGATTTTTCAAATCACTTTAAGCTAATTGAATCACTAATTTTTTTTAATTAAGTTATAAACATTCGATAAAATGCATATTTGTAAGACACAAAGCTTTTACATATATATTTTGTAGTATTTAATTTAATATTGTTAATAAATAAAATATAATGTTGATAGTTTAAATTATTTTAAGCCAATTATACCTACTAAATTATTTTAAATAAATTTCAAAATGTCCGATAAAGAGCATATTTATTCGACTATTTGTATTTTTTTTTAATATTTGTAGTAATTTATTTATTTTTAGTGTTAAATAAAATTGTGGATTAAATTTTGTTTTGTAAGTTTGTTTCAATTAAAACATCTTTTTACCCATGAAAACTAAAATCATTTATATCAGTATTGCATTTTTATTTATTTCAACGGCCTCATTTGCACAAGATAAAAAAAAGGTGCCACAAAATATTATAAGTAGAACTGCAATAATTAAAAAGTATTACGATAAAAAAGAATTGTCCAATTTGTCAAAAGGAGAGTTGATGGAATTGTGCGTTGAGCGTGTGGCTGTTTTAGCTAAAACATTGCCCTATATTTCATTAGCTACAAAACCAGGAGTTACTTTGGATGATTTTGGAATTCCAAAAACAGCTGATTATAGAAAGGCATTTGAAGGGCAAGAGGAGAATACAAAAGAGTATTTGGAAAACACAGCCGAGTTTCAAAGAAAGATATTGCCTTATGGCGACAAGGACGATTTGATAAAAGCTATTCTGTTTTATGAAAATATATTGAAATCGCTACACGAATTTGATGAAATGTAAACTATAAAAAATGAAATCAATACACTTATTTAAATTTTAAAAAAGGATTTTTAAGTAAGTGCTGAACACATAAATTTTTAAGTCATGAAAAAAACAATACTAATAGTCGTTTTACTTTTTTTAGTGGTTTGTGACATCAATGCACAACAAGAAAAAGGAATAACAGGATTTACAAGCTGGTTGAACAATTGGACCGAATTTAAACCAAACAAAGAGGTTTATAATGATGTGAGTCAAATTTTAACGGGTTATATAACTGTAAATACTAAACTGTATAAAAAAAATGTGTATTTACTACAAGGTGATGTTTATTTAATGAACAATGCCATTTTAACCATAGAGCCAGGAACAGTTATAATGGGAGATAGTGAGTCCAAAGCTTCGCTAATTGTTACCAAAGGAGCTACCCTTATTGCCGAAGGTTTAGAAACCGACCCAATAGTTTTTACGTCCAATAAAGTCGTTAGGAAAGCTGGTGATTGGGGTGGAATAATTATTCTTGGTGATGCGCCAATCAACAAATTCGGTAATTTGGCAGCTGTAAATTTTGATACAGATGCTAACTTATCTTATTATGGAGGGAATAATCCAGAAAGTAATTCAGGTGTTTTGAAATTTGTTAGAATAGAATATGCAGGTGCTAAAATTAAGGGTTTCGATAATTTTAACGCATTGTTGTTGGCGGGAGTTGGTAACAAAACTATATTGGAGAATATAATGGTAAGTTATTCTGCTGGTGATTCTTTTGAAATATTAGGAGGAGAAGTTAATTTGAACAAGTTGATCTCTTTTAAATCGAGTAGTGATGACTATAAATTTAATTACGGAACCCAATGTAATATCGATAATTCATTGGCTATTCGTTCTTCTTATTTAACGAGTACTTTAGGCTCAAGATGTATGAATGTACGTTCATATGATAAACAAGAAGAAGTGGATTTCACAAAAAAACAAACGTTGGTTACAGCAAGAAATTTAACATTGGTAAACAATAGTGAAAATGTAAAAGTGGATATAGAATCGGGACTAATCAAAGAAGGTGTTTTTGTTGCCGAGAATGCTTCAATTGACTTTGAGAAAAGTGTAATTTCCGGGTTTAATCCAGCGATATTGTTTAGCAAAGAAATTGCTATTAATGATCTTAATCTTAAGAAAATTAGATTAGAGCAAATGTATTTCAATCTGTGCAAGGGTAATATTTTTGTTGAAAACAATTCCAACAATGAAGATTTAGAAAGTTGGTATGGAAATGCGGCTTTTGCCAATGTTTATTCCAAAGCTGAAAACAGAGAGACTTTCATAGATTTTATGAATGATAAAAGACCCGATTTTAGATTGCGTGTAGGTAGAATAACAGTATCAAACGAAGATTAAATCAAACGAAATAAAATGAATTTTTGGATTAATTAAGCCGTTATTTTGATAAAGATATTTATTTTGATTTCGGCTAAGTAAATGTTTTAGTCAATGAAATCCCCTGTTTTAAATAAATATTTTTTTTGTTTTTTGATTTTGGTTTCATCTTTAACCACAATCGGTTATGGACAAACAATAACTCCACAAATCTTAGCTTTTGATAAAATTTGTGCTGGGTCTTTTAATGAGTTTGATGCAACTTTTAATCATTCTGGTTTTCCCTTTGGAACTACTTTTGAAGTGCTACTTTCAGATAGTTCAGGTAGTTTTACTAATCCAATTAGCACAACCATTGTATCATCTACAGATATAACTGCTAGTCAAAAAAAAATAACCTTCGCAGTTCCTAACACTTTAATTGGCTCTGATATTTATAAATTAAGAGTAAAAAGTTCCACAGGATTTGTTAGCAGTAATTTTTTCGTAAAAGATGCCGTTAATATTGGCGGTACTTTAACTTATTTTCCAGCCTATTTCAAGCCATACGAAGAAGCTTTTTTTATTAATAACAAACAAGCATCGGCTAGTATTTGTATAGGAGCTAGCGTTACCTTATCCATTGATAATTCAACACCAACAATTCCTAGTAGCTCGCCAGTAAATTATCCGAATATTAAGTACAAATGGTACAAAGATAATGTTGTTGTTTCTGGAGCAACAAGTTCTTCTTTAACAGCAAATGCAGTAGGTGTTTATTATGTTATGATTGATTATGGAACTTGTAGTGATTCTAATTTTAGATCCAATTCCGTGACAGTTACTCAATCTTCAGGAGGAACATCGGCATCGGTTATTTCAAGTCTTGGAAATCCTTTTTGTTCAGCAGGCGGAGCTACAACGCTTAGTTTGGGTTCTGTAACAGGAAATACCTACCAATGGTCTAAAGATAATGTGAAAATAAATGGAGCTACAGCTAAAACGCTAATCGCAAATCAAGAAGGATTCTATTCCGTGTTTGTTGATTTTGGAGGTTGTTCTAGCACTTTCACCATTGATTTGAAAGAATTGAAAACCACAAGTACCATCAACGTTCCTGAAACAAACGTGATTACGAATGGGGAAACCATAAACGTCGTAGCAACAACAAATGCAGTAAGTCCAACATTCGAATGGTATAAAAACAACAGCTTAATTACTGGCATTACTACAAATACTTATGATGTGACATCTGCGGGTAATTATAAAATTGTAATTACTCAACAATCAGGATGTGCGATTGTTGATGAAGTTTCATTTGTTGTGAGTTCTGTAATCGATACAAATGTGGTTAGGATTCCAAATTTGATTAGCCCAAATGGTGATGGCATAAACGACACTTGGGTTATTCCACAAGAATTTTCCGTGGGCAGTAATACCAAGATTGAGATACGAAATTCGAATGGCGATCTTATATTTATGTCCGATAACTACCTGAACAATTGGCCGGAAAGTCCAATTGAATTTAAACAAATAAATCCTGTTTTTTATTATTTGATAAAGACACAAGATGGTGCAACCAAAAAGGGTTCAATAACGATTGTGAAGTAATATGAAAAGAATTTTACCTATTATCTTTTTTTTATTTGCAATGCAATTACTCCATTCTCAAGAGGATGGAGTCGTTTCGTTTTCACTACCTGTCAGAAATTCGTTAAAATTCAATAAATACATTCTCAATCCAACATTTAGTTTTGTTAGAGAGCAAAATCCGTATGTTAGTATTTATAATAAAAGAGAATGGACTCCACTTGAGAATGCTCCTCAAACTTATTTGTTTAGTTATTCAGGAAGGTTCAAAGAAAATGAAGCCTTTGCGGTTAGTTTGTTTCAGCAAAATTATGGTGTGTTGACCACTTTTGGTGGTGTGGCCAATTATGCTCATAATGTACAACTTCGAAATGACAGCAACCTAACTTTTGGAATCAATTTAGGATTTTACAAAAGCGGTTTAGATGAATCGAATATAATCACAAATTACCCAGATCCATCGTTAGAGAACATTCCTTCCAATACTTTAATCACCATAAATCCGGGAATCAACTACGGATTGGATTTTCTTGATTTTGGTTTGTCTTTGAATAATTTGGTTTTATACAATCTTCAAAACTCTAAAATTGTTGAAGACGATCCCGAAAAAGCGATTCAAGTTCACATTATGCATACTGGATATATTGAAAGCTATGGATTTTTTGACCAAAGTAAGTTTTCAGGTATAATCCGATCTGAATTTAAAAAAGACAAAACCATTGTGTCGGGTTTAGCCATGTTTAGTATTCCAATTGGAGTTTGGGCACAAGCTGGTTACAACAGTTTACACGGAATTTCGGGTGGTTTTGGCGTCAACGTGACACAAAGTATTTCTTTCGAATACAATTATGAACAAGGGATGGGCAATTTGTCCAATTTTGGTGCTTCACACGAAATAGTTTTGGCCTATAAATTCAAAAACAAGAAATACGATTATGCAGATGACAATGAAGAAGGGTCAATCATTTTACCGTCTGATGAAAGAAATTCCGCACCAACAATTAAGAAACTAACTCCAGAAGAACAAGCCAGAAAAGAACAACAAGCTGTTGAGGTTAAAGCCAGAAGAGCAGAAGTTGCTCAAGCAAAATTAGAAGCCGATGCTAAAGCTAAAGCAAAACTAGCCGCTGATGCTAAGGCCAAATCGGATGCACTTGCATTAACCAAAGCGAATGCTCCTAAACCAAAATTGGCTACAGATGCCAAAGTGGTCGATACCAAGCCTAAAGTTGACGCAACTGCTCAAGCAAAATTAAATGCAGATGCTAAAGCGAAAGTTGCTGCTATTGCTGCAGCCAAATTAGCTGCGGACAATAAAGCCAAAGCCGACGCTCTTATTGCAGCCAAACGTGCAGCGGATAATAAAACCAAAGCTGATGTAGACGCTAAAGTTAAAGCAGATGCTATTGCAGCCAAACTTGCAGCGGATAATAAAGCAAAAGCAGATGCCAAAGCCAAAGCAGATGCTCTTGCTAAAGAAAAATTAGCAGCCGAAGAGAAAGCCAAAGCCGACGCACTTATTGCAGCCAAACTTGCAGCGGATAATAAAGCAAAAGCAGATGCCAAAGCCAAAGCCGATGCTCTTGCTAAAGAAAAACTAGCAGCCGAAGAGAAAGCCAAAGCCGATGCTCTTATTGCAGCCAAACTTGCAGCAGATACTAAAGCCAAACTTGATGCTGACGCCAAAGCCGATGCACTTGCTAAAGAAAAACTAGTAGCCGAAGAAAAAGCCAAAGCCGATGCGGATGCCAAAATTAAAGCCGATCTTCTTGCTAAAGAAAAATTAGCAGCCGATGAAAAAGCCAAAGCCGATGCTCTTGCCGCTACCAAACTTGCTGAAGCAACTAAAGCCAAAGATGAGTACACAAAATCAATGGATAATATTGCGGTATCATTAGAAAGTTCGAAAAAGAAACAACAACAATTATTGACCAACTTGAATGCTACTGTAGCTGCTAAACAAAAAGACCTTCAGGAAATGAAGGAGGAAAATGATTTGAGTGATAAAGGTATTTTTAAAGAACCAAAACCATTCAAAAGCACTGCTGGAGAAAATGCGGCATTAGAAAGTTTAAATCTTCAAATAGCTGAGGTAAACAAAATTCAAACGGAAAAAATTAAAGAGATTGAAGTAATATACAATCAAAGAATCCAAAAAGTTTCGGATAAAAATGACCCGTTGAACCAATATTATTTGAAAGCGATTGAAACATTAAAAACAGAACAATCACAAGCCATACAATCAAACAAAGATTTGGTTTCATCATTAGAAAAGATTAAAATTGCTACCGAGATTGAGAAAAAAAGAAGAATAAAACGAGCTTCTTTTGTTAATGCAGAGGATAGACTTTCACAAGATAAAGCGGCTTTGGAACGTATTAAAAAAACAACTCCTTTTAGCACCACTCCAATTAAATCAACAGATTTTGATTATGGAGAAGAACAGCCGAATATGCAAATAATGAAGGGTAATAAAAATGTTTCGAATGGCTTTTATCTAGTAGTGGCCGTACATAGCGATGTAGCCAAAAGAGATGAATTTTTAACAAAAGCTGTAGCGGCAGGACAGACCAATATCAACTTCTTCTACGATGTAACCACTAGTAAATACTATATCTATTATGATAAATTTGACAATATTGAAGAAGCTAAAAAAGCTTTGGAAACAAAAGGAAGCGCCTCTTACAACGGTAAGATGTCTATCACTAAGATAGAAAACTAAAAAGCATTTAAAAATATTAATTATTTAAATTAAATAGTGCCTCATAGTTAATTTAAAAACTTACATAACAACAATGTTAATTTTTGTTTATAACAAACAATTTACACAAATGAAAAAAAACGACCTACTAACCAACATTCTGTTTTTTGATTATAGAACGACAGCATCAAAAGGAGTTCAAAAAGGCTTTTATTTGGCACAATTTAGCGGTCTTATAAAAACACTTTTTGTAGTTGCATTGGTTTTATGTACCATTGGTTCTTATGCCCAAAATTACAAACCTTTTGCCGTAAGAAAAAACATAGAAACTAGAGGAAAAATGATTGTGGTGGGGAATACAATTCTTGGACAAGGCAATCTTCCATTTAATGACAACACAAAATCGAATGAAGACATATCGATGAAATACATTGACATTGATGGAGATCCAAGTACTTTTAGTTCCAGTAGTGCCGATTTGGCAATTCCAAAACAAGCGGATGGTAGTCCAACAACTTGTTATAGGGTTCAGTATGCTGCTTTGTATTGGGGGGCGGTGCTTAAAAGCACAGATGGAAGTCGAGCCAATATTGCTAACATAAAATTAAAGTTACCAGGAGCCTCAACTTATAATACTATAACAGGTCAGTTGATTTATGATGCAATTGTTAATCCAGTTCCAGCTCCTATTGTTAAGAATGGACCGATTGAAAATCCGAACACGCCTTATGCCTGTTATGCAGAAGTAACCAGCTTATTGAATGGATTGTCAAGTTTATCTGGAACCTATACAGTTGCAGATGTTATTGCTAGTCAAGGTTCAAATCAATCAACTGGATTATCAGCAGGATGGACTCTTTTTGTAATCTATGAAGATCCGACTCTTCATATGAAGTCGTTTACTGTTTTTGATGGATTTAGTTATATTGATGATAGTCATTTTACATTAATACCTGTTTCTGGTTTTAAAACACCACCATCGGGTCCAGTTGATTTAGAATTTGCTTATGCAACATTGGATGGCGATAAACCAAAGGGAGGAACAAAGTTAGAAATAGGCTCGAAAGAAGTTACAACGCCACTTAGACCTGCAAACAACTTTTTTATCTCGACAATCGAAAACACTAATGGAGTTCAAACTCCAAGAAACCCTTCGGGTTCTAACACTTTGGGTTATGATACAGGAGCTCTTGAAATAAAGGGAGCAGATCCTGAATACATTAAAAATAATCAATCATCTACAAGCTTTACTTTACAAGTAGCCAAAGGTCAATCCGATCCAATATTTGCCTTTTTTTCCGCTTATGCAGTAGATATTATTGCTCCAAAAATTGATTTGACCAAATTGGTTAAAAATACTAGTGGAGTTAATGTTGGAGGAGCTAACGTTAATTTAGGACAGTTTTTAACCTACGAAATTAGTTATCAAAACGTTGGTAATGATAATGTGACCAGTTTTACAATAAAAGATGTGCTTCCTCAAAATGTTATTTTTAATGCTACCACTGGAATTGATTACAGTAATTCAGGTGGAGCAACGCTTCAATCCTATGATAGTGCAACAAAAACATTAATTTTTAAAATTCCAGATACTTCTGTACTCATCAACGGTGGGGTTTATACCATAAGATTATCAGTTCAAGTGGTGCCTGATTGCAATAGTTTGGTTACTGCTTGTTCTAATGAAATAAAGAATCAAGCATTTGCCACTTATCAAGGCGTTATTAACCCAACGGTTGTTCAAGAAGAGGGAAGTTTTGCTTCTACGGCTTGTAAATTGGGTTCGCCTGAGTCCACAAATTTTTTAGTTGACATTACCAATTGTAAATTTACTCAAAATGTAATTTTGTGTGGTACAAGCGTGGTTTTAAAAGCTTCCGATGGTTATACAACTTATTCTTGGTCAAAGAATCCAGATGGAAGTAATCCTATTGGTTCTGGACAAACATTTACGGCAACACAAACCGGAGTTTATTACGTTCATAACACCGCTGCGGCTACTTGTAAAAGTATTGTAGAAACAATAACCGTTTCCTATTTTGGAGTGACCAATACAAATCCTGTAATTCCTTATGCTCAAGCGCCTTATGTAGGTGAAGTGGTAATTTGTCCAAATAACGGAAAACCATTGCCTTATCTTTTCTTGTGTGGAGTCAATGATACTCGTTTGATAAAAACGGGAATTACGGACGCACTTTCTATTAACTGGTATAAACTAGATGAGGTAATTTGTCCTTCAACGGCGGTAGATGATTGCGCCAATGAAAATTTCGCGAATTCTTGTTGGAATTTAGTAGGAACAGGAGCCGATTATTTAGCCAATACTTCGGGACAATTTAAACTTGTTTTAAGTTATACAGGTGGTTGTCAAAGTATTTTTTATTTTAATGTGTATCAAAATTTATTAAATCCAACTTTCACCAAAAAAGATATTATTTGTTTAGCACCTGGTCAAATTAGTATTGGAAATGTGCCTACAGGATACGAATACAGCATAGACGGTGTTAATTATATACCCAATAACCCAGTTTTTACCATAACGACTCCTGGTAATTACACGGTTTATATTAAACAAATTGGGGTAACCTCTAATCCTTGTATTTTTACTGTACCCAACATTCAAATTTTTAAAAAGGATTTAATAGTTCAAACCTTTCTCACACAGCCTTCTTGTCAGGGTGTTGCTGATGGATCTATTAAACTGATTGCAGGAAACGTTGAACCTCAATACTATTTTAGTATTTATAAGGGAGCAACTTTAGTCAATAGCGTTGGACCAATACTAGCTAATGAGTACACTTTTTCTAATTTAGGTTGGGGTGATTACACGGTAAATGTTTCAACAAGTCCAGCAAATTGTTCTTACACAGCCATCGAAAAAATTATTGATCCTGCTTTGTTAAAAGTCACAGCCACTCTTAGTAAAGCACTGACTTGTAGTGCGGGCGAAATAACTATTTCTGTTGAAGGTGGAACTCCCAATTATAATTATTATGTAAATGGAGTTGATATTACCTTAAACAGGCCTTCAACATCAATTAAATATCCCGTTGCAACGGCTGGTACTTATGATATAAAAGTTGTTGATGTTAACAAATGCGAAGCTGTAACTTCTATAGTTGTTACCGCCATTCCAAAACCAGTTTATAATTTATCTTCAACTAATATTGTTTGTTATGGAGTAAATTCTGGGGAAATTAAATTTAATGTAACCAATGCCAATGGCTATACTTTAATGTACAGCATTGACAATGGAGTAACGTATCAATCAAACCCTATTTTTACAAATTTAGCTGCTGGAACTTATATCCCAGTTTTAAAATATTCATTAAATGGTGAAGATTGTATAGAACCTAATCCAGCAATTTCGTTAACCACACCAATATCGGCAGTTACCGCATCGGGTGGAGTGGCAGAATTGGCGGGTTGTGGCCCTACTGGGACAGAAGGAAAATTACGAATTACGAATACACAAGGCGGAACTGCACCCTACCAATATAGTTTTGATGGAGGTTTGACTTGGCAAGCTTCGAATGAAAAATATGTTGCACCTGGAACCTATACTTTGGTAGTCAAAGATGCTTTGGGATGTACTTTTTCAATACCGGGTAATATTTTAGATCCAAAACCATCCGATCCCACTATTTCAGTAAATTCTCCAGCATTTAATTGCAATGGAACCGCAACAAGCACCGTAACGGTAACCAACAATGGAGGAGCCAATTTTAGTTATGAATATTTATTAGATGGAGTTGTGAATACCAATACACCACCAAATGTATTTGTCAATGTGCCTTCAGGCTCACATACTGTAAGTGTTACCTATAAATTATTATCAGTGCCAACATATAGTAATTTGTTGAAAGAAGATTTTGGATCAGGAGCACCAACAACCACTTCAGGAATCGCTTCTGCTTATTGTTTTAATGATCAAAGAGTAAATCCTCCTTATTTATGTAAATATCCGAATGGTACGCCAAGTAGATCTGTAGAAGACAATGCTTATTCGGTTGCTAGTTTCTTTTGGAGAAGTGATGACCCTTTGAGTAATAATTCAGGTGCTTGGTATCATTTTAAAGACCATACTACTAATGGCGCTGATGCCAATGGAAGGTTTTTATTAGTGAATATAGGAAGTGCTGCAGGTCCTTACGGTGTTTTATACAGCAAACCTATTGTAGATGTTATTCCAAATCAGCCCATTAAAGTCGAAGTATATCTTGCTAATCTTTTAAAATTGGGTATTAACGGAGCCTCTCCAGATTTTATTATAGAATTGGTAGATCCTTCAGGAACAGTGGTTGCCTCACAATTTACAGGTGTAATTGCAGGACCTATCAATGATCCTGACAGAAACAAATGGGTTTTCAAAGCATTAAGCCTAAATCCTGGTAACAATACGAATCTTACTTTTAGAATCAAATCAGGTAGTATTCTTTATAACGGAAATGATGCTTTAATTGATGACATCAAGGTGTATCAACTGCCAAAATCCTGTATTACACAAAAAGATTTTCCTTTAATTATTGATGCTAATAAAGCTTTCACAGCGTCAGTAATTGGACATAAAGATATTACTTGCGCTGGTAATAACGATGGAGAAATTACCATTGCGGTGCAAAATTTTGCACCAACAGGTTTTTATTATTCATTAGATGGGGCAGCTTTTGTTTTAAGTGCTACATCTCCATTGACAATTGGTGGCTTGTCAGCAGGGTCTCATAGTATAAGAGTGCAATATGATATGTCGGCAAGTCCTTGTTTGTTTACATTGCCTCAAGCTATAACTGCGCCAACACCATTAACCGTAACGGCTTCGATAACTGTACAGCCAAGTTGTTCCAACGGAGCAACAATAAATGCAGTAGGAAGCGGAGGAACACCTGCTTATCAATACGAACTAAGAAATACTTTAGGAGGAACTGTTGTTCGTCCATATCAATCTAATGCACAATTTACTAATGTGTCTTCGGGTAATTATACCATTTTTGCTAGAGATGCTAATCTATGCATAACTAGTGTTGGCACGCTAGTAAATATAGTTTTGCCAACTCCACCAGTGGCTACATTGGCAAGCACTTCGGATTTATGTTATGATGCATTAAATCAATCAACTTTAATTGTCGATGTTACAGGCGGAACAGCTCCATTTGCTTATTCCTTAGACGGAGGAGCGTCTCAAAACAGTAATATATTTACTAATGTTGGCATTGGAAATCATACCGTTCTTGTTACTGATAGCAAAAATTGTACATCAACGATTTCAAATATAATTATCGCACCACAATTACAATTGAATGCCAGTTTGACTCAAGATTTGACTTGTTTGGTTGATGCTTCTATAAATGCTACTGCCGTTGGAGGTAACGGCGCACCATATACTTATTCCGTAGCATTTAATGGAGGTACGCCAACTGCGGTAACTTCTTTCCCTTATACAGCATCAGCGGCAGGAAGTTATATGTTTTCGGTAACGGACAGCAAAGGCTGTTCAGCCAATAGTAGTGCAATTGTAGTTTCTCCAAAAACTACTCCAACAATAACTGTATCTAAAACCGATATCACTTGTAATAATGTCAATGATGGAACTATTACAGTCACAGCAGCTAATGGTTTTACATCGGCTTATACGTATGCTATTAAGTTAAGTACCGCCACTTTGTTTACTACCCAAGCTTCTAATGTGTTTACTGGTTTAACAGCTGGAATTTATAACATTAAAGTAATTGATAGCAAAGGTTGTGAATCGGCAGTTTCTAATGTGACTATTGTGAATCCTGCTGCAATTATTGCCAATGCTACGGTAACTACATTTAGTTGTAGTGTGACAAATGCTAAGCAATCGGCAATAATAACCGTTACACCTTCTGGAGGAACAGGTTCTTATACGTATAGCTATAATAATGGAATCTCATTTACTCCATCTAATACCTTAACAGTAAATGACAACGGAAGTAGCCAATCATTTGATATTATTGTAAAAGACGCCAATGGCTGTTTGTCTCCAGTGCAACAAATTGTTTTAACACCATTAAATCCACCAACAGATTTAGCTTTTTTGAGCAATGTGATAAGTTGTACGGTTACATCAACAACTGTAACGGCTACAAATGGAGTGGGAGGGTTGACTTATGAAATTGTTTCTCCAATTGCTTCAGCGACTTCAAACACAACAGGGATATTTTCAGGGTTAGTACCAAACACTTATGTTTTCAAAGTTACAGATGCCAATGGATGCTCTTATTCTGAACCTTATACTGTTACTCCTGTAATACCAATAAACATTGTAGGTCAAAATATTTCGAATGTTCTGTGTAACGGAGGCAATACTGGTCTTGCAAAATATACTGTTTCTGGATTTAGTTCCACAGGGAATTATGCGGTTGTGGTAACACCAGCAGTTCCATTTACCAATGTTAATGATGTGATTACCTTATCTAATCTGATTGTTGGAACCTATAACGTAAGAGTTACCGATAACACCACTGGTTGTTCAGCCAATACCGATGTTATCATTACAGGACCAGCAACTCCTTTGAGTCTTTCAGTTGTGAATGTTAATGCTAATTGTAATGTAGCAACAGCAACAGTTACAGCAACGGCAAGCGGTGGAACTCCTGGATATTTATATTCATTTGTACAAGATGGTTTTGCAGCAGGAACTTACTCTAGTTCAAATACTGGCAATCTTGATCCTACAATAAATCTAAATTGGGATGTTTATGTAAAAGATGCCAATGGTTGTACCACTAAAACAGATGTTACTATTGCCAAAGATCCTATTCCAACGGTAACTGCTTCAGTTACCAATCAATGTTCTACCTCGGGAAGTACATTCCAAATTAAAGCTGTTGGAGCCAATGGTATTGCGCCCTATACTTACACCATAAATTCTGGTGTAGCGCCAAGTCCGTCAGATACTTTTACGGTGGCTCCGGGAACTTATATCATAACCGTAAAAGATGCCAATGGCTGTACCAATACCACTTCGGTTACAGTAAACCAAGTGTTAAATGTAACAGCTGTTTTGACCAAAGAATTAGATTGTACTGCTTCTCCAGATGGTGTAATTACGGTATCAATAACTGGTGGCAAAGCGCCTTTCTCTTATCAAACGAGTATTGGTGGAAGTGCTTATGGAATAGCTGTTCCAATAGTAGGAACCAACTTTACCTATCCAGTAACATCGGCTAATACTTATCAGTTTTTAATCACCGATTCGAATGTTCCTGCTTGTACAAAAGTTTCTAATCTTATCACTGTAAATCCAATAGTTTATCCAGTAATTACGGCATTAACAGAAACACAATCTATCAAATGTAATGGTGATGCTAATGGAAGAATACAAGTTACGATTGATCCAACTAAAGGAGTAGCTCCTTTTACTTACAGCATAGATGGAATTAATTATCAATCTTCGAATGTATTTACGGGTCTAATTGCGGGTACTTATACCGTTACCGTAAAAGACAGTAAAGGTTGTATCAATACCGTTCCTGCCAGTATTACTATTGCACAACCTGACCCAATTAGTTTTGATTTAGCTAAAGTTGATATTACGTGTAACAATCCCGGAGGTTCCAGTTTAGGTTCTATAACTGTAGAAAATGTTTTGGGAGGAACTGCACCATTCAGGTATTTTATCACTAACAATTTTGGAGATATAATTGCAGGTAATCCTTATGTGGCGACAGTTCGAGAAGATCATACGTTCTCCATTATTAATTATGGAGTTTATACCATCAATGTTATCGATGCCAATGGTTGTAGTTTGACAAAACAAATTACCATTGCTTCTCCTCCTTCTGATTTAACAATAGATGTAACTACGATAACATCCAATTGTACAACTGGAGGTACAGCGATTGTTAAAGCGATTTCAACATTAGGAAGTGGTAGTTATGCTTTTGGAATTTTAGAAACCAATACTAGTCCTTATACCACAACTTGGTACGCTCCTGATGCTCTTGGTGGTGACACAAGAACATTTACCAATCTTGTTCCTGGCGTGACTTATACTTTTGTAGTTCACGATTTAGCTACAGATTGCTATTATGTAAAAGCGGCCAACCAGCCAATTCCAGCAGCATCATTGCTTACAGCAGCCATTACTCCTGCCAATGTTACTTGTATCGGAGCCAATGATGGTAGTGCTACTTTTACCTTAAGTGGTTTTGATTCTACAACGACTAGTGTAGATTATCAAATATTCACAGCTTATACCAATGTGGCTATTGCGGGTACTTCAGGAAATATATCAGTTGTTGGTGTTCCTCCATTTACGGTAACGGTTCCAACTCCTGGAACATTATCTCCGGGGCAGTATTATATCAAATTTATTGAAAACGGAACTGGAGCATTCAATGGTTGTCAATCAGCTTCGGCTATTTTTGAAATCAAAGAATCGGCTCTTCCTCTTACGGTTACTGCTGCGGTTGTCAAAAATGAGAATTGTAATAATCTAGGAATTATCAATGCTTTGGCAAAAGACGGAACAGCACCTTATTTGTATATGATTACCAGTTCGGCAACTGCGCCATTGGCAAACGATCCTGCTTGGAATTCGTCAAGTACGTTTAATGTAGCGGCTGGAAGTTATTATGTTCACGTAAAAGACGCTTACAATTGTATTCAACCAAGTACGGTAGTCGTTTTAAACAAAGATCCAGAACCAGTAATTGCTTTAGCCATTGTTGATAGATGTGTTGACGAAGGAACTTTTGAAATAAATGTTAGTTTAACAACTCCTGGAATCGCACCTTACACTATTATTGTCAATGGAGGGGCTTCTCAAAATGTTGCTGCTTTCCCTTATACTATTACGGGATTAAATTCAGGATTGCAAACGGTTAGAGTTATTGATGCCAATGGATGTTTCAGTGAGCAAACCATCACTATTGATAAAAAACTATCAGTAAATGTTGCCTTAACCAAAGAAATAGATTGTACAGTTTCTCCAAATGCGGTTATAACATTAAATGCAATTGATGGATTGTTTACATCTGCTAATGCTACACCCGATTTTACTTATGAAGTTGCTATAAACGGTTCTCCGTATGGCGCTGCTGTTCCTTTTGCTAATGATTCTAGAACGGCAACTTATACCACAAGTACAGCGGGAACCTACCAATTCAGAATCACCGATTTAAATAGCTGTTCGGTCGAAACAACCGTGGTTACTGTCAATCCAAAAGTGGATCCAACGGCTGCTTCAACACATACAAAACCTTCTTGCCCAACAGTTGCAGATGGAACGCTAACTATTACGGCTTCTCTTGGAATTCCTCCTTATGAATATAGTATTAATGCGGGAACATCTTGGCAAACTTCTAATACATTTACAGGATTAGGAGCTGGAGTAGTGAATTATGTTGTTAGAGACTCCAAACAATGTCTATTCAACGGTTCAGAAACCATTATAGATCCAGTTTTATTAAATGCAACGGCTGTTGTTACTGATTTTGCTTGTAATGCAGCGAATGTTCCTCAAACTGCTACTGTAACGGTAAATGCTACTGTTGGAACAGGAACTGCGCCTTATACTTATAATTTTGATGGTTCGACTAATTATTATGCAACCAATCTTTTGTATGTGGTTGATAATGGAACAATCCAAACGATTAATTATTCTGTAAAAGATGCAAATGGTTGTATTTTTAACGGTAGTACGACTGTAAATCCGTATCAAAAAATCACCGACATTACCATTGTGGGAACTGCTCCAACTTGTCCAGTACCTACTTCAGATGTGACTTTGACAGTGGTTGGAGGTTATACGCCAATAGCTAAATATGAAATTATTTCGCCAATTAGTGTTGATAATGGTACAAATCCTGTTTTCACTTCATTAGCTCCAAATACTTATTTATTTAAAGTTACCGATGCTCACGGTTGTTCATACGAAAAAGCATATCAAGTCAAACCAATAACCAATATCACGGTTTCTGGTTTAATCACTAGCGAAGTGACTTGTTTTGGATTGGCCAATGGATCGGCAGAATTTACAGTTGCTAATTTTGCTGGAACTTACACTGCTGCATTAACAACAGGAATAGGCACTTTGGTACAAACTGGAAATAAAGTGACCCTTTCGGGATTGGCTTTTGGAAATTATACCGTTACTGTTACGGATAATGTTACGGGCTGTTCGGCAAATGCTTCAGTAACTATTACACAACCATCGGCAGCTTTAAGTTCAATTTCAGCAGCGACTAATATTAATTGTAATAATGATACTGCAACAGTTACTATTACTGCAACAGGAGGAACAGCACCGTATAAATATGCAATTGCAAGAGCTTCAGATCCTGTTCCAACAAGTTTTGTTTTGAGCAACCAATTAGTCGTAGATACTAACAACGGAGCCGATATGAATTGGGTGGTTTATGTAATTGATTCTAAAGGATGTTCTATGAATAATCCACAAAACATTCTATTAGATACTAATCCAACAATAACTTCTGCCGTGGCAACTCAATGTCCAAGTGCAACGGGTTCTTATACTATTACCGTAACCGCAACCGGATTTAGTCCAGCATTAGAATATAGTGTGGATGGAGTTAGTTACCAAACCAACAATATCCTTACGGTAAATACTCCGGGAATTTATAATGTAACCGTAAAAGATGCCAATGGATGTCTTTCAACAACAACTCCAGTAACTATTTTGCAACCGTTAAGTTTAACAGCAGTAGTTGCAACGACTCCTAGTTGTGCCAATAATGATGGTATTGTCAATGTTTCGGCAACAGGAGGTTCTGCGAATTACCAATTCAATATTGATGGAGGTGCATTTGTGGCAACCACTTCATTTACAGGAGTTGCATCAGGAAATCATTCGATGGGTGTTCGTGATACGACTACTTTATGCGAGTTTTATGTTCCAATTTCTATAACTCCAGCCACAACAATTACTGGTTTTACATTGACTTCTACCCCAGTGACTTGCAACGGCGGAAACGATGGAACGATTACAGCAACAATGGCTACTCCAGCAGTGGGAATAAACGACAACCCCGTTTATATGTACAGTTTGAATGGTGGAACGCCTCAAGCTTCCAATATATTTACAGGATTAACAGCGGCCACAGGATATTCTGTAACAGTTACTTCTGCAAGAGGTTGTCAAGCAACGGCTTTGATAGATGTAGTTCAGCCAGCCGTAATCGATTTAGGAGCATCAACAGTAGTACAATTTGGTTGTACTGCTGGAACTAACGGTACGAATTATGCAAGCATTACAGCAAATAACGTAACTGGAGGTTCTGGAATTTATACCATTTACGAATTTGTGAAAAATGGTGTAGTGGTGCAACGCGGAGCTTCTAATTCGTATGTCGAATCCAATTTGTTAGGTGGAAGTTTCACTATCAATGTTTTTGATGATAAAGGATGTTCCGCTACTACTCTTGCGCCAATCGTAATCAATCCATTCATTAGTTTAGACAAAATAAATGTGGCTATTACTGCTGCAATCACTTGTTCGAACAATGAAAGTATTGCCGTTACTGTTGATACTACTGGCGGTATTCCAGCTCCAAATACAATTAGTTATTCGGTTTCTGGATTGAATGGAACGGTTTATAATGCTACGAATACAACAGGAATTTTCAATAATTTAATTGTAGGTCAATATCAAATCGACGTTTTGAATACGGTTACTGGATGTAGTCTATCAGCAATTCACTTTGTAAACAATCCAAACACCTTCGAGTTAAAAGCAGTAAAAACAAACGATGTAGTTTGTTATGGATCGAATGAAGGAGCGGTTGAATTGACAATAGTAGATAATCAACTGACACCAACAAACGATGCAGGCGCTTTCGATTATGTTATTACGGGTGCTGCTTTGGCAACGCCAATTAATGGAACTTCAACAACTGCAGGTCCTTGGTCAATTTCGGGACTGACAGCTGGTTTATACAATGTAACAGCAACTTTGCAAAACAGTCCTTTTTGTTCGGCTACAACGAGTTTTACAATCAATCAACCATCGGCCGATTTGATAATTAGTGAAACACATACGGAGATTACTTGTGTTCCAGATAATAATGGAAGTATTTCAGTATCAGCAACAGGAGGATGGCCAGGAGGATATCAATATGAATTAGTTGGACCAGTAAATGTAGCCTATGGTTCTCAAACAAACTTTACGAATTTAACAGCGGGTTCTTATACAGTCAATGTAAGAGATTCTGGCGGATGCGTGAGATCGTTACCAGTAACTTTAGTAATTCCTACACCAATTGCAGTTACAGCGGTTGCAAGTACTACGATGGTATCTTGTTTTGGTGACAAATCGGCTTCGATTACTGTTACTTCTGTTACTGGAGGTCAAGGAAGTAATTATTTATACACTTTAAATTATTTGTCAACAACTCCAAACATTGTAAATGGCCCTCAAGCTTCAAATGTGTTCACAAGTTTGGGAGCAGGAACGTATAGCGTTACGGTTACTGACGGTTGGGGATGTAGTGGAACCACTTCAGGAATCATTACAATCAGTGAACCAGCGGCAGTTCAAGCAAGTCTAGTAAAAGCTAGTTCGCAAACTTGCACCGTTCTTTCGACATTGACGCTTTCTGCAGCAGGAGGAACATCTCCTTATACCTATAGTGCTGACGGAATTACGTATAACCCTGTAACATTCAATCCATCTGTTACTATTTCAGTACCAGTTGGGACGCATCGTTATTATGTGAAAGATGCCAATGGTTGTACAAGTGTTGTTTCCAACGATATTAAAATTGATCCGTTACCAGCTTTGACCGTTAAATTAGACTATGTTACTACATCTATAAATTGTAATGGAGAAACTACTGGAATTATTGTAGCTAGTGCCAATGGAGGCTTAGGTAATTATGTCTATACTTTGCAAGATGGGTTAGGAAATCCTTTTGGAGGAGCAGTTCAAACCACACCGGGTAATTTCACTCAATTGATTGCCGGAAATTATATTGTGCAAGTTCAAAGTGGGGATTGCGCAGCAATTTCAACACCAATTACCATTACAGAACCTACTACTGCAATATCTGCAATAGCCGTTCCTACTGATGCCACTTGTAATGGATTGAATAATGGAAAAATTGTAGTTAGCGCTTCTGGAGGAACAGGCAAAATTAAATATGCTATTTCACCGGATTTGAACCAGTTTTTTGATACGGGTATTTTTGATAATCTAGCTCCTGGAAGTTATGATATTATTACACAAGACCAAAATGGATGTTATGTTTATGAAACAGGAATCATCATTGCAGAACCAACACCAATAAGTTCAGCTGTAATTGCTGGTTCTATAATGCCTGAAGTGTGTTTTGGAGATCAAGATGGTGCTTTTAGCATTACTGTTAGTGGTGGAACTGCTCCGTACAGCGTTCGAATAGATGGAGGAGCTTACACAATAGGCACGCCAACCCAAACCGATTTTGATTTCACAGGATTATCAGGAGGAATGCATACGGTGTACATTCGTGATGCGAATTTCTGTTCGTATGAATTTGATGTTCCATTACCGGAATCAGTAAAATTAAATCCACAAGCTATTGTTGATTACGGCTGTACAGATAATGCACCTAGTGTAACGGTTACAGTGACGATTGATCCGAGTATTACAAATCCAGCCGATGTCGATTATGCATTAGACGGATTGCCACCTTATCAAGCCAGTAATGTGTTTACCAATGTGTCTCCAGGAATTCACTATATTACAGCTAGACATACGAATGGTTGTGAAAAAGACACACCCGATTTTACTATTAAGGAAATTCTACCATTAACATTAGTATTAACAGATGGTGGATTAAACGAAATTGTGGCAACAGCTACTGGTGGTGCAGGTGGATACCAATTTACTCTAGACAGTAACTTTATGAGTAGTCAAAACAAATACATTTTTTACAAATCAGGCAATTATACCGTTACAGTTACTGATGCCAGCGGTTGTGTGGCAACAGCTACCAGGTATTTTGAATTTGTTGACATTGAAATTCCAAACGTGTTTACACCAAATGGTGACGGAGACAATGATGGATGGTTGCCAACAAATACCATAAATTATCCAGATTTGATATTCTATGTTTTTGACCGTTACGGACGAAAAGTGGGCACCTACAGAGAGGGACAATTCTGGGACGGAAAATACAACGGAAATGAATTGCCAACCGGAGATTATTGGTATATAATTAAATTGAGAAATGAAGCAGATGCCCGTGAATTTGTTGGACATTTCACCTTGTACAGATAAAATTAAAGACGGAAAACAATGCTTCCAATTAAAAGATTTCAAATGAAAAAAATAGCACTACTATCCTTTTTATTTTTGACACTAACTTCGGGTTACAGTCAAGAGCTGAATATACCGGTTTTTACACAATATCTAGCCGATAACCCTTTTGTTATTTCGCCTACTTATGCTGGAATTGGAGATAATTTAAGGATAAGAGCCAATGGATTAACCCAATGGGTAGGAATACAAGGCGCACCAGACAATCAATCGGTATTTGCGGATTTTAGAATTGCAAATCAATCTGGAATTGGGGCTTCGTTTTACAATGACAAAAATGGAAACACCAATCAGGCTGGTGCCAAATTCACTTTTGCACACCACATCATTTTAGATTATTATTCCAAGCAATATTTGTCTTTTGGGATGTCTTACAATTTTAATACTTTTAGCATTGACATTGCAAATTTAAGCCCTACCAATCCCGATAATGCCATTACAAACGACCGAAGAACCTCAAACAACAACTTCGATGTTGGTTTCTTGTATCGTTGGGATCAATTTTACTTAAGTATAAATGGAGCTAATATTTTAGGTAAAAATATTGACCAATTTTCGGGATATAAAATAGAACCTAATTTGCTTTTAAATTACCAAGTTTATTCAGGCTATGTAATCAAAACGCCTAACTTTTCTGAAGTAGAACCATCCGTTTTCTTTCAATATTTTGCCAGTGACGGGCGTTCGAGTACCGATTTGAATGTCAAGTACCGAAAATACAACAATAGAGACGAATATTATTGGGTAGGAGCATCTTATCGTTTTCTAAATGACCAAGTATTGAAACCCTTGAATTTAGGGCCAATGTTTGGGTTCAAGAAGTCGGTCTTTTATTTTGGATATTCCTATCAAATGACTTTTAATGAAATGGCTTCCTTTAATTCAGGAACACACATGATTACAATTGGTTTGGATTTCCTTCAAGGAATCAGCGACTGTCCGTGTACTCAATCTGTAGATCATCATGGTTGGGGGTATTAAAGAATTGATGGAGAATAGTTCTTATAAAAACCAAAGTTATTTTCAACTTTGATCTTCTTTGTTTCTATAGTAATGTGCTTAAAAATGATTTGTAGATTTATTTTAAGTTTAATTTTTGCATTAAAGATATTTCAGAATCAAGTGTAATTAAACCTCGTCTTGGTCGATCTAAATCCAAGGTGATGAAAATGACAATACAGATTAGAAAACAAAAACCAGTTATAAATTTGGCGTTTATTTTTTTCTCTAAACCTGAATTATAGCCAATGAAAAATGAAATTATTATTGAAAAAGCTAGCATTAAATAGACAATAGTTTCGGGAACTTTAGAATTCAAAACCATATTCGATTTCGAGGCGCTATCAAACATTTCGTTCAATGCTGGAATCATCATATTCGATTGAATAAAATAGTCTTTGTCTTTTGCAAAAAAAGAGGCGCGTTTCCACAATCTTTCGCTTACTGCAGCAGATTGTTTCAATGAAGCTATCAATTTTGCATCGTCATTGTCTAAAAGATAGTACTCTTTTCAGGATTTTATATACAGTTTAAAGTCTTTTTGAAATTCATTTTTTAAACTATCATGATAAATGTCAGAACGCAAAAGTGCAGTTCCGATGCAGTTGGCCTCATCAATTAAATTGTTTTTTCTGTTATCGTAACGAGAGCCTGCCATTGCAAATGTAAAACCCAAAATTAAAGCCAACAAACCCAACAAAGCGGATGAAATTTCGGCATTTTTATTATCCGTTTTAGTTTTTTTCAAGCCTATTCTGTAACCAATCCAAATGGCTGCGAGCATTGACAAGAACAAAATAATAACAATATATAAAGCGTCTAAATCAAATAGTAGTGAATGCAACATAGTTTGTTTTTTAAGGTTTTAAAAAATGGATTGTTTCTGAGAATTACAATTAATAAAAGTATGTATTTTTTTAATTGATAATCAAAAACCGAATAAATTTAATTTTTTACAACGTTTTCGCCAAAGTATTATCCTAATTTTTAAACTATTCTTATTTTTAAGTTCCTGAAAAGTTATATATTTGTTTTTCTTTCAAAATAATTAAATAATAATAAAAATAATATCTAATGAAAACTATTAACGATTTCGATTTCAAAAACAAAAAAGCCATAATTCGTGTTGATTTTAACGTTCCTTTGGACGAAAATTTTAATGTAACTGATGCCACTCGTATTGAAGCTGCAAAACCTACAATCGACAAAATTCTTGCCGATGGTGGAAGCGTAATTTTGATGTCTCACTTGGGAAGACCAAAAGGAGTAGAAAGAAAATATTCATTGGGACATATTGTAAAAAAAGCGACGGAAATTTTGGGTCAATTAGTATATTTTTCACCTGATTGTATTGGTGCCGAAGCCGAAAAAGCAGTAGCAAATTTAAAACCAGGACAAATTTTATTATTAGAAAATCTACGTTTTTATAAAGAAGAAGAAGCAGGAGATGTCGATTTTTCTAAAGAATTGGCTTCATTTGGAGATATTTATGTAAACGATGCTTTCGGAACAGCTCACAGAGCCCACGCTTCAACTACAATTATTGCACAGTTTTTTCCAACCGAAAAATGTTTTGGATTATTATTGGCAAAAGAAATCGAAAGCTTGAACAAAGTCTTGAAAGATTCTCAAAAACCAGTAACCGCAGTTCTAGGAGGTTCGAAAGTGTCTTCGAAAATCACGGTTATCGAAAACATTTTAGACAAAGTCGATCATATGATTATTGGTGGAGGTATGACTTTTACTTTTGTGAAAGCTTTGGGCGGAAAAGTTGGTAACTCGATTTGTGAAGATGATAAACAAGAATTAGCTCTAGAAATTTTGAAATTAGCCAAAGAAAAAGGAGTTCAAATCCATATTCCTGTTGATGTTGTTGCTGCCGATGATTTTTCGAACACAGCCAACACACAAATCGTTGATGTTCGTGAAATTCCTGACGGATGGGAAGGTCTTGATGCAGGACCAAAATCATTAGAAGCTTTCAAAAAAGTAATTTTAGAGTCAAAAACTATTCTTTGGAACGGACCTCTTGGTGTTTTTGAAATGGAAAGTTTTGCCAAAGGAACAATTGCACTTGGCGATTATATTGCTGAGGCTACTGCAAACGGAGCTTTCTCACTTGTAGGAGGTGGAGATTCAGTTGCGGCCGTAAAACAATTTGGTTTTGAAGACAAAGTAAGTTATGTTTCTACCGGTGGTGGAGCGATGTTAGAGATGCTAGAAGGTAGGATTTTACCCGGAATTGCAGCTATTTTGGACTAAAAAATGCGTTTTTAACAATATTTACTGAAAATTATAGTTTTAACATATTAAATTTGCAACAAACAACTTTTTTATAATTGTTTGTTGCTTAATATGTTGATTTTAAAATTATGAAGATAAAAAATATAGCCCCACTCCTTTTTTTGTTTTTTTCCATTCAATCGTTTTCGCAAAAGTATTATGATAATAAAGCGATTACAAAAACAGAAACCCAAAACTTCTATTTAGATTCCATCAAAAAAACTTTTGTAAAAGATGACCTTGCCTCTTGTGTGGACAGTCTTTGGTTGAAGGAATTAACAAATCTCGATTTGTTTAATGACATTTCCGACGATATAAAAAACATCAATATCGACGAAAAAGTAGATTATGAATTGCCAACCGAATTGCTGAAACAACGATTGGCCGCAATGGATGCCAAATCTCCTTTCAATATTGAATACAATCCCGGTTTAGAAAATATCATTAAGTCGTTTTTAAAAAACCGAAAAAAATCTTTTGGCCGATTGATGGCTATTTCAGAATATTATTTTCCAATGTTTGAAGAGGCTTTGGCTAAACAAAACATACCATTAGAAATCAAGTATTTAGCCATTGTAGAATCAGCTTTGAACCCAAAAGCAGTTTCTAGAGTGGGAGCAACTGGACTTTGGCAGTTTATGTATCAAACTGGAAAACAATATAATTTGAAGATTGATTCCTATGTTGATGAACGAAGTGATCCATTAAAATCGAGTGAAGCAGCAGCTCAATATATGAGCAAGATGTATGAAATTTTTGGAGATTGGGATTTGGTTTTAGCATCGTATAATTCTGGACCAGGAAATGTTGCCAAAGCAATTCGCCGTTCAGGTGGACAACAAAATTATTGGAATATAAGAAAAAAACTTCCCCAAGAAACACAAGGATATGTTCCTGCTTTCTTAGCCACAATGTACATTTACGAATACCACAAAGAACACGGAATCAAACCGGAAAGAGCTTTAGTACAACATTTTGCTACAGATACTATAATGATCAAAAAGCAAATGTCTTTCAAACAAATATCCGATTTGTTAGACGTTCCTGTAGCTCAATTGCAACTTTTGAATCCTTCCTATAAAATGAATGTGATTCCGGTTTATGGGAATCAGAATCATTTTTTAAGACTACCAAAAGATAAAGTTTCTGTTTTTGTATCTAACGAAGACAAGATTTATGCTTATGTACAAAGAGATTTGGATTTTCGTGAAAAACCCTTTCAAGTTCAAAAAGCCATTGTCTTGAATGACTCATTGAACAATTCTACTCAACGAGTTACTCTCCCAAAAACTAAATATTACACAGTAAAACGTGGTGATAATTTGAGCGCAATTGCTGATAAATATAGCGTAACGGTTTCTGATATTAAGAAATGGAATAGATTAAAAGGAAGTTCTGTAGCTAGCGGAAAAAGCTTGAAAATAATTACCAATGAAACTGTTGTACAAACAGTTAAAAATGAGTCAAAATCAAACAATACTTCTTTAGAAATTAAAACGAATCAGCAAGTTGCAAGTTCAGAATCCAAAATTAACAAAGACAATAGTAAACACATCAAAACCGATACTTTATCAACTAATATTGGTTCTTACTATATTGTTCAAAAAGGTGATAATTTAAGTAGTATTGCTAAAAAGAATAACGTTTCTATAGCTGAAATAAAAGAGTGGAATCATCTTTCTAGCGCTTCAATTCAATTAGGAATGTCTTTGCAAGTGGCTAAAATTGAAGCAAATGACAAGGAACTAATCGCTTCAACAACTAAAACAGAAAATGTTGAATATATTGTTAAAAAAGGGGACAATCTTGGAAATATCGCTAAAAAATTTGGTAGTTCAGTAGAGGATTTGAAACTATGGAACAACTTGGAGGATAACACTATTGCTTATGGAACTCCTTTGATTGTTGCTAAAAACGAAGTAGCGATTGAGCAAAATGTCGCTACCAACAAATTCAATAAAAAAGAAACTTTAGCATCCACTTCAAAAAGTAAAAACAACGATTATTTAGTAAAAAAAGGAGATTCATTGTATAGTATTTCAAAAAAATATCCTGGAGTAAGTATTTCAGATATTGAAAAATGGAATAATATAAAAGGGAATGAACTTAAACCTGGAATGAAACTGAAAATAAACGGATAAAATTTCATTTTTAAGTCACATAATTACCCCAATGTTAAAAAAAACAATTTTCGTTTTTTCTTTACTCTTTTTATTAAATTCTTGTGCTAGTTCGCAAAAAAACCTCTCCCAGAGCGATTGGTATGCTTTTACTAAAGCCAGTTCCGAAAGATTAGAACCTTCAAAAATATATGAGTTTACCGATGGTATGATTCGAATGCACGGTAAAAACATAGGCTATTTGATGAGCAAGAAAAGTTATAAAAACTTTGAATTTCAACTTGATTATAGATGGAATATGGAAGAAAAATATAACCGAGGCTCCGGAAAAAAGAACAGTGGCGTGATGTATAATATTCCAATAGATTCTCCCGACAATATCTGGCCAAAAGGAATTCAATTTCAAATTAAAGAAAAAAACACTGGAGATTTTATCTTTTTAGACAAAATAACGGCCGTTGTCAACGGAAAATTAGTTGAACCAGGCGCAAGTGTCACTTCGGCAAAATTTAGCGAAAACGAGAAATCTTACGGCGAATGGAACTCCATTGTAATCATATCCTATAACGGAAAAATCACCCAATTTTTGAATGGAAAATTAGTAAATGAATGTTTTGAAGCTTCGTCTTTAGAAGGTAAAATTTCTTTGAATTATGAAGGTTCACCAATTGATTTTAAAAATATTCAAATCAAAAATATTGCTGAGCATTAATTACGTTTTCCAAAAACAATCTTTTTCAAATTTTTTTATAAAAGCCAGCTTTTTTTTTACTTTATTTGATGAACAATTCTGTGTCAATGAATAAAAACCTCTTTTTATTTTGCTTCTTTTTATCGCTTTTGTTTTTTTCTTGCAAAAAACAAGAGGACAATTTACCCCGAAAAGCAACTGGAAAAATAAACACAATTTCTGTGATTATCGAAGATCAATTGTGGAATGGCGAGATTGGCGAAAGCATTCGAAACAAGTTTGCTTCACCCGTTATTGGCTTACCAGAAGAAGAACCTCTTTTTACCATAAATCAATATCCTGTCAAATTGATGGAGGGATTTATGACCGATAGCCGGACGATTATTGTAGTAAAAAAAGAGAATAAAACCCAATTCGAAATAAAGAAAGATCAATATGCATCTCCTCAGAACGTATTTCATATTTCGGGCAAAACCAATGCGGATATTCTTGAAATTATCGAAAAAAACACTCCTCAAATCATTCAAATCATAAAGGAAACAGAAATTGCCGAAAGCCAAAGAATAAACAGACAATCCTTGATAAATCCCATAATCATTAGAAATAAATTTCAGATTTCTTTGGAAGTTCCTTTCGGGTATTCGTACGCACTTCAAAAAAGCAAGTTTATTTGGTTGAAGAAGGAAATCATTAGTGGAAATACCAGTCTTTTGATATATGAAGTTCCTATAAATTCGATTAAAAATAGGTTTAATAGTATTACTAATATAATCAGAATCCGAGATTCTATTGGCGCTTTATACATAAGAGGAACCGAATTAGATACTCCAATGATAACCGAGGATGGGTATTCACCTTATCTTTTTAAATTGAAGCTAAACGGTAAAGAAACTTATGAAACTAAAGGAACTTGGGAGCTAAAAAATGATTTTATGTCTGGTTCATTTGTCAATTATGCTATTGTTGATGGGGAACACAATCGAATCTTGATTTTGGAAGGATTTTGCTATTCACCTTCTAAAAAAGAGCGGGATTTAATGCACGAATTAGAGTCCATAATTAAATCTATTGTTATTTTAAATAAGAATGAAAAATGAAAATCCAGTGGAAAATTAAAACTTTCGAAACCCTTTCGGTAAACGAACTTTATGATATTCTGAGATTAAGAAGCGAAATATTTGTGGTCGAACAAAATTGCGTTTACCTCGATCTTGACGGAAAAGACAAAAAAGCATTACATCTTTTCGGCGAATTCGAAGGCAAAATTGTAGCATATTCTAGGTTATTCAAACCAGGAATTTCTTTTGAAAACGCTTCGATAGGACGAGTGGTAGTCGATGCAAATTATCGTGATAAAAAATGGGGTCACGACTTAATGCGTGAAGCCATATCAGGAATCCAATCGCATTTTGGCGAAAGCAAAATTACTATTGGAGCACAATTGTACTTAAAAAAATTCTACGAAAGTCATGGCTTTGTGCAAACCAGCGTAATGTATCTCGAAGATGATATTCCGCATATCGAGATGAAAAGGGAATAATTACCTGTTTTTATAATTTTGTTATATAAAGTTCCACACGTCTATCTAAAGCATCTTCTTTGCCTAACGGAAATTTGTTTCCATACCCTTTATAAGACATTCTATAAGGATTTATTCCATTTGAGCGAAAATAATTAAACACGTTCTTGGCTCTATTTTCTGAAAGATCTCTATCTTGAGTTTCTTTATCGATGGCATCGGAAAATTTGTTGGATGTGCAACAAACATGACCTTTTATTTCAAAACGAAGTGTCTTATTTTTTTTTAATATAAGAGTAATTCGGTCTAATTCTTTTTTAGTATTTATTGTAAGTTCACTCGAACCCATGTCAAAAAGCACTCGTTCTAAAACAATATTATCCCCAACTTTTGGATGTTCAGGAATGGAAGTGTAAAAAACATTTTTAACGAAAATTAAATCGACGCGCCTATTTTTGTCCCGAATTTCTTTTACATTTTTTTTGACGTTTTTATCCAAATTTACTTTTCCTCGGCCTTCGCAAATGAATATTTTATCTTGAGCAATTCCATTCGAAATCAATAATTTTTGAACGAAATCTACCCTATTCTTAGACAATTTATCGTTGTATGCTACACTGCCTCTGTCGTCACAATATCCGTAGAGATAAACGGCTTTAAAACGTGAGAAAGGGGTCGAGTCCAAAAGCCTAATCATTTGATTGATTTCGTTTTGTTTTAAAGTGAATTTATCCACTTCAAAATAAACAGATTTTACCGTGTTGATTTGAGCTGAGAGAGAGCCAAAAAACAAAAAAACTACTATTTGAAGGCTCTTTTTCATTACATTTTTAAAATATTTTTATATTCTAAACTATTATTCAATACGCTCGTGGCTTTCTTAATTTCCGAATTGTTTTTCAGGTAATATTGATACAACCCTTCTTGATATTGATAGCGTTTTATGATTTCATCAACGATTAAATTTTTGATTTCCGCTTTGTTTTTATCCAATAAATTTTCTTCACTTTTCTGGAGTGCCACAAGTAATTGTTGGTATTCAGCTGTTATGCTTTGGTCTATTTTTTCTTTTTTGGCTGTAGCCAAAGTATTTTTCAAGGCCAATTCTGTTTCGGTGTCAAAGGAGAATTTTTCAGTTTTTAAAAATTGTTTGAATGTTTGAAAATCAGCATCCGAAAAAGTTGGAATTTTTTCTCCAAGATTTGGATTTTGATAATAATAAGTCGTTACATAATTGAAAATGGCATCGTTTTTTTGCAAAGCTTCGGTTATCGGACTCAGTTTTGTTTCTTCTAATTCGATGTCGGGTAGAATGCCACCACCATCGTAAACCGTTCTTCCTTTTCGAGTTTTGAAAGCGGTGTAATTCTTGGCATCAGTTTTTGTGGCAACTCCGTTTTTGTCTTTTTGCGAATAATTTAGTGCCTGAATACATCTTCCCGAAGGAGTGTAATAACGCGAAATGGTGACTTTGAGTTGCGTTCCATAAGTTAAATCTACGGGTCTTTGCACCAATCCTTTTCCAAAACTTCGGCTGCCAATTATTACCGCACGGTCTAAATCCTGCAACGCTCCCGAAACAATTTCCGATGCCGAAGCACTTTTTCCGTCCACCAAAATTACCAACGGAATTTCAGTATCAACAGGCTCTTTGGAGGTTTTATACGTATTGTTGTGTTTCTCAATTCTGGATTTCGTGGTGACAATAATTTCATTTTTTGGAACAAACAGATTGCAAATATTCACCGATTCGTTTAATAGTCCTCCTGGGTTTCCTCTTAAATCCAAAACAATTCTCTCGGCACCTTCTTTTTTTAATTGTTCCAAAGCTTGTTTGGTTTCATAGGAAGCTTTTTGATTGAAACGGGCCAAAACGATATAGCCTGTTTTGTCGTCTATTTTACCATAAAAAGGCACCGATTTTATTTCTACTTCGTCGAGTACTATTTGAGTAGTATTGGTTTTGCCTTGGCGAATGTATTTAATATCTATTTTAGTGTTTTTAGCACCTCTAAAAAGCTGTGAAGCATCATCTTTGAAATCAGACAAAAGAATATCACCAATTTGAATCACCTCGTCACCGGCTTTGAGTCCCGCTTTGTCGGCTGGAAAATTTTTGTAGGGTTCACGAATGATTAATTTATCATTTTTTCGAGTAATCATGGCTCCAATTCCGGTGTATTCGCCAGTATTATTAATTTTAAATTTGACAACGTCTTGTTCGTTAAAATAAACCGTGTACGGATCGAGACTAGCTAGCATTCCTTTGATGGATTTATCCATTAGATCGCCTGGATTGGTCTCATCGACATAGTTTTTATTCAGTTCTTTGAAAAGCGTTGTGAATATTTCGATTTGCTTGGCAATTTCAAAAAAATCGTCTTTGAAACTAACGCCTACATACAAAAACGCCGAGGCTATAACTGGAAGAACATATTTTTTTTTGAAAAGTGAAGTCATATTTTATGTTGTTTTTTTCTTAAATCGTTTTCTAATATAGTAAACCGCTGCCGCTAAAATAATCAGAAAAGGCCAAATACTTAATAATCCGATGAAGAAACTTGAAATTCCATTAAAGCCAGATGCTATTGCGTTCCAAATTTTTGAACCATATGAAATTGTCGCACCACCTTCATTAGCTTCGGTTTTGTAAAATTCAATATGAATTGTACTCATTGAAACCTGACTTTGCATGTAACGTAATTGTCCTTCTTTGGCTTCAATTTCTTCGCGAATAGACGAAAGTTGCGCCTCAATTTCTAACATTTCCGAAACTTTGTTTGCTTTCTTTAAAAGTTCAAGATAGCGAGCTTCGAGTACTTTTTTTGCTTTTAAACGGGCATTAATATCAATGTATTCTTCGGTTACATCTTGTGATGAAATTTCTTTATTGTCGAAATACGAAACGCCTTTTGAAATATCGCTCAAAAAAGCATCGAAATTTTTGCTAGGAACTCGAACTATTATTTTTCTGAAAATCGAGCCATATTCGTTTCCTTCGGTGTCGTTTTGAATAACGGCGTTGTGTTTTTTTACAGCCGTTATCATTTGGCTGTAAGTTGCTCCTAAATCGTTGGTTTCAAATTTAATATCGCCCGTTTTGATGATTTTTTGTTCGACAGGTTTTTGGTCAGCTGCTTGAGAATCTGAATTTTTATAAAGAGAACTTGCTGTTGATTCCTCTTTAGAAGGAAGTTTTACGGCAGTGATTGCCATATCGGCAGCAGCTTCTTCCGCTTTTTTACAACCAGAAAAAGACACAAGAAATACCAATAGGAAGAGCATATTTTTCATAAGAATTTGATTTAGAATATCAGAACGTAAAAATAATGAATATTCGTATGAAAAAATACAATCTTATTTTTCGTTTTTCAACTGCAAAACAAACTTTTCAAACAGTTGAATAGTCTTGGTGTTAATTTCCTCGTAGGACAATCGATCCTTGGTTTGGTAAAAAAACATCATCGCATAATTTTTGTCCAAATTGTCAATCAGAATGTGTTTGTTCAATCGATAAGTTTCGCGAAGTACCCGCTTGAAATAATTTCTATCCACAGCGTGTTTGAAGTATTTTTTGGAAACCGAAACGCCCATTTTTAGCATTTGGTCTGAATCTTCGGGAATGCCATAATCACTTTCCACAAAAACCAATCGCAAAGGATATTTGGACACGGATTTGCCTTTAGAAAAAAGCAAATCTATCGTGATTTTACTTTTAAGCTTTTCGTTTTTTGGATAAGTGAATTTCATTTAATTTTGAAAAAAAACATTGATTTTAGTGGACAAAGGTACAATTAAACCCTAAACGGATAATTGTTTGGGATTAAAATATAAGGCCAAAAATATTTATTACTTTTGTGAATAACTTAAAAAATAATGAAGAAAATTTTATTATACCCAATAACACTACTCTATTATTTCGTCTATTTAGTGGTTTTGTGTACGATTCAGCCCATTCAGTGGGTTGCTTTTAAGCTTTTTGGAGACAAAGGATTGAAAATTTCCTTTGATTATGTGGCGTTTTTTAGTTTGAAATGCAATCATATTTTAGGAACTCGATTTACTTTTGAAAACAGAGATTTGATTCCGAAAGGTGTTCCCGTTATATTTGTTGCCAATCACCAAAGTTTGTTAGATACTGCTGGAATTATTTGGTATTTGAGGAAATACAATTGCCTTTTTGTAACCAAGCAAGAATTAGCAAAAGGGATTCCGAGTATTTCTTATTTTCTTCGCAACGGAAAATATGTTTGTATCGACCGAAGCAATCCTAAACAAGCCATTCCAAAAATAAAATCTCTGGCAGAATATATTGAACAGGAAAACTATTCAGCGGTTATTTTTCCGGAAGGAACAAGAAGTAAAACTGGAGAGCCTTTGGAATTTGCTGAAAGTGGCTTGAAAATTTTGTGTAAATATGCTCCTTCGGCTTATATTGTTCCCATAACTATTAACAATTCTTGGAAAGTGTATCAATATGGTTATTGGCCACTGAGCGTTGGTCATCATATAAAATTCACGGTTCATAAATCCTTTAAAGTCAGTGATTTTTCTTTTGATGAAATAATGGAAAAGACAAAAAAAACGATTGTAGATGGAATAAAAATCTAACCAACAATACATTTCCCACTCTCTGGGCGATAGTTGCAATAGAAACTACAATTTAAAAACTATAATACCATTGCCAACGGTTTCAGCGGTTAGGGTTATTAACCAAAATATATTTCCTATTTTTGCCAAAAAATCAACTAATGCAAAAAATTATATCCTACCCAATATCCTTTATTGCAATTTTATTATTTTTAACAACATTAGTAATTGTACACCCTATCCAGTGGATTTGCTTCAACGTTTTTGGCTATCAAGCTCATAAAAAAACGGTCGATTACATGAATTTTGTCTTGTTGAGAATTGGTCATGTTTTACTCAATAATTTTAAAATCGAAGGTAGAGAAAACATTCCAAAGGGCGTTCCTATTATTTTTGTGGCCAATCATCAAGGAATGTACGATATTATTGGAATGATTTGGTTTTTGAGAAAATTTCATCCAAAATTTGTGAGCAAGGTCGAATTAGGAAAGGGGATTCCAAGTGTTTCTTATAATTTAAGACACGGAGGTTCTGTATTAATTGATAGAAAAGACCCAAAACAAGCCATTCCAGTTATCAAAGGTTTGTCCGAATATATAGAAAAACACAAACGTTCAGCAGTAATTTTCCCCGAAGGAACCCGAAGTAAAACCGGAAAACCAAAAGAATTTGCTCAAAGCGGATTGAAAATATTGTGCAAATATGCGCCTTCAGCTTATGTCGTACCAATAAGCATCAATAATTCCTGGAAGTTTTTTAGATTTGGCGCTTTCCCTTACGGTTTGGGCAATCACATTACTTTTACCATCCACGAAGCATTCGCTGTTAAGGATTACCCTTTTGCCGAAATAATGGAAAAAACGGAAAATGCTATCGTTCAAGGGATAAAACTTTAAAAAAGTGCTAACTTTGTCAATTCTTGCGAGCAATCACAAGTTCAAAAAATAATAAACTAAAAACATATATGTCAATTAAAAACATTCGTTTAGAAGTAATGCAACTTCTAGAAAAAAACGTCAGCGCTTATGTTGACCAATATTTGATTCCGGTAGAAAAAATTTGGCAACCATCCGACTTTTTACCCAATTCAGAAAGTGATAATTTCTTTGAAGAAGTCAAAGAATTAAGAGAAATTTCAAAAGATTTGCCTTATGATTTCTGGGTAGCAATGGTAGGCGATATGATTACCGAAGAAGCTTTGCCAACCTATGAAAACTGGTTGATGGAAGTGGAAGGGGTAGATAATCTTGAAAGAAACGGGTGGGCTAAATGGGTTCGCCAATGGACTGGTGAAGAAAATCGTCACGGCGATTTGTTGAACAAATACCTTTATCTTTCAGGTCGTGTGAATATGCGCGAAATCGAAATGACAACACAGCATCTTATCAATGATGGTTTCGATATCGGCACCGGAAGAGATCCTTATAAAAACTTTGTTTATACTAGTTTTCAGGAATTGGCAACTTATGTTTCTCACAATAGAGTTTCGCAATTGGCCAAAAGTTACGGTGATTCCAAATTAGCTAAAATGTGTAAAATGGTTGCTGGCGACGAAATGCGTCATCACTTAGCTTACAGCGAATTTGTGAACCAAATTTTCAAAATTGATCCTAGCGAAATGATGCTTGCTTTTCAATATATGATGAAAGCCAAAATTGTGATGCCAGCCCATTTCTTGAGAGAATCAGGTCAAAAAATAAGTTCGGCTTTTGAACATTTTTCGGATTCAGCACAACGAATTGGGGTTTATACCGCCAACGATTATGTGGAAATTATGCAAAAGCTAATCGACAAATGGGAAATTGATAAAATAGGAAGTTTGACTGATGAAGCCGAAAAAGCAAGAGATTACCTGATGAAATTACCAGCTAGAATGGCTAGAATTTCGGAAAGATTGGTCATTCCACAAGAATCATTTCAATTCAAATGGGTAGAACCGGCTAGATTGTAGAAAGTAGATTGCAGATTTCAGATTGGTTGGAATAGTAAGTACTATTTTTTGATTTTTTGCCATTGAAATTACCATTGAAATTACCATTGAAATTGATTTTTTAAAATATTGAATTGCTGACACGAGCGACAGCGAACTGGCGAAGCATTTTTATGGAATACTTTAAAAATCAGCTTTTTTTATAAAACCTTTCAAATATGAATTATTCAGAAATAGTCAATAAAACCATACTTTTTGTAAAGAAAAAATTAGAAAATGCCGAAGGCGGACACGACTGGTTTCACATAGAAAGAGTGTATAGAAACGCCTTGTCAATTGCCGATGGCGAAGTTTGTGATATTGATGTGGTAAAATTAGGAGCTTTGCTTCACGATATTGCCGACAGTAAGTTTCACAATGGAGATGAAACCATTGGTCCAAAAATTGCCCGTGAATTTTTAGAATCCAATAATGTTGACCAAGCCACAATCCAGCACGTCATCGATATTATCGAAAACATCTCTTTTAAGGGCGGAAATACCGAAAAGACATTCTCGTCCATAGAATTGAATATCGTTCAAGATGCAGACCGTTTGGACGCCATTGGAGCCATAGGTATTGCCAGAACCTTCAATTATGGTGGTTTCAAAAACAGACCTTTATACAATCCGAATATTGCTCCAAAGCTCAATATGAGTAAGGAAGAATACAAAAACAACGAAGCCCCAACGCTCAATCATTTCTACGAAAAACTATTGTTGCTAAAAGACAAAATGAATACGGAAACGGGGAGAAAAATTGCACAGGGAAGACATCATTTTATGGAAAAATTCCTTTCGCAGTTTTATGCAGAGTGGGATGGGGAAATGTAGAGACGCACTGCAATACGCCTGTATCACAATAGTTGTAGTGTGCGTTTGTAAGGTAAAATCAAATTAAATCAAATTCCTTTTTCTTTCATTTCCAAAATCACATCCGAAGCATTTTTGAAAGTTGGAGCTTGTTCGATAATACTTCCCACACGTTTTTTGTTGAGTTTAAAAGTAATGTCGTTTTCTGTCGTGAATAACAATGCCGTCAAAAACGGATTGTTCATATACGGAGCCAACACAAAAAAAGCCTCTTCTAGCGAATGAAAACTTTCTATTTCTTCGGTTTTGTAACGAGCGGTAACGGATAAACTTAACACGTCATTTTCTAATAAAACCGGACGAACATAAATGTTTTTCAACTCGGTGTCGCCAATGGTTTTAGCCAACGTTAATTTGGCGTAAGTTTTATTTTCGATGCTTTCTTTTACTTTTTCCCAGAATTCGGCAAATACAGGTTGGAAGGACATAGTTTGATTTTTAGGATGAGATTGCAAAAATATAATTTTTAGGCTGCTAACTGCAACTGAATACGGAACACTTTTTTACTTCCCTTTAAACTCTGCTTTTCTTTTCTCTAAAAATGCCGAAGTTCCTTCCTTGAAATCTTCGGTGGCAAAGCAAGCTCCGAAATTTTTTATTTCAACATCAAATCCATTTACACCCGTTTTAAAATTAGCATTTACAGCTTCAATTGCTTTGCCAATAGCAACAGGAGAATTTTTCATAATTCGTGTTGCAATGGTCATGTAGGCAGAAAATAAATCTTCTTGTGGCACCACGTGATTGACTAACCCGTAGATTTTAGCAGTTTCGGCATCAATCATTCCAGCCGTTAGAATCATTTCCATAGCGCGACCTTTTCCGACCAATTGAGCCAAACGTTGAGTTCCACCATAACCGGGAATCACGCCGAGTGAAGTTTCGGGCAAACCCATTTTGGCATTCTCTGAAGCGATTCTAAAATGACAAGCCATTGCCAATTCTAGTCCGCCACCAAGGGCAAAACCATTGATAGCAGCAATTACAGGGGTTTTCATATTTTCGATATAATCGAATAAAAGTTGTTGTCCTTTAGAAGCCAATTGTTCGCCTTCTTCTGCTGAAAAATGCGCAAATTCGGCGATATCGGCACCAGCTACAAAAGCTTTTTGGCCGCTTCCAGTTATGATAATCACACGAACATCTGGATTTTCATCAACCAATTTCAAAGTTTCGTGAAACTCTTGAATTGTCGCTTTATTAAGTGCATTCAACTTTTCTGGGCGATTGATAAATAGTGTGGCAATGCCTTTTTCGTGTTCTAGAATTATATTTTCTAATGTCATGTTTTTGAATTTATTGATTTATCACGGGTAAAGAAACTTTAAAGGTAGTCCCTTTTCCTTTTTGTGATTCGAATGTAATGGTTCCGTTATAATTTTCGATAATGCTTTTGATGATGCTCAAACCCAACCCCATTCCGCTAGATTTTGTCGTGAATTTAGGCTCGAAAATATGGTTGAAATTTTGAGTATCTATTCCAATTCCGTTGTCGGCAATTGTTATAATGACATTGTTGGATGCTTTTTTGATGTTTACACAAACTGCTTTATTTTCTTGGTTTTCGGGAATAGCTTGAATGGCGTTTTTGACCAAATTTGTAATAATTCGAACGAGCTGTGTACGGTCAATTTTCGAAATAATTTCTTCTTGTTCGGCTTTGAAGTGGATGTATTCTTCGTTGAAAATATCCATTGTCAATTCGACTACATCAACCACGTTTAAAGTTTCGTTTTGTTGAGCCGGCATCGAAGCAAAGTTAGAAAAAGCCGAAGCTACAGAACTCATTGTGTCAATTTGCTGAATCAAGGTTTCGGAATAATCGTTGATTTTTTGTTTCAGATTCGGGTCGTTTTGATCAAACTTTCGTTGAAAACTTTGTACCGTCAATCGCATTGGCGTTAGCGGATTTTTGATTTCGTGTGCCACTTGTTTGGCCATTTCCCGCCAAGCTTCTTCTCGTTCGCTTTGGGCTAATTTGAGGGCACTTTCTTCGAGTTCATCGACCATTCCGTTATATGCTTTAATCAAGAGATTGATTTCTTTGCTGTTGGCTTCGAGGACAATTTTCTCGTTTTTTTGGGTCAAACTGGTTTCACTCAATTTATCCGAAATGGTTTTTAGCGATTTTGTAATGTAGGAGGATAGAAAATAAGCGACTGCAAAGGCAACCAAAAGCATAAAACTATAGACTTGTGCCAATCGAATCAGGAAATTTTGCAGTTCGGTTTGATAATAGCTATCGTCTTCTACATAAGGTAAATTCAGGATTCCCAAGGGTTTGAACTTGTCGTCTTTTATTAAACTGTAAGAGGAGCGATTTTTTTTGCCGTCAATGTTTTTGATGTCAACATAGCGTTTTTCAACTGAAGATTGCACCAATTTTATGATGTATTTTGGGATTGGAGGCGCAACAGAATCGATAGAAAATCTTGATTTAGATGATTTTAGAAGTATTCCGTCCAAACTGTAAATGTTGATTTCAAGATTGTGAATATCCGACAATTCGTGAATTTTATCCTTAAAAATTAAGGATAAATTACTTGGTGTTAGCGGATAAGTGGTGTTGGTTAGAACATAATTGATGTTCTCCTTTATAGCATCTTCTTTATGCTCCAAGCGTTCTTGATGGTATTGCTTGGCTTCATTCTTGAATTGAATAATCGAAATGGACGCCAATAATATCGAAGCCACAATAATCAATACTATCATCGAAAGGAAAATCCTGATTCGCAACGAAAGCATCGATATCTTGAAGTTTTTTAGCATTTTTTAGTGATTAGTAATTGGTGAATAGTAATTAGTGAATAGTCAAGGGCTTTAAAGCTAATTACTATTCACCAATTACTAATTACTTTTTTCTCTTATTCGTTTGTAAAATTGGAAACCCAACATAATCAAAATTGAAAATAACATAATTCCGACCACGCCATAAATCCAGTTTACGGCATTTTTCAGAATGACCAAAAATACTACGGCAAATAAAATAATTGTAGCACCTTCGTTCCACAAACGCATATAATTTGTGGTGTATTTTACTTGGTCGTTTTGCAATTCCTTGAATATTCTGTGGCATTTATAATGGTACAAATACAGCACAAAAACAAAGCCAAGTTTCACGTGCATCCAAGGCATTTGCAACCAAGCTTTGCCTAAATCGGTAAAAAACAACATCCAAAACGCAAAAATACTAGCCAAAACTGCTGATGGCCAAGTGATAATGTACCACAAACGATAGGTCATTATTTTGTATTGTTTTTGCAGAATTTCTTTTTCCGGCGAAGGTTTGTCGTTAGCTTCAATTTGATACACAAATAAGCGAACAATATAAAAAAGTCCAGCAAACCAAGTGATGACAAAGATGAGGTGCAGGGATTTTAGGTAGTTGTAGTAGTCCATTTTTTTTGTTTAAAGTTTAGAGTTTAAGGGTTAAGTTCGTTAGACAACAACATTAAACCTTAAACTTTTAAACATTTTTTATTTAGCCCAATCATTAATCCAATTCCCCACAGTTTTACACCATTCTTCATCATCATTCAAACAAGGAATTGCCATAAATTTTTCACCGCCATTTTCCTTGAATTGATGATTGGCTTCCATTGCAATTTCTTCCAATGTTTCTAAACAATCCGAAACAAAAGCGGGTGTCACAACGGCTAAGTTTTTAATTCCTTTCTCAGGCATTTTGTTCACTTCAACGTCCGTGTAGGGTGTAAGCCATTTGTCTCCGGCTAAGCGTGATTGAAAAGTCTGGCTGTATTTTCCTTCAGGAATTCCCAATAGTTTTACCACTTGTTTTGTGGTTTCATAACATTGGTGACGGTAGCAAAATTCGTGTGCTGGCGATGGCGTGTTGCAACACGAACCGTCTATTTTGCAGTGAGATTTGGTAATGTCCGTTTTACGAATGTGTCGCTCTGGGATTCCGTGATACGAAAACAATAAATGGTCGTAGTCAAAACCTTCCAAATAACTTTTTATGGAATCGGCAAGATTTTTTAAATAGTCTGGCTTATTATAAAAAGCAGGAACAATCGTGAATTTCATTTCCGGGAAATACTTTTTTCTATGCTCTTCAGCCAATTCTAAAATGGTCGTTGTCGATGCCATAGCGTGTTGAGGATATAATGGAAAAAGCATTACTTCGGTTACGCCTTTGTCATGCAATTCTTGTAATCCTGATAAAAGCGATGGGTTTCCGTAACGCATTGCCAATGCAACTGGAATATCAACCAAATTTTTAACTTTTTCGTGCATTCTTTTAGAAATCACAACAAGTGGCGAACCTTCTTCCCACCAAACTTTGGCGTAAGCCGCCGCTGATTTTTTGGGTCTTGTTTGAAGAATAATTCCTCGAACTAATAATGCACGCAACAAAAACGGAACATCGATTACGTATTTGTCCATTAAAAATTCATCTAAATACGGTTTTACATCTTTTGCGGTTGGGCTTTCTGGCGAACCAAGATTGACTAAAAGAACTCCTTTCATATTTTGTTTTTAAAAATCTAATTTGTATAATTTAATGTTTTCTATATTTTGATTGACAATCTAAATTTATTGAGTTTGATATTTTTTCAAAAGAGTTTCTATCTTATTTGCCTGACTCATTTCAATACAGCCTCCAAAATTAATTTTTTTGTTTCTATGATTTCTTCCTTCAATACTATGCATTTGACATTCAAGACAAATCTTTACAATTCCAACAGTTTTATCGTTTTTCTTTAAAATTAAGAAATCTCTATATTCTGGAGCACAAGCTTTTGTATCATAATCTAAAAAAACATCTGTATTAAAAATCTTCAAAAATTCACTGATATCAGCAGGTGAAAATTGCTTTTTAATAAACTTTTTGGAGTCAAATTCTAAAATATAATTTTTCTCATTTGATAATTTGGCAAATGAACCATCTAAAATTTTTTCATTTTTTTTCAGATTATTTTCATATATTCTAATTTTTTCTGGCGTAATCTCACCATTTATATTGTTATCTTCTTCAACAAGATGATAGTATTCAATTGTATCAAAATTAGAGAGGATTGGCTCCTTTTTAAAAGAGCAAAAACATAAAACTACAGTCAATAAAAGTACAATTTGTTTCATTACATATTCGGATTAATGGCCATCAAATATTTCTTTGGTGTAGTTCCAAATTTCTTTTTGAAAGCCGCAATAAAATGACTTCCGGTGCTGTAGCCAATTTTCAATCCCACTTCGTTGACATTATACGAGCCGCTGTCTAATAATTTTCGAGCCGAATCCATTTTATAGTCGAAAAGGAAACCATAAACGGTGTCGCCATAAATTTGTTTGAAACCCATTTTTAGTTTCTTCAGGGTTAATCCAACTTCATCGGCTAATTCCTGTAAACTTGGCGGTTCGGCGATATTGGCAAGGATGAGTTCTTTAGCTTTTTTTATTTTTAAGACATTTTCTTCATCAATCAAAAACGGACATTGTTCAGCATTTGGATCTTCGGTTCGATTGAAATACAAACTCAATAATTCGTACCCTTTGCCTTTATAATACAAGTTTTTTATCGAAGGATGCAAATTATAATGAAACAATTGGGTCAAAACAATCGCCATTGACGGACTGATATCGCCTTCTTTATAATATTTTTTGTCCTTATTATCGTCACTCAAAAAAGTGATGTAATTGGCTTCTGAAGAAAACAAATTATGGAATTTTTGAATGGAAATTATTACTGAAATCACCCAAGAATTGGGTGCTATTTCTAAATTTAACGGCAATTCTTTTTGTGGGTTGTAAAGCAACAAAGATTTTTCCTCTTTTAAGTCTAAGGCGTAACTTCCTTGATTGAAAAGAAACTTAGCTTTTCCTTTTAAGCCAAAATGAAATTGAATCAATCCGCTTTTTACTTCACGTTGTGTACAATACACTTCGTCACTGTCATTTTGAAAACGAAGTAGGGTAAAGTCGTCTTCGATTGTTATAATATCCTGTGAACTCATTGCGACATTTTTTTAAAATAATATGATAATTATCAGGGTTTTGTTAATAAATAAAATTTACATTTGTCTTATAAATGCCTGATTTCATTACAAAAATAGTGTTTTTAAATTAAATTTCAGACTTATAAACAAAAATCATTTGGCGATACTAATAGTACTTTGAGCGTTGTTTTAATAAAAACTGTAGTTCTAACTTTGCCAATCCGATTAGAAAAATATCAAATATGGAAAACCTAAACATACCAAAACACAAAACTTTCTATTCTATTGGATTGAGTTACAAGAAAGCAGATGCCGAAGTGAGAGGTAAGTTTAGTCTTGACGCCAAAGCAAAAACCAAAGTATTGCTCCAAGCCAAAGAAGAAGGTATCGAGAGTTTAATTGTGACATCTACTTGCAATCGCACCGAAATTTATGGCTATGCCGATCACCCTTTCCAATTAATAAAATTGGTTTGCGAGAACAGTAATGGTTCTGTTGAAGAATTTCAAAAAGTAGGTTTTGTATATAAAAGTCAAGAAGCAATCGACCATATGTTTCGCGTTGGAACAGGTTTAGACAGTCAAATTCTTGGCGATTTCGAAATTATTGGCCAAATAAAAAACAGTTTTGAAGAGGCTCGTTCCTTGGGATTAATCAACGCTTTTTTAGATAGATTGATCAATACCGTTATTCAAACAAGTAAAAGAATTAAAAACGAAACCGAAATTAGTTCAGGAGCCACTTCTGTTTCTTTTGCCGCAGTACAGTACATCATTAGAAATATTGAGGATATTGGAAATAAAAATATTCTGCTTTTCGGAACTGGAGAGATAGGACGAAATACTTGCGAAAATTTAGTAAAACACACTAAAAACGAGCAAATTACCTTGATAAACAGAACCAAAAGCACCGCCGAAATTCTAGCCGGAAAATTGAATTTAGTCGTAAAAGATTATTCCGATTTACATCTCGAATTACAAAAAGCCGATGTTTTGGTCGTGGCAACTGGTGCACAGAATCCAACTATCGACAAAACTTTGTTGAACCTAAAAAAGGACCTTTTGGTCTTGGATTTGTCTATTCCTAAAAATGTGAATGCCGATGTGCAACAAATTCCAGGTGTAACATTAATTCATATGGATTATTTGTCCCAAATGACAGATGACACTCTCGAAAGAAGAAAACAACATATTCCTGCAGCCGAAGCTATTATCGAGGATATGAAATTAGAGTTGAATACTTGGATGAATGGACGCAAATATGCGCCAACTATTCACGCCTTGAAAGCTAAATTGAACGATATTGTTGCTGGAGAATTGACTTTTCAACGTAAAAAATTATCTAATTTTGACGAAGAACAAGCGGAATTAATTACTTCTAGAATTATTCAAAAAATCACCAATCATTTCGCCAGTCACCTGAAAGACGAAAATACTTCGGTAGACGAAAGCATCGATTTTATTGAAAAAGTATTTCAAATTGGATTACAAACTCCTCAAAAAACAGCTTCGCCAATCGAAGAAAAATACAAAATCACCCTGTCATAGTAAATATCTAATCAAACCTTAATATCTTTATGGTTTAAAAAGAAAAAGGTTTAATGGATTCAAAAAAAACAATTCGAATTGGAACGCGTGATAGCGAATTAGCGCTTTGGCAAGCCCATACCGTTCAAAAAAAGTTAAACGATTTAGGTTATAAAACCGAAATCATTGCCGTAAAATCACAAGGCGACATCATTCTTGATAAACCGCTTTACGAACTCGGAATCACCGGAATTTTCACGAAAACACTAGACATTGCTATGATAAATGGCCAAGTCGATATTGCTGTGCATTCGATGAAAGACGTGCCAACGGCTTTGCCTATTGGGATTGTTCAAGCAGCAGTTCTGAAACGAGCCAATACTTTAGACATTTTGGTTCACAAAGGGAATCTCAATTTTCTCGAAGAAAAAGCAACAATAGCAACTGGAAGCTTGCGTCGTCAATCGATGTGGTTGAACAAATATCCCAATCATACAGTAGTCGATTTGCGTGGAAATGTGAACACTCGAATGCAAAAACTAACCGAAAGCGATTGGAGCGGAGCCGTTTTTGCCGCTGCAGGTCTAGAAAGAATCAACCTGAAACCAACCGATTTCATCAATCTGGACTGGATGATTCCTGCTCCAGCTCAGGGTGCAATGGTTGTTGTGGCAATGGGTAACGACGAATTTGTTCTCGATGCTGTTTCGCAACTCAATGATGTAGAAACCGAAATTTGTACTTATATCGAAAGACAATTCTTAAAAACACTCGAAGGCGGTTGTACAGCACCAATTGGAGCATTGGCCAAGTATTGCGAATTGGAAGATACCTTTACTTTCAAAGGAGCTTTGCTGTCGATTGACGGAAAACAAAAATTGGAAATTGAAAAAATCGTACCCGTTGAAGAATGGAAAAAATTAGGGTTCCATTGCGCCAAAGAAATTTTGGATAATGGAGGTGCTGAGTTGATGGCAACAATAAAAGAGAGTTTGAAGAAGTAATGAGTAACCCAATCAGCATTCTATCCACAAAAATACTTTTGAGTCATCAAAAGCAAGCCTTATTGAATGCTGGTTTTTCAGTTACAGAAGCTAATTTTATCAAGACCGAAAACTCGGATTTTGATTTAAAAGGCATCAATAACAATTTGATTTTTACCAGTCAAAATGCGGCTCAAAGCGTATTGCTCCATCCAAAAGTGGAAGAATTAAAGTCTAAAAACGTGTTTTGTGTGGGAATGAAAACCAAAGCATTGTTGGAAGAAAATGGTTTTATGGTTGAGGTTTACGTGGATTATGCTTCCGATTTAGCCGAAATTATCACTTTGATTTATGCCAAGGAAAGCTTTACTTTTTTCAGCGGAAATTTGCGAAAAGAAACTTTGCCAAAAGCCTTGAAAGCAGCCCAAGTCAACTTCAATGAAATTCAGGTGTATGAAACCACCTTGACCCCACAAAAAATAAAAATACCAGTTGACGGGATTTTGTTTTTTAGTCCGTCAGCCATTGAAAGTTATTTGAAAGATAACAAAATAAAAAACGAAATTTGCTTTTGTATTGGCGAAACCACAGCCGAAGCTTTAGAAACCATAACAAGTAATATAATAGTCGCCGATCAACCCTCAGTTGATAACGTGATTGAAGATGTAATCGAAGAATATAAATAAAAATGGCTTTTGCGCCTTAGCGTCTTAGCGGTAAAAAAAGAAAAATGATAAAGAACGACCTATTTTTAAAAGCACTAAAAGGAGAAACTGTAGAACGTCCACCAGTTTGGATGATGCGTCAAGCGGGAAGATATTTGCCTGAATTTAGAGCATTGCGTGATAAATATGATTTTTTCACTCGTTGCGAAACGCCGGAATTAGCTGCTGAAATCACAGTTCAACCCATTCGCATTGTTGGCCCAGACGCAGCGATTTTGTTTTCAGATATTTTGGTTGTGCCAAGAGCGATGGGAATTCACGTGGAATTGAAAGACAATTTGGGTCCGATTATCCCAAATCCAATTCGCACGATGGAGCAAGTAAACCAAGTGTATGTTCCAGACGTAAACGAAACTTTAGGCTACGTTTTTGATGCCGTAAAATTGACCAAAGAAATGCTAAACGATGAAGTGCCATTAATTGGTTTCGCTGGTTCGCCTTGGACGATTTTCTGTTATGCTGTTGAAGGAAAAGGATCTAAAAGTTTTGATACTGCTAAAGGATTTTGTTTCTCTAATCCAGTAGCGGCGCACACTTTATTGCAAAAAATTACCGATACGACTATTTTATATTTAAAAGAAAAAGTTAAAGCAGGTTGCAACGCCATTCAGATTTTCGATTCTTGGGGTGGAATGCTTTCGCCAACAGATTATCAGGAATTCTCTTGGAAATACATCAACCAAATTGTGGATGCCTTGGCTGAAATTACGCCTGTTATTGTTTTCGGAAAAGGCTGTTGGTTTGCCCTTGGAGAAATGGGAAAAAGTAAAGCTTCGGCTTTAGGAGTAGATTGGACTTGTACGCCAAGAAATGCCCGTTATTTATCGGGTGGAAATGTAACTTTACAAGGAAATTTCGACCCGTCAAGATTGCTTTCGCCAATTCCGACCATCAAGAAAATGGTACACGAAATGATTGACGAATTCGGAAAAGACAAATACATCGCCAATTTAGGTCACGGAATTTTGCCTAATATTCCTGTAGATCACGCCAAAGCTTTTGTAGATGCTGTGAAGGAATACAAGCAAAAATAAGTTACAAAAATGCTAAACAAGGGCTTACGCGATCAGGAAAGTATTCGGATTGACAACATTCTAAAAGTGTTGCATTCACTGACTTTTGTGCCTAAATTTTGGAATTTACAAGACCTATTGCTTCTCGAAAACGAGTTAAAAGATTTGGGAATGAATGTCGAAAGTTTAAGTGATTTCGATGAAAAGCAATTGATTTCTCATTTGGAACGACTTCATTTTGATTGGAATCATTTCGAAATATTTGCTGATTTTTTGATGGCGTTTTCGAAAGAAAGGCAATTTGATTTTTCAGAAAAAGCCATTGCCATTTACGATTATGTTCAAAAGGAAAGCAAGGTTTTTTCGTTCGAAATATTTAATAAGTTAGCTGCTGCGAAAGCAAATTTTTAGTATAAAAAATGTTTTAATGATATGGGGAAAAAGGTAGATAAAATATATGATTTAATGACACAACTTGACAATGTTGGTAGAAATGGAATCACAGGTTATGAAATAAGTAAAATTCATAATATCTCTAAAGAAGCTATAACAGTAATTTCCTCATTAAAAAAAATAGATGAAAATCTAAAGTCAGAAATTTTGAAAGAATTAAATTCGGTTTTAGAGTCTATTAATAAAAAAGGAGAAAAAAACTTAATGGATTTGATTAGATCTACGAACTCTCCAATAATTTCAGTTTTGAATTTTTATGGAATAGAATTTTAACAAATGAAAAATAAATTTTACCAATACATACAAAACCTTCAAGACCAAATCGTCGCAGGACTAGAAGCGGTTGATGGCCAAGCCAAATTTCGAGAAGATCTTTGGGAACGACCAGAAGGCGGAGGCGGACGAACTCGTGTGATAGAAAACGGTGCAGTTTTCGAAAAAGGAGGAGTGAATATCTCGGCTGTTCACGGAAAATTGCCAGACAGTATGCAGAAATTATTCAACGTTGGAGAAGCTGATTTTTTTGCTTGCGGATTGAGTTTGGTCATTCATCCCAAAAGCCCAATGGTGCCAACGGTTCACGCCAATTGGCGCTATTTTGAAATGTATGATACTTCGACTCCGCTCAGTACAGGTTCACGAAAAGTGATTCAGCAATGGTTTGGTGGCGGACAGGATTTAACGCCTTATTATTTGTTTGAAGAAGACGCAAAACACTTTCATCAAACCTGCAAGACTGCTTGCGACAAACACAATCCGGAGTTTTATCCAAAATATAAAAAGCAATGTGATACTTATTTTTGGAATGCACATCGCAACGAAGCCCGTGGAATTGGCGGATTATTTTTCGATTATTGCAAAGCAAATGAGCAAATGTCAATGGAAAATTGGTTTGATTTTGTAACCGAAGTTGGCAACAGTTTTTTGGAAGCATACATTCCAATTGTGGAGAAAAGAAAAAAATTACTATATTCGGAAGCCAATAGAACTTGGCAGGAAATTCGCCGCGGTCGTTATGTTGAATTCAATTTGGTACACGACAAAGGCACTTTGTTTGGCTTAAAAACCAACGGAAGAATCGAAAGTATCTTGATGAGTTTACCACCACACGTGCAGTGGGTTTACGACCATCATCCCAAAGCGGGAAGCGAAGAAGAAAAATTATTGAAAGTATTAGAAAAACCAATAGATTGGGTTTAAGTACAAAGTAAAACAACTTTAAACCTTAAACTTTTAAACAATTTAAACAAAATAATATGTTCCCATTACACAGAGGTCGTCGTTTAAGAGTAAACGAATCCATAAGAAGTTTAGTTCGCGAAACTAGTTTAAGTCCCACCGATTTTATGTTTCCGATGTTCATTGCAGAAGGAGAAAACGTAAAAGTCGCTATTCCGTCGATGCCGGGAATTTTTCGTCGTTCGATAGATTTGACGGTTGAAGAAGTCAAAGAAATATATGCTTTAGGCATTCGAGCAGTGAATATTTACGTGAAAGTAAGTGAAGATTTAAAAGATAATGCCGGTGTCGAAGCTTGGAATCCAAACGGATTGATGCAACAGGCCATTCGTGCAATCAAAGCAGCATGTCCCGAAATGATAGTAATGCCCGATGTGGCTTTGGATCCCTATTCTATTTATGGTCACGATGGAATTATTGCCAATGGTGATGTCGAAAACGATTCGACCAATGCTGCTTTAGTTAAAATGGCTGTTTCTCATGCTGAAGCTGGCGCTGATTTTGTTGCACCATCCGATATGATGGACGGACGTGTCTTGCGTTTGCGCGAAGGATTGGACGCGGCAGGTTTTCACAACGTGGGCATTATGAGTTATTCGGCCAAATATGCTTCGGCTTTTTACGGACCTTTCCGTGATGCGTTGGACAGTGCACCAAGAGAAGCAGATGTTGTGGTTCCAAAAGACAAAAAAACATATCAAATGGATTATGCCAACCGCATCGAAGCCATAAAAGAAGCTCTTTGGGATGTTGAAGAAGGAGCAGATATGGTAATGGTAAAACCTGGAATTGCTTATTTGGACATCGTTCGTGAAGTGAAAAATGCTGTAAATGTTCCCGTAACGGTTTTCCACGTTTCAGGCGAATATGCAATGATTAAAGCTGCCGCCGAAAGAGGCTGGTTGGACCACGACAAGATTATGATGGAACAATTAATGTGTATAAAAAGGGCAGGAGCGAGTCTGATTTCGACCTATTTTGCTAAAGAAGCTGCTATAATTTTAAATAAATAAATATGAAGAAAGGAATAATCTTATTTGCCATTTTATCAATGTTGTCTTGTAAAAAAGAGAGTGAAGAATCTTTCGGCAAACCAGAAACTTCAACCGAAGCCAAAAGCCCAGAAGATTTAGGGGCGGAAATTTTTGCTGGAAAAGGCGCTTGTATTGCTTGCCATAAACCCGACGTAAAACTCGTAGGTCCAAGTTTGCAGGACATTGCCAAGATTTATAAAGAAAAAAATGGCGATATGGTAACCTTCCTTAAAGGCGAAGGCGAGCCCATTGTTGACCCAACTCAATACGCGCTGATGAAACCTAATTTTGTCATAACAAAGACTTTTTCGGATGAAGAATTAAAAGCTTTGGAAGCTTACGTTTATTCGCATTTGAAATAATTTAGGGAGCTTTTTCCTGCTATCCGTTGCAATCTTTGTGGCTGAACCCCAGCCACAAAGGATTTCCACTTCTATCAGGGCTAAAAAATTTGAACCATTTGTGAAAACGAATGGTTTTTTATTTTAAGAAATGATTTTCATTCCATAAAAAGATATATCTTTAAAATATGGGAACAGCCTACATCAAAACACCTTTAGGAATTGCCAAAATTATGGGCGATGATAACGGCATTGCTACAATTTCTGTTTCAGATGAAGGTGAAGTTTCCTTAAATATCCCAAACATTTTACAAGAAGCCGTTTCCCAACTCAACGATTATTTCGAGGGAAAAAGAACCAATTTCACTTTTAAATTAAATCCATCGGGAACCGAATTTCAACAAAAAGTATGGAAAGGTTTACTAGAAATTCCTTTCGGAAAAACAATGTCTTATTTAGAACTCTCTAAGAAATTGGGCGATGTCAAAGCCATTCGAGCTGTAGCTTCGGCTAATGGAAAAAACCCATTATGGATTGTCGTTCCCTGTCACAGAGTCATCGGAACCGATGGTTCGCTCACGGGTTATGCTGGAGGATTGTGGCGCAAAAAATGGCTTTTGGAACACGAAAATCCTAGTAATCAAGGGAGTTTGTTTTAAAAAAGAACGAAATTGAACGAAATTGAACGAAATTTCATTAATTTAAATTTAATTGAATACAAAATTTGACTAAATTTAGAACTTCAAAAGTTTGTGAAATTTGTATGTAAATAAATCTTTATGATAGAAAAAATCAACCTCAACAACATTCTGTTCCTAGACATCGAAACCGTTCCAGAAGTATCTGATTTCAATTCTTTGGATGATGAAATGAAAGCACTTTGGGAACACAAAACCCAATACCAGCGCAAAGAGGAATATACACCCGAGGATTTTTATGATAGAGCTGGAATTTGGGCCGAGTTTGGGAAAATTGTATGTATTTCGGTTGGTTATTTTGTGATTCAAGGCGATATTCGAAACTTTAGGGTAACTTCATTTTTTGGAGAAGAAAAGAAAATACTCCACGATTTCATCAATCTTTTGAACAATCATTTCAACCAACCGCAACACGTTTTGTGTGGTCATAATGCCAAGGAATTCGACATTCCGTTTATTGCCCGCCGAATGATTATTAACAATATTGCCATTCCCAACAAACTCAATTTATTCGGCAAAAAACCTTGGGAAATTCCTCATTTAGACACGTTGGAATTGTGGAAATTTGGCGATTACAAACATTTTACTTCTTTGAAATTAATGTGCAAAGTACTGGGAATCCCTTCTCCAAAAGGCGATATCGACGGTAGTCAAGTAGGTCACGTTTATTATATAGATAAAGATATTGATAGAATAGTAACGTATTGTGAAAAAGACACGATTGCCGTGGCACAGATTTTCCTTCGTTTACGACGAGAAGATTTGTTGGTTGAGGAAGAGATTATTCACGTTTAGAAAAAAATACCACAAATTCGCAAATTGGTTTTTAATTATTTATCAACGTGGTAATATTTTGATTTCAACTAATCATTTTAATTTGCGAATTTGCGGTCGAGGATTTTTAAAATTTTTACATTTACAAAAATTATAAATTATGGTATTAAGTAGATTTTGGTTGGTGATTTTTATTTCGTCGATTGCATTTGTGATTTTTAGTTTGTTTTCTGGCAACAGTTATACAATTGACCATGTTTTAAACGGAAAAAAAGATGATCCTATTCTGATTTCAGAAAAATATATCGATCAGATTCCTGCTTTTATAAAAGACAGCATCAATAAATCGGAAGAAAAAACCTTTATTATCAACCGTGATACGCTAAACGCCGATACTACTTATGTCTATAAAAATAAAGTAGTAAAAATTTTTAGCGGTGTTCAAAAATCGGATGGTTTATTACCCACTTGTAAAAGTACCTTACTAGATTTGATCCTGCCACTTATGGCATATTTAGCTTTTTTCTGTGGATTGATGGAACTTTTAATCATTTCTGGAGTGTCTGAAAAACTGGCAAAAGTATTGAGCCCAGTATTCGTAAAAGTGTTTCCAAGTATTCCCAAAAATCACCCGTCAATTTCCTATATGACCTTAAATTTTGCTGCCAATTTCCTAGGTTTGGATTCCGCTGCAACACCATTTGGATTAAAAGCGATGGAAAGTTTACAAGAAATAAATCCCGAAAAAGACAAAGCCAGCGATGCCCAAATTATGTTTATGTGTTTGCACGCTTCGGGACTTACCTTAATCGCAACTTCCATCATTGGTTATCGTGCTGCTGCGGGTGCAAGCAATCCTGCCGATGTCATGTTGCCTTGTATTATCACCTCTTTTATTGGTACAATCGCTGCTTTTCTGATAGTTGGAATTAAACAAAAAATTAATTTCAAAAGTGCTTCTTTAGTAATTGGTTTAATGGTGTTAATTGCCGCCATTATAGGTTTGTTGATGTACGTCAACCATTTGGATTTAATTGGTAAAAACTATTTTACCTCTAATCTTTCTGCGTTAATATTGGTTGGCATTATTATTTTTACTTTGATTTTTTCCTTTATTAAAGAGAAAAAATTTACAGAAGCCAATACGACTGTTTATGAATCATTTGTGGTAGGAGCCAATAATGGAGTTAAAACGGGAGTAGTTATTTTCCCTTATGTTTTGGGGATGTTGGTGGCGATTTCTTTATTCAGAAACAGTGGTTTATTTGAAATTATTAGCAACTGGATTGCTTTTGCTTTTTCAAATATGGGCGTAAGTAAAGAAATAACCGACGCTTTACCAGTTGCATTGCTACGACCTTTTAGTTCTGCGGGTTCACGAGGATTTTTGATAGATTCTATGAATACTTTTGGTGCAGATTCCTTAACGGGAAGATTAAGCAGTATTTTTCAATGCAGTGCCGAAAGTACTTTTTATGTGATTGCGGTTTACTTTGGTTCTGTCAACATCAAAAACACCCGATATGCTCTAGGAACTATGCTTTTAGTGGACGTGATTTGTGTAATTACGGCAATTTTCGTAGCGAGTTGGTTTTTTTAGACATTTTAAAAAATTCAAAACAATAAAATGGAAATAGAAATTTTAGGACAAGGATTTGAGCCGTTATCAAAAAAGGCTGTTGGAAATATATTGATGGGTTATTTTTCTAATCAAGAATTTCATTCGTTTACTGCAATTTCAGCTTTTGCTACCTTAAGCGGTGTAAATGGAATTTCTAAATTCATTTCAGAAGCTAACCATTTGAAAAATAATTTAATAGTTGTTGGAGTTAATGAAAAGGTTACTTCAAAAGAAGCTTTAGAAGAAATATTAAAAATAGAAAATGTGAAATCTTATGTTTTTTATGCCAATAACAATTCTATATTTCATCCAAAAATCTATTTATTTGAAGGAAACAAAACAACTATTTTAATAATTGGATCTTCTAATTTGACTGGAAGAGGTTTGTTTACAAATGTAGAAGCCTCGCTTCAGGTTACAATTGATAATTCGATTGAAAAAGACAAAAAAATAATAGGACAACTTAAAAATTACTTTAAAGGTATTTTTGATCAAACAGATTCAAATTTAAAGAGCATCACTAATGAGTTAATAAACAATCTTGTAAAATCAGGAATTGTTCCTACGGAAGCCGAAAAGAGAGCAAGTAGAGCGAAGGCAAAAGAATCAGAACCAAAAGTAATTGACGATATTATTTCCAAAATTTTTCCAAAAAGAGCTATTGCAAAAATTCCAAAAGAGTTTGTCAGTAAATCTATTAAAAAAGAAGTTGTTAAATTTTCAAAATCATTTGACCGAAATTTATCCAAATTATTATGGCAAAGTGGAAAATTGACGGAAAGAGATTTGAATATTCCCAAAAGTAAAAACACCAATCCAACAGGGTCAATGTATTTTAAAAAAGGTTTAAATCAAAACATTGATCAACGTCATTTCTTTAGAGAGAATGTATTTAAAAATTTAGATTGGAAAAAAGACTTAAATCCTAAAACCTCTCATTACGAAAGAACTAAAGCAGTTTTTAGAATTATAATTAAAGGAATTGATTTTGATATTCACGAATTATTGATAAATCATAATACAAAAACAGACACCAAATCTTATATTCAAAAGAACTCTATGACTTCTTTAAGCTGGGGTGAATCTAAATCAATTATCGCTAAAGATGAACTTATTGGATGTAATGCTTTGTTGTATTCAAATGATGAAGACTCAACTTCATTTACTCTTGTTATAGAATAATTTTTTTATTTAGAAAACTTTTATATCTTTGGACTGAAGTTGTCCAAAATATGAAAACAGAAAAAACATTTGGCGAAACTGTAAAAAAACTCCGTGAAGAAAGGAAACTCACTCTTCGTGAAGTTGCTGAAGCATTACGGATTGATACTTCAATGCTTGGTAAAATTGAAAAAAACAGTAGAAAACCCAACAAAACACTTATTGAAAATTTTGCCCTATTTTTTGATGTGGAAGAAAAAGAGTTAATAATTTCTTTTTTAAGCGATTCAGTAGCTTATAAAATCTTAGATGAGGATTATCCAGTTGAGGTATTAAAAGTAGCAGAAGAAAAAGTCAATTATTTAATAACCAAAAAAAATACAAATCCGTGAAATTAATTGCAGATGCATCAGCAGAAAAATTAAGAGGAGGTTTTTATACTCCAGAACCAATTGCGGAATTTATTTTGCGTTGGGGAATTAATGGAAGTAAGGATTTTGATATTTTGGAGCCAAGTTGTGGCGATGGAGTTTTTTTAGAACAATTAAAAAAGCATAAATTCAAATACAATTCAATAACCGCTATTGAATTTGATGAAATTGAAGCTCAAAAAGCAGATAAAATAGATTTAAAAAACAAACAAATCATTAATGATGATTTTCATACTTATTGCAATAACACTTTGCAAAAGTTTGATTTAATTATTGGAAATCCACCATATATTAGGTATCAGTTTTTTGATAGGAATCAACAAATTGAGGCAGGAGATATTTTTATAAAAGCAGGATTAAAATATTCAAAACTTACAAATGCTTGGGTTTCATTTGTAATAGGGTCTTCTTTATTGTTAAAAGATAAAGGCGGAAAAATTGGTTTTGTTTTACCCGCAGAAATCCTTCAAGTTTCTTATGCTCAACAATTAAGAATGTTTTTGGCTCATTTTTATAATAAAATTAATATAATTTCTTTTGAAAAATTGGTCTTTCCAAATATTCAACAGGAAGTGGTTTTGTTGTTATGTGAAAAAAATAATTCGAAGGAACACAATATTGATCATATCGAACTGAAAGATGCAAGCGAACTTGAAAAACTTGATTTTACAAGATTAAAAAGTCCTAAAAAAAGAATAGATTTTAAATCCAATAAATGGACATTTTACTTTTTGGAACAAGAAGAAATTGACTTTTTAGAAACTATTGCCGAAAAAAGGAAAATCCCAACAATTGGGAAATATGCAAAAGTGGAAGTTGGAATTACTACAGGATCAAATGATTTTTTTACAGTCCCACTTACTACTGTCGAGCAGTTTGATTTACATCATTATGCTAAACCTATGGTTGGCAGAAGTGTTCAGGTAAACAGTGTTATTTTCAATGACAAAGATTGGGAAAACAATAAATTTTCAAAGGCCAAATCTCATTTGCTTGTCTTTCCAAAAAAACAAGATTTAGATCCATTGAATGGTGCGGTTAAATATATTGCAGAAGGTGAAGTTTTAGGAATCCATAAGGGATATAAAACAGGAATTAGAGAGGATTGGTTCGTAGTTCCATCATTAAAAATTTCGGATGCTCTTTTTATAAGAAGAAATAATTTATACCCTCGCTTAATAATTAACGAAGCAAAAGCCTTTACAACCGACACAATGCACCGTGTATTTTTACGTCCAGGAACAAAATTAAATGCCTTTACTGCTAGTTATTACAATTCACTTTCTTTAGCATTTACAGAGGTTAGCGGAAGAAGTCATGGAGGAGGTGTTTTAGAAATGATGCCAAATGAAACTGAACGGGTTTTACTTCCTTATGATGTAAAAAACGAAGATTTACTTTTACTTATTGACGAAAAAATTAGAAACAAAACTAATATTGAAGAAATAGTAAAAATCACAAATGAAATTATCTTAAAACAAAATTATGGTTTGACAGATGAAGAGATCGAGATTGCACACAGAATTTGGAAAAAACTTTCTAAAAGAAGATTAGGTAGAGGTAAAAAATAAATATAGTTTTCAAATTTAACGCAAACGATTTCAATCCGTTGGGTCTTGCAATTCCTCTATTTCTCGACGATTATTCCTTTAATTTATAACAATTCTAAAGCATAAGTTGAGATAAATCAGGTTTAGTTCTTTCTACAATTCTTATATTTGACGCTCTAAAAAAAACCTCATATTATGGAATTTATATACCAGGATCCTTATCCAATTTTAAAAGACGATACTCAATACCGCAAAATCACTTCCGATTTTGTAAAAACTGAAAAACTAGGCGAAAGAGAAATCTTGACCGTTGATCCAAAAGGGCTTGAGTTGCTAGCTCAAGAAGCTTTGAAAGACGTTTCTTTTATGCTGCGAACAGCACATTTAGCTAAACTAAAAGCCATTCTTGACGATCCAGAAGCGACAGACAACGACCGTTTTGTAGCCTATAATTTATTGCAAAATGCAGTTGTTGCCATTGATGGCGAACTGCCTTCTTGTCAAGACACAGGAACAGCAATTGTAATGGCCAAAAAAGGAGAAAATGTATATACCGGAGTCGATGATGCCGAATGGCTTTCCAAAGGGATTTTTAACACGTACCAAGAAAGAAATCTTCGTTATTCTCAAATTGTACCCATTAGTATGTTTGAAGAAAAAAACTCGGGTTCAAATCTTCCAGCGCAAATTGATATTTATGCCAAAAAAGGAGCTACTTATGAGTTCTTATTTCTAGCTAAAGGTGGTGGGTCTGCTAATAAAACTTTCTTGTACCAACAAACCAAATCTTTATTGAATGAAAAATCTTTGGATGCTTTCATTCATGCTAAAATCAAAGATTTAGGAACTTCGGCTTGTCCGCCGTATCACTTGGCTTTAGTGATTGGAGGAACTTCGGCGGAAGCGAATTTAGCTGCGGTAAAAAAAGCATCTGCGGGTTATTTTGATAATCTTCCAACTTCTGGAAATATGTCAGGTCAAGCTTTCCGTGACCTGGAATGGGAAAAAAGAGTACAGTTAATTTGTCAAAAAAGCGCCATTGGAGCACAATTTGGAGGTAAATATTTCACCCACGATGTTCGCGTGATTCGTTTGCCACGTCACGCGGCTTCTTGCCCGGTTGGATTGGGAGTTTCCTGTTCTGCAGATAGAAACATCAAAGGAAAAATTACCAAAGACGGAGTTTTTGTAGAACAATTGGAAGTGAATCCAAAACAGTTTTTGCCAGCAACACCTCCGCATTTGGAAGAAGCTGTAGAAATTGATTTGAACCAACCAATGGCTGATATTCTTAAAAAATTATCACAATATCCTATCAAAACCCGTTTGAAACTGAACGGAACTTTGATTGTTGCTCGTGATATTGCTCACGCCAAAATCAAAGAATTATTGGATGCGGGTAAACCAATGCCGGAATACTTTAAAAATCACCCTATTTATTACGCAGGGCCTGCAAAAACTCCAGAAGGAATGGCTTCGGGAAGTTTTGGACCAACCACTGCGGGTAGAATGGATGTTTACGTAGATGAGTTCCAAAAAAATGGCGGAAGTATGGTAATGTTAGCCAAAGGAAATAGATACAAAGAAGTAAAAGAAGCTTGTCAGAAATACGGTGGATTCTATTTGGGTTCTATTGGTGGTCCAGCTGCTATTTTGGCCAAAGAAAATATTCTTTCAGTTGAGGTTGTCGATTTTGAAGAATTGGGAATGGAAGCCGTTCGAAAAATCACGATTAAAGATTTCCCAGCTTTTATTATTACGGATGATAAAGGAAATGATTTCTTTGAGAATTTGTAAAGTTTAACCACAAAGTTTTTATTTTAACCGCAGATTCGCAGATTTTTAAATAATGAAACCGCCTTAATTGGGCGGTTTTTGTTTGTCGAATCTTTGTCAAATTTCAAATAATCTGTGAATCTGCGGTTAATTTTTTAATCAATCACCATTTCTGGAATTTCGCCTTCAATAATTAAATCAGCTTCCGTGGAAGCGATGATGTGTGCTACAGAAACTCCTGGCGCACGTTCTAAGAGTTTAAAACCCTTTGGAGTTACTTCGAGAACGGCTAATTCGGTCACTACTTTTTTTACGCAGCCTACGCCAGTTAAGGGTAAAGTACATTTTTTCAATATTTTTGATTCTCCGGCTTTATTTACGTGCATCATTGCCACGATAATATTTTCTGCCGAAGCGACTAAATCCATCGCGCCGCCCATTCCTTTGACCATTTTTCCAGGGATTTTCCAATTGGCAATATCGCCGTTTTCGGCAACTTCCATAGCGCCAAGAATTGTCAAATCTACGTGTTGCCCGCGAATCATTCCGAAACTCATTGCCGAGTCAAAGAAAGAAGCTCCTTTTAAAGTCGTTATGGTTTGTTTTCCGGCATTGATTAAATCGGCATCTTCTTCGCCTTCAAAAGGGAAAGGACCCATTCCAAGAACGCCGTTTTCGCTTTGAAATTCTACTTCAATTCCTTTTGGAATGTAATTGGCAACCAAAGTCGGAATACCAATACCAAGGTTGACAAAGTATTTGTCTTTGACTTCTTGGGCGATTCGCTTGGCGATGTCTTCTTTTGTTAGCATAATTTTGTTTTTTGAACCATATAAGGAATTAAAGGTCATTTAAGTTTTGATTGAAAGAATAGAGAAAATGTAGTCTAAATTCTAGTCTATTCCCAAAATCTATAATTGAGTTTATTTATTTCAAAAGCAAACGTATTTTGTAATATTATTCTAAAATCTGGTAATTATTTCTATATTTTACCGTCTTTTTTCAAGTATAAATAGACAGGAAAAATAGAATCTTTAGCAATTTGATTAATTTTATTTGTCCATTCAGGAAAATTATACTTGGCTTTAATAATGGAATCATTAATTAAAGCGTATTCACAAAAACTATCTCCATGTTTTGGATATTTTTTAACTCCGTTGGATTTTTCAATAAAATCTACACCACCAATGCAATCACTTTTATATGACCATAAAAGTTCAATTTTATCAGTGTTTGTATGATAATAATTTGTGAAATAAGAATAAATACATTGACCATGATAAACATAATCTACATATTGTTTTTTAAAAACGACCTCACATAAAAAACCAGAAGTGTCAGAATGTTTTGCAGTCCAAACAAAATCTTTTTCATCAGACATATAATCACCAAGTTTTTTATTAGGTTGTTTTGGCATATGATTTTTTATTTCTTTTTGAGATGTTTTTACAACTTTATTGTTGTTACAAGATAATAACAAAGGCAACAAAAGAAAATAAATTATTCTATTCATATCAATTAGATTTAGGACACAATAACTATTCTCTTTCTTGAACAGTTCTCTTCTCAATCCTTTTTTCATATTTCTCGCCTTGAAAAATACGCTGAACAAATATTCCAGGAGTGTGAATTTGGTTGGGGTCTAAAGTTCCGGCTTCTACTAATTCTTCGACTTCGGCGATGGTAATTTTGGCTGCGCCAGCCATACAGGGATTGAAATTTCGGGCGGTTCCTTTGAAGATGAGGTTTCCTGCGGTGTCGCCTTTCCAAGCTTTTACAATGGCAAAATCGGCTTTGAAAGCGAGTTCCATCACGTGCATTTTGCCGTTGAATTCTCGGGTTTCTTTGCCAATGGCAACTTCGGTTCCGAAACCTGCGGGAGTAAAAAAAGCTGGGATTCCAGTTTGTGCTGCACGACAACGTTCTGCTAAAGTTCCTTGCGGAATGAGTTCTACTTCGAGTTCGCCCGAGAGCATTTGGCGTTCGAATTCAGCATTTTCTCCTACGTAGGAGGAAATCATTTTTTTGATTTGGTGTTTTTGCAAAAGCAATCCCAAACCAAAATCATCGACTCCAGCATTGTTGGAGATACAGGTAAGATTGGTGGTTTCTTTTTTGACAAGTTCGGCAATGGAATTTTCGGGAATGCCACACAATCCGAAACCGCCCAACATAAGGGTCATTCCGTTTTCGATTCCTTGAATTGCTTCTTGTACGTTGTTTACTTTTTTGTTAATCATAATTATAAAATGATTTTTAAACCATTAAAATTAAGTTTTCAAAGTATTGTGGTTCAGAACAGGTTATTTTGAAACAAATGCCCTAGCCCTGATGGGAACGGCATCCTTTTGTGGCGGGGTTCGCCACAAAAGATACAGTGTACAGCAGGAAATAGCTCCTAGAAATCTTAAAACTCGAATTCTTCGGTTTCTTGCTCAACTGCTGTAGTGTCTTTTACAACGGCTGGTCGGGTATAGCAATCTACTTTTATAGAAAGATTTGCGGGTCTATCGAATTGTTCTTTGGAAACTTTTAGGTTTTCGTCTTCATAACAAAGCTTCATAAAATAGCCCCAAACTGGTAATGCGGCTGTTGCTCCTTGGCCATAAGTTAGGCTTTTGAAACGTGCCGAACGGTCTTCGCAACCTACCCAAACTCCGGTAACTAGGTTGGGTACCATTCCCATAAACCAACCGTCGGACTGGTTTTGTGTGGTTCCAGTTTTACCCGCAATTGGGTTTTTGAACAAATACGGATAGCCTGTCCAGCGATTGTCACCGCTTCCTCCATATTCTGTTCTTAATCTGGCACCTGAACCACTTTCGGTAACGCCTTCGAGTAATTTGATTACGGCAAAAGCAATGTCTTTATTTAATACATCGTGGGATTCAGGAATGGGTTCGTAGATGACTACACCACTTTTATCTTCAATTCGAGAAATGAATTGTGGTTTTACATAAACGCCTTGGTTGGCAAAAGTTCCGTAGGCAGCAACCATATCCTCTACGGTAATATCAACAGCGCCAAGAGCAATAGAAGGTTGAGCAGGAATTTCGGATTTTACACCTAATTTATGGGTCAATTCGATAACGGCTTCTGGACCAGTTTTGTCAATTAATTTTGCTGAAATAGTGTTGATGGAATTGGCCAATCCTTGTTTCAAAGTGACCATTCCGCGGTATGAATTGTTGGAATTTCTTGGTTCCCAATCTTCGGTTACGTGATGACGCCCTTTTCGAATCATAAAAGGACCATCAAGAATGGTATCACAAGGGGACATTCCTAATTGTTCGATAGCAGTTGCATATACAAATGGTTTGAATGTAGAACCTACTTGTCTCGCTCCTTGACCTACGTGATCGTATTGAAAATATTTGTAATTGATTCCACCAACCCAAGCTTTTATGCTTCCCGTTTGTGGTTCCATAGCCATTAGACCCGATTGCAGAAAATGTTTGTAATATCGGATGGAATCCAAAGGAGTCATAATTGTATCTCTTTCGCCTTTCCAAGTGAAGACTTTCATTTTAGTTTTTTGGCTGAAGGAAGCTATGATTTCTTCTTCACTTTTATCCATTTCCGTCATTACTGTCCAACGGTAAGATGCTTTCATTGCTTGTTTTAGAATGCGTTGGGTTTCAGCTTCTGAAATGTTTACAAAAGGAGCATTTTTATTGGTTTTAGCTTCCTCGAAAAATTGTTCTTGCAAGTTTGCCATGTGTTTTTCTACGGCTTCTTCGGCGTGTAATTGCATTCTGGAATCAATCGTGGTGTAGATTTTTAAGCCGTCTTTGTAGATGTTATAATCGGACCCATCGGCTTTTTTGTTTTCTTCCACCCATTTTTTCATATAATCACGCAAATATTCTCTGAAATAGGTTGCTGTTCCTTCGCGGTGACTTTCGAGTTTGAAGTTTAGTTTGATAGGCAAAGCTTGAAGTTTTTCTTTTTGGCCTTCGGTAATAATCCCACTTTTTTCCATCTGCGAAAGCACTACATTTCTACGATTTTTAACGCCTTGAGGATTTTTGACAGGATTGTATAAACCTGAATTTTTGAACATTCCGACCAAGATCGCCGATTCGTCAATGGTTAAATCTTTGGGTGCTTTTGAAAAATAGGTTTGTGCGGCCGAACTCACCCCAACTGAATAATTTCCAAAATCATATACGTTGCAATACATTGCGATGATTTCGTTTTTGGTATATTGTCTTTCAAGTCTAATGGCGATAATCCATTCCTTGATTTTTTGGACGATTCTAAAAGGTAAGAATTTTGAACCTTCGCCGTGGAATAATTGTTTGGCCAATTGTTGTGTCAAAGTACTTGCACCTCCACTTGTTCCTAAACTGAAAACGGCTCTTAAAGTTCCTCTTCCATCAATGCCTGAATGCTCGTAAAAACGCACATCTTCAGTAGCAACGAGTGCATCTACAAGGTTTTTAGGTAAGTCAGAATATTTTAATTGCGATCTGTTTTTTTCGAAATATTTACCAAGAATCACTCCGTCAGCCGAGATGATTTCGGTGGCTAAATTAGAATCTGGATTTTCTAAATCTTCGAATGAAGGCATCGAACCAAAAAGTCCCCAAGAGGCAAAAAGAAAAAATAATAATAATCCTCCAAGTCCATAAAAGAAAACTTTCCAGAATTTCTTTTTATAGTAGTTAATGTCTTTTTCGGTATTTTTTGTCTGAATATTGTTTTTTTGACTAGCCATAATTACTTTTTAATCTATTTTTTCTATTCTAAAACCAACTTCTGTAATTCCGTCAAGAGCTGTTACTCCGGGAACTTTTCCGTTTTCTCTAACCGCTTGTTTGATGTTTACTTTGTATTTTCCTCTAAACCGTACTTTTTCTTTATAAAAAAGTTTGTTCTCTTTTATATCCGAAAAACCATCTCCCATTAGTGAGCCATCTGGATTAGACATTTGATACTCTAGTGTATCTACTTTTGTAAAACCATTTGGCATTTCGAGAGCGACAATCAAAAAGAGATTATTGAACGGATAATTGTTGTTGTCTCTCAAAGTTACAAAAAGATTGAATCGTTTTGTTGAATCTAATTCGGGTAAATCGAAAGTTACAATACTGTCTTTGTGCCAAGCGGTTCCCACGGATTTGTATTCGTCGAAAACTCTTTTTTTGTCGCACGAAAAAAAGAGAATTGCAATTATAATTAGCAATACGCTATTCCTTATTCTCATTTTTAGTAATAATTATAGGTTTTCTGGCTATTACAGGTTTTTTGTCGTTTGAGTTATTAGGCTTGGAGTTATTGTTTTGTTTGTTAGAATTATTTGGCTTGTTATTGTTATTATTGCGGGCATTGTTATTTCTATTGCCATTTGGATTGGAATCACTATTACCGTTTGCAACAATTAAATTTTCGCCGTTTTTACGTTTTTTATTCGGTTTTTTCTTTTTCTTAGGTTGGTCAAAACGGGTTAAACTTTCTTGACCCATTGCGTTATTAAAATGTTGTTCAGGCTCCACAGTAATCACAATTTCAAAATCTTCCAGTGAAGCGACTTTGTTTTTTAGTTTATTTTCGGCAACAATTTCTCTAACTTGTTCGATTTTTAAAACGTGCCAATTGGCAAAATCATTCGTATAAGCAAACCACATCAATCCTTTGAAAATATCTTGTTTTTGACAAATAGCATCGCCTTTTTCGGTTACTAATTTGGTGTCGAAATCAGGGAAACCTTTTAGAGCATCCATATAGGTATCGAGTTCATAATTCAAGCAACATTTTAATTTTCCGCATTGTCCGGCCAGTTTTTGAGGATTTAAAGACAATTGTTGGTAACGTGCTGCTGAGGTATTTACACTTCTAAAATCGGTTAGCCAAGTAGAACAACACAACTCTCTTCCGCAAGAGCCAATGCCGCCCAAACGAGCTGCTTCTTGACGCAAACCAACTTGTTTCATCTCGACTCTGGTGCTAAATTCTTTTGCAAAGTCTTTGATTAAAAGTCTAAAATCGACTCTATCATTGGCAGTGTAATAGAAAGTAGCTTTCGACCCATCCCCTTGAAATTCGATATCAGAAATTTTCATTTCTAGTTTTTGAGAAATGGCTAATTCACGAGCGCGAACCTTCATAGGTTCTTCTTTATCACGTGCAATAGACCAAATATCGATGTCTCTTTGGGATGCTTTTCGATAGACTTTAGGAACATCAGCACTGGTGTGATTGACTCCTTTTTTCTTCATTTGAATACGCACCAATTCTCCAGTAAGTGTTACAATTCCTATGTCGTGTCCAGGAGAAGCTTCGGTAGCAACAATGTCGCCCATGCTTAAAGTTAGTTTTTCGGTATTGCGAAAAAATTCTTTTCTTCCGTTTTTAAAACGAACTTCCACACAGTCAAAAGGTGCCTCACCATTAGGCAAACTCATATTAGAAAGCCAGTCGAAAACCGTTAATTTGTTGCAGCTATCGGTGCCGCAAGTCCCATTATTTTTACAACCCTTTGGAGCACCGCCATCAGAAGTTGAACAACTTGTACATGCCATAATTATATATGTAGTGTTGTGACGAACACAACTTAAGTTCTTAAACGTTTAATCGGTAAAGATATTATTTTTAGTTTAAAGTTTAAAGTTTACTTTGTCAATTCGCATTTTATGCTCGTGTCAAGATTCAAGTTATCGAAAACAAAAAACCTCAATTCCTTTTTTACAGAAATTGAGGTTTTTTAGAAAGAAATTTAAAATTTTATTTATCCCACCAAACAGGTGTAATCATAGGTTTGAAATTTGCTGAATAATTTGCTGCATTTGCGCTTCTTTCGTTGGTAGAATATACAATTCTTCTCATCCATTTACCTCCATTTACTGGGTCGGTATTTACAGGTATTTTTAAATTTTTGAAGGCATTGCTAGAAAAATCATATCTTCTATAATCTGTAAATGTTTCAGGGTTTAGGAATAATGCAATGAATTTTTGACGCATAATGTCTTTCAATTCTAATGCACCAGCACCTTTGTCGATAGAAGAGTCAGCTAAATAGGCAGTTTTGTCGGTAGTTGCCACTCCTATTTTGTCCATGTTTGCTGTAATACCGGCTTTGTATGCTGCATAAGCAGCTGCATTTGAACCAGTAGAGGTTGCAGTTCCACCAGCAAGAATAAATTGAGCTTCGGCTTCCATAAATTTGGCTTCAGAATAAGTAAGATAAACTAATGGCGAATCTATTTTAGAATAAAATAATTGAGTCCCGATTTTTGCCGAGGAAGATGCTCCTGTTCCGTTTGCGGTTCCTATATAACTTGCTGCTAAAGTTGGCTGTGTTCCAGTAACACCAGCAGACGAATAGCTTCTCATATCTACTAATAAAGGCAATCTTGGATCCATTGATAGAGTAGGAGTAGTGAAAGGGAATACGCCACTTACGCTACCATTCATATAACTAATGAAATGACTTGAAATGGCATAAAATACATTTCCTGTGAATAAACCAACTTGTGTAGAATACCAAGGATTTATATTAACACTGTTGTATTTTAACTGAAAATCATCGGCATTAGAAGTAAATCCTTTTGACAAACTTGCCAAAACAGCGTTGGCTGTAGTAGTGGCTCCGTTTACTTTAGACAAATGCAATTGAAATCTTGCTTTGAAAGTGTAGGCCGCTTTTGTCCAGTTGGCTATTTTTCCTCCATAAATCAGGTCTTCACCTCCAGGAGCTAAAGCTGAAGTGTTTGCCGAAGAAAATAATGCAATAGACTCGTCTAACAGTTTAATGACTTCGGTGTAAATAGCTTGTTGAGAGTCGTATTTCGGATAGTTAATAGTTGATCCATAAGTAGCTTCTGAGTAAGGAATATCTCCATATAAATCAGTAGTGAATCCGATGTTAATAGCTTTGAGCACTTTAGCAATTCCAAGATAGTGGCTAGAATTTGAGGCTATTGCTTTTTGTTCTAAAACCTGAATGTTTGGCAACGCTTGTGTGTAAACGATTCTCCAATATCCGTCTAAAGTAGCCAAATATTGATTGTCTATGCCTTGACGATCTTGAACAATTGTTGTAATGTGCTGATCCACTAGAGCGATATTAGAAGCAGCATTAAATTGTGCATTCATCGTGTATTGAATACAAGGAGACAGAACGTCTTTCATAGCAATCTTATCGGCAGACACAGCATTGCTAGGTGTGTTAACATCAAAATAGTTATCATTACAACTATAAATTGAGATTGATAGAGTGAGCACTCCTATAAATTTAAATATATTTTTCATAATTCTTTTTTTTATAAATTAAAAACCAACGTTTAGCCCTATTGAGAAGCTTTGCGTCAAAGGAATGTTCTTTCCAGAGAATCCATATACGTTGCTTCCTGCGCCATATTGGCTTCCTTCTGGGTCAAATCCTCTCCAAGGAGTCCATAGCAAAAAGTTGTTTCCGCTTACAGATAAAGAGGCATTAGATAATTTCAATACAGAAGCGATATCGGAAGAAAAATTATAAGTTAAAGATACATTTCTAAGTTTAATCCAAGAGGTGTCTTGAATTAAGATTTCCGAGGCTCTGTTGATGATTGCGTTTCTCCAATAGGTGTTTCCATCATACATTATTTGTTTGTCGTTTGCAACATAACCACCTGCACCATCAGATTTTACGCCATCTAATACTTTTAAATAATTTCTATCTTCGGTCATTTTTAAACTTCCGTTTCTAATTCCGTTTCTTTCGGCTGGATCAAAACCTTCTCCTCCTGCTTTGTATTCGAACAAGAATCCTAAATCCCAGTTTTTATATTTGAATGTGTTGTTAAGAGTGACTACATAGTCAGGAAATGCGTTTCCAACATTAGTATATTTAATAGCTCCGTTTGCATCGGTTTCCATTACTGGCAAACCGTTAGTCCCAATTAATCGTTGGCCATCAATATATTTCCAACTTTGGGCATAAATTGAACCCATTGCATCACCCACTTTAACACGAGAATAAACTTCTGAAGCACCAGCATCATTAGCAAAATCAATTTGATCAAAACCATTTAAATCCAAAACTTCGGTTTCATAAGCCGTAAAATTTACTGTGGCAGTCCATTTGAAATTGTTGTTTTTAACAATATCAGCGGCTAAAGTTAATTCGTGTCCTTTTGTTTGCATCGATCCATTATTATCCCAAGCTCCAGTCCATCCCGTAGAATATGGCAGAGTAGCTGCTAAAATTTGTCCATCACTTGTTCTGTCGAAATAAGTGTATTCTAGTCGAAGGCGATCACGGAAAAAACGTAAATCGATTCCACCTTCCCAAGTAGTTACAATCTCAGCTCGTATTTCAGGATTTGAACCAACAGTACCAATTGAGACCCCACCAATACCATTGAAAGGGCTAACATCTGGCGTACTGTATAATCCGATTCCGAAAGAAGGAATTTTTCCTACCTGAGCCCAAGAACCGCGAAGTTTTCCAAAAGAAAGAATACTTCCGTTTTTGTCTATTAGATCGTGAAATATAAAAGCAAGGTTGGCAGAATAATAATCAAAATCGCGGGTTGCTTCGGGAAGTGTTGAAGCATAATCTCTTCTGGCTGTGGCAGCAGCAAAAAGTCTTTCTTTATAATCTGCTTTTAACTCAGTAAAATAACCAACGGTTCTTACTCTTTCTGTTTTTTGTTCTGAAAATTTATTGGTAGTATTTGAGATATTATTAAAGTTACGAATTAGCAATCCTTCTCCTCTAACATAATTATTGTTGGTTTCGGTGTCAAAAATTTGATGACCCAACATCAACGAGGTATTGAAATCTCCAAATTTTTTAGAGGCTGTTGCCAATAAATTAGAATTCAAACCTGTAAAGCTAATGTTTTGATTTACGATAAATCCTTTTACACTAATACCTGTGTCTAATTCTGGACCTACATATCGGTTTCTAAAGTCAGAATAATTATCTACACTTCCTCTATAAACTACGTTTAACCAAGAATTAGCTTGCCAATTTAAATCGGCCGAAGCGATCCAACGATTTACTTTGTCGGTCAAATTACTGGTCATTGCCAAGTAAACAGGCTGGTCAATTGTTCCTAATGTCCAGTCTTTCATAGTTCCTGATGGTGTCAAATAATCGTTGACATCGATCGATGGAGACCAATACGACAAAGAACTCATCACTGATTTATCCCCACCATTGGCACGGGCTCCACCAGAATTTGCATAAGTAATAGAGGTTCCTAATTTTAGTTTTTCGGATAATCTGTAATTACCATTAAATTTCAACGTTTTTCTAGCATAATCAGTATTTGGTACGATACCTTGAGATTTGCTCGATGAAGCAGAAACAAAATAATTCATTTTTTCGGTTCCTCCACTCAAGCTAACATTGTTATCGAAAGTTACACCGGTATTGAAAAAATCTTTATAAAAATTTCTATAATAAATGCTTTTGTCATCGGCACTTGAATATAAAGGACCATTAGATTGAAAACCTCCAGCAATTAAAGCACCTGTCGCTGATGAAGGGTTTACATTAAACTGAATTCCTGTTGGAGTATTGGCATTCATACTTTTTACGGCAGGATAATAACCGAAAGTTTGTGGTGCAGGATTTATAGACGTTTGTCGGTAAGAACCTTCTCTATACATAGATTGCAGTTCAGGATATTTATTTACCTCGCTCATCGTTGTACTAGACGAAATGCTTACTTTCGTTTTACCTTCTTTTCCTTTTTTGGTGGTAATTACAATTACTCCGTTTCCAGCCAAAATACCATAAAGAGCCGTTGCGCCAGCTCCTTTTAGCACTGTATATGACTCAATGTCGTTTGGGTTGATATC
>Ga0209717_1000103_pt1 | contig 102402 bp, 79 predicted proteins | sample AD_UKC048_MetaG_FD_184418 | JGI IMG/M metagenome (GOLD analysis project Ga0209717, IMG submission 184418) | Active sludge microbial communities of municipal wastewater-treating anaerobic digesters from USA - AD_UKC048_MetaG (SPAdes) (version 2) | ecosystem: Engineered > Bioreactor > Anaerobic >... | reverse complement strand
CACGGAACATCCAACAATCAATGCCCATCTGATGGTAGAGGGGACGTCCAATGGTGTGCGGCGCGCGACAATGCACGGCATCTCACAGAGATGCCCTACAAGATTTGTAGGCCGCCTGTGCCAGGCGGCTCGGCTCAGAGGTTTTGAGACACGCTCGTCTCGCGGGCCGGGTCGGCAAAGGAACCGGGCATCCGGTGGGACGCGGATGTCGAGGCGAACCTGTCTCAATACCCGATCGTCCCAGGGGGCGTGGCACTTCGATGGATGCTCCAGTTCTTGGTGCGCCGCCAGAGTCCGGCAGGCGCCGGCGCATTGCGCCGTCCGTGGAGCCGGCGTATCGCGAGCCAAGCCGGGGCGTCGCTGCGCGCCGTTCCAAAGCGGTGGCGTTGCCACCGCGCTCCAAAGGTGGGATCGCGCCACGGGCCTTGCCTGCACTTGATCCTGGGTCGGGCGGCCTGCTGCGAACTCTGGGCGCGACTTTTGAGACAGGCTCAGGCCGGCGTTCCTCCCTGGATTGGAGCGAGGTGCCTTCCATGTTCAGATTCATCTGGCACCCGGGCTAGGCGGCGATCTGCCCCCGGGCATTGACGGTGCCGAGGATTGGGGTGGTATCGATCTGGGCGCAGAAGAGGATATCTTCTCGGAGGCCGAGTTCCTTGAGGCGGCGACCGTTGCGGGTGAGGCCGAGGGCCATTTCCAATGGGCCCGTACGGCCGGCCCAGAGCGACCGGATGGGATGCCGCCAGCCGAGGTGTTCGACGAGGGCCCCGGCGAAAAGGGCATCCTCCATGGAGAAATCCTCGAACGTGCCGGCACAGGCGAGGACGAGACAGTCGATGTCACTGGCACGCGCGCGGATGCGGTCGGCGACGGCCGAAATGTTGAGGAAACAGCCTATGACAGTCTCGGCGGCGGTGGCGCAGGCGCGGACCGCCCGGGTGCCGTTGGTGGTGGTGTGGACGATGAGGCGGCCTGCGACGCGGGCCCTGGTGAATTCGCGGGGCGAATTTCCGAGGTCGAAGCCGTCGGGCGGAAGGCCATGGCGCTCGCCGCAGAGGAGTGCCCCGGGGTTTGCGGCATGAAGTTGGCGCGCCTCATCCAACTCGGCGGCGGGGATGATGGCGGTGGCGCCGTTGGCGAGGGCGGTGGTTAGCGTGGAGGTGGCGCGGAGCACATCGATGGCCACGCAGAGTGATCGGGAGAGATCCTGTCCGGCTAGGGCGGCGACATCGGCGGGTGTCCATGCGACGCGGACGCTGGGCTGTTTTTCCATCGGGGCGGGGGGCGCCTTTTTGCCGGACGCCCGTGCCGTGTTATGGTGCACCACATCATGGCACAAGCGAGAAACGTCCTCGGGGGCGAATTGGAGACCTGCTGCCTGGACCCGGTGACGGGGTATTACCGGACGGGATGCTGCGATACCGGACCAGAGGATCTCGGGCAACACACCGTGTGCGCGCGGATGACAGAAGAATTCTTGGCCTTCTCCAAGGCCCGCGGGAATGACCTGTCGACGCCCGCGCCACAGTTTGGATTCGCCGGGTTGAAGCCTGGCGATCGGTGGTGCCTTTGCGCCGCGCGCTGGCTCGAGGCCTATGAGGCGGGGGTAGCACCGCCTGTGTTGCTCGCCGCCACGCACCAGGCGGCGCTCGACGTCGTGCCGTTCGATGCGCTGCGCGAGCAGGCGGCCGACCTCGGCGGCTGACGGGTGACCTCGGGACAGGCTTGCCCTAGGGGCCCGCTCGCCGGCATAATGAGCAAGCATGAGCAGATCGCGTCATTTCACTCGCCGCGGATTTTTGGCGGCGGCGTCCGGCATCGCGGCACCATTCATTCTCCCGTCCCATATCTGGTCGGCGCCCACGGGACCGAACGACCGGATCACGATGGGGTTCGTGGGTCTTGGCAAGCAGGCCCGCGGACTGCTGCGGAACTTCCTTGGGCGGGAGACGCAAGTGGTGGCGGTGTGTGACGTGGACACCAGTCGGCGCGAGGACGCCAAGAAGATTGTGGAGGGGCATTACGCCAAGCAGGCGGGATCGGGGTACAAGGGTTGCGACGCAACGGGCAAGTTCGAAGAGCTGGTGGCGCGCAAAGACATCGACGCCGTGGTGATCGCGACCCCCGACCATTGGCACGCTATCATCGCATGCGCCGCGCTCAACGCCGGCAAGGACGTGTACTGCGAGAAACCATTGACGCAGACCATCGGGGAGGCGATCGCGGTGATGGGGGCCGTCCAAAGGAACAAGCGCGTCTTCCAGACCGGTTCGATGCAGCGGTCGATGAAGGAGTTCCGTGTCGCGTGCGAGCTGGTGCGCAACGGCGTCATCGGGAAACTCGACAGGGTTGAATGCGGGTTTGGCGGGCCACCGACGCCCTGCGATTTGCCCGAGGAGGCGATGGAACCGGGTCTGGACTGGGACCGCTGGCTGGGGCCGACACCGGTGCGCCCTTACAATTCGATTCTGAGTCCCCGCGGCGTCCACGACCATTTTCCGATGTGGCGGAAGTATCGGGAGTTCGGTGGCGGCATGGTGACGGACTGGGGGGCCCATCACCTCGACATCGCCCAGTGGGGTTTGGGGGAGGACGAAAACGGGCCCGTGGAAATGGTGCCGCCGCAGGACTGGCAGACGGCCCAGAGCGGGGGACGGCTCATCTATGCCAGCGGAGTGTCTGTCATCCACAGCACCGAGAGGGAGAAGGGCGTGGTGTTCTTCGGTTCCGAGGGCACGGTTCAGGTCAACCGCGGCAAGATCAAGTTCGACCTGAAGGGTGAAACCAAGGCGAAGTTCCTGAGCCGGGAGGACACCCCCTCGCTTGCGGCGCAGCTGGCACGCATCGAGAAGGAGTTTCTGTCTGGCGCCCGCGTCCAACTCTACCGGAGCGAGAACCATTACGACGATTTCCTGGCGTGCGTGCGCAGTCGCAAGCAGCCGATCACCCGCGTTGAGATTGGGGCGCGATCGGCGACCTGCTGTCACCTGCTCAATTTTGGCTACTTCTACGGCCAGCGGATCAAGTGGGATCCGGCCAAGCTACAGTTTGCGGGCGGGGCGGGCAACGCCGCTTGGCTGAAGCGGCCCTATCGCGGCAATTGGAAAGTGTGAGGCGGACTCGCGTTGGCTGCGGCGGGTTTCGTGGCCGGCAAGAATCTGACGCAGGGGTGGCCTTGCACGCGATTCGCATCGCCCATGAGTCGGGGTCCTGGCATTCGCGTGCCAGAAACCCTCAAGTCTGTGGCGCTGCGATTTTCCCCGCGAGTTCTTCGGCGGGGTAGGTGAGGATTTCCGCAAGCGTGGGGTGGTAGTGGGGCATGGCGGCGAACTGAGCGACGGTGCCGTGCCAGTGCATGGCGGCGATCACCTCATGGATCAATTCCCCGGCCTGTGGGCCCACGATGGCGCCGCCGAGGATCTCGCCGGTGGAAGGTTCGCAGAGTATTTTGACGAAGCCGCGAGTGCTGCCGTGAATCATTGATTTGCCATGGTCCGCGAAAGGGTACGATGCCGCGAGGAAAGGGCGCGCGGCCGCGACGAGTTCACGCTCGCTGGAGCCGCAGGTGGCGACCTGCGGTTCGGTGAACACGACGTGAGATTTCAATCGGCGATCCCATGCGGCGGAGGCGCCGGTGGCGGCGTTGGCGCCCGCGATCTCGCCCTGCTGGATGGCGATGTGGACGACCTCGATGAGGCCGTTGCAGTCTCCGACGGCGAAGATGGCGGGATTGCTGGTGCGCATGGAATCATCGACGACGATGGCATGGTGATCGGTTTGGACGCCGGCGGCATCGAGGCCGAGCGAATCGATCGCGGGCCGTCGGCCGAGAGCGCAGAGGATGGCATCGGCCGTGGCGGTGCGGGTTTTGCCCTGGTGGTCGAAGATGGCGCGGCGCACTCGCCCGAGTCTTTCGACGCGGATGAGGCGCGTGCCTGCGAAGAGGCGGATGCCATCGGCGCGGAATTGGTCCTCGATCACGGTGGCGAGGTCGGGGTCCATGTCGGAGAGGACGTGGCCGCTGCGCTGGATCTGGGTGACCCGCGAGCCGAGGCGGGCAAAGTGTTGGGCGAGTTCGCAGGCGACCGACCCGCCGCCGAGGACGATCAGGCTTCGCGGGATTCGGTCGAGCGCGATCGCCTCGTCGCTGGTGAGGCAGTTCGCCTCGCGGAGACCCGGGACGTCCGGCCATGCGACCTCGGAACCGGTGGCGATTACGCAGCGGTGGAATCGGAGGCGTCGCGGGGCGAGGGGTAGAGTGCCCTTGTGGCGGGACGGCGCACCGGGGATCGGATCGATCTCCAGTTCGCAGGGGCCGACGAAGCGCGCGCGGCCGCGGATGAAGGCGAAATCTCCGTGCTCCAATTGGCCGCGACGGTAGCCGGCGAAATCGGCGACAAGCCGATCTTTGCGTCGGAGAATCGTCGCGGGGAGGGGGCGCGCTTTTGGCGCCGCGATGCCGAACTCGCGCGCGCGGTTGATGTCGTGCAGGCGATGACTGGATTCCAATAGGGCCTTGGTGGGCATGCAGCCGCGAAGGATGCAGAGGCCGCCGATCTGCGTGCCGCCCTCGATGATCGCGACGGAATCGGTGTGGGCGACCGCGGCACGGGCAGCGGCATAACCGGCGCTCCCACCTCCAATGATCGCGACATCGAACTCGGAAATCTCGTTCTCGGCATTTTTGGCCATTGCGCCTCCGCGGGTTTGGGACCGGGGTCAGCATCGCGCATGCGGATGGGGGCGCAAGGGGAGGTTTCGGCCCAGTGGCCGCTAGACTGGATGTGGGTTGAGGGATAAACTGCCGGCATGAAATTACAGAGTCCCCGAGAGGCGATCTCGCTTCGGCTTAAATGTTTTGTTTGGTTCCTGGCGCTTGGAGCTGCGGCATCATGCGCCTTTGCGGAACGTCGGCTCGTGCAGATCGAGTTTGACGCGGGAAAGATAGGCGCGGGCGCGAAAGTCGAGGGGATGGTTTCGGTGGATGGGGGGTCGGTGGCGCTGTTGCCGTGGCTGCTGGATCGGGGCGACCAGATCGACGGGAGCAATTTCCGCGTCCAGATGGAGCACGATGAGGCGAGTGGCAGGGCCGCGGGCCTGAAGACGGTGTATCGCGCGAGCCTGGCCAAGGGCCTGCTGGCGGAGGTCGAGGGGCCCGCGGGTGCCGCGTTGCGCGTGGAGACAGCGCTTGGGAAAGAGGCGGTACCTCTGGCGCAGCTGGCGCCGGCCGCGGCCAGCGAACTTCTTGAGGGTAGACTTCGCGTGAGGGCGTTGCCGTTGGCGGACCGCGTGACGGGGAACGAGGGGTCGGAGGAGTATCCTTCAGTGGCCGTGGCTCCGGATGGGGAAATTGTCGTGGCCTATATCGCGTGGGATGGGGCGCGAGACGCGGTGATGATGCGCCGCGGAGAGAAGACGATAGTCGTGAGGGGCCCCGGGGCGGACGCCCTCGATCCGCGCTGTGCGGTGGATGGCGACGGGCAAATCCGCGTGATCTGGACCGAGAGCGACGGGAAGCAGTGGGACCTTTACGGATGGAGCAATGGCAAGGTGATCCGTCTGACCAGCGGCGGCGGGAATGACTTCTGGCCCCGGATGGTGCGGGATAGTGCCGGGCGCCTGTGGGTGGCTTGGCAATCGGCGGGTGAGGATCGGCATTACGAGTCCCAATCGTCGGCACCCGACTCGCTCTCGTTGAGCGGGCCGATCAACGTGAGCGAGTCGGGTGCCGACGATTGGGAGCCGTCGGTCTGTGCGACCGGAGATGGGCGTGTCGTTGTGGCGTGGGACTCCTATCGCAACGGGAGTTTCGATGTGTACCTGAGGGAGTTTGGCGTGGATGGGGCGGGCCTCGCGAAGCCGCGCGGGGCGCCGGTGCCGGTGGCGGCGACTGCATCGCGGGAGGCGCACGCCACGGTCGCCTGCGATCGGGAGGACCGTGTGTGGGTCGCATGGGATGTCGCGGGCGAAAACTGGGGCAAGCATCCTGGCGGGGGCGCATCACTGCATTCGGAGCGAGGTATCGACTTGGCCTGTTGGGCGGAGGGGACGCTGAGGCGCCCGGAGGCCGGGATCGGGAAGTCCTTGCCGGAGGGATACCGGAAATTTTCAGAATACCCTCAGGTGGCCATTGACGGAAGGGACAGGCTATGGGTGATCTTTCGGTATCAGAACCGCGTGGCCCCGAAGATCCTCGGCGGACGCATCAGGGCGCAAAGCTATGGCATGTGGCACGAATTTGCGGTCCAGTGGAGCGATGGGGGTTGGACCGATCCCCTCCTATTGGCACTTAGCAATGGACGACAGGACATTCGTGCCGAGGTCGCGAGGGACAAGGCCGGCGACCTGGTGGTGTGTTACGCGACCGATGGCAGGACGAGAGAGTTTCCTTATCGGCCGGTCGATTACGATGTGGCGAGGGTCTCCCTGGCGGGGTTAGGGCGGGAGGCGTCGACACCGAGGCTGGTCGAGGCGGCAGATCTGGGCAAGGTTGGGCCAGTCGATCTGGATCCGGAGCTGGCGCCATTGCCGAGAGAATGGACGGTGGCTGGCAAGGCATACCGTCTGGTGATCGGCGACACCCACCGGCACACCGACATCAGCCGCTGCGCGAATGGCCGCGACGGTTCGCTACAGGATGCGTATCGGTATGCGCTCGACGCGTGTGGCCTGGACTGGTTGGCCATCAGCGATCACGATCAGGATATCCTGCGGCATCGGCAGGACCGGGAGGAGCGACCCCGGCAGCTGTACGATTGGTGGAGGTCCCAGAAATACTGTGACCTGTATTCGATCCCCGGGCGGTTCGTAGCCTTATACGGCTACGAGCATGGGGGGGGGTACAAGGACCGCGGTGGGCACAAGAACGTCGTCTATGCCGATCGCGGGCGGCCGGTGTTTGAGCAGGACGCGCCCGAGGAACTCTTTGCGGCACTGACGGGTTCGGGGGCGCTGGCCATCCCCCACCAGCTGGCGGATGGGGCTTCGCGGACCGACTGGGCGAAGTGGAATAAGGAGTTCGAGCGCGTCGCCGAAATCTTTCAGGCCCGCGGGAGCTACGAGTTTCAGGGATGTCCGCGCGAGGCGCAGATCGGCACGGAAGGGAACCTGATGTGGGATGCGCTGGCGAAGGGTGTGCGCGTGGGGATCATCGCATCCAGCGATCACGGGCAGACGCACGAGGCGCGTGCGGGGGTGTACGTGGCGGGCGAGGATGGATTCACGCGGCCAGGGATCCTGGCGGCGCTCCGTGATCGGCGAGCATTTGGGGCGACGGTCGCGGTGTCGTTGCGCGCGTCGATCGCGGGGCGGGCGATCGGCGAGGAGATCGAGGTCGATGGCGCGCCATCGCTGGAGGCCCGGATCGATGCCCCGGCCACCATCCGGCGCGTCGAAGTCGTCAGGGATGGGGCGTTTGTTTACTCGATGGAGCCGGGCAGACCGCAGGCCGAAATCAGGTTTGCCGATGTCGATCTTAAACCGGGGGCTTCGGCGTACTACTACGTCCGGGCCCTGATCGGGGAACGGGACCTCGCATGGTCGTCGCCGATCTGGGTGACGCGGACGGAGAGGTGACTTTGCGCCGGGTCGGCACGGGGAAATCGTTCGACGGCTGGGCTTGTATTTGATCTGGAGCGACAAAGAAACCGAAAGGGCAAGGGAGACAACGATGAGCAAGATACTGGTGGTTTACTATTCCATGTACGGTCACATCGAACGGATGGCGGCGGCGGTGGCGGAGGGCGCGCGTTCGGTCGAAGGAACCGACGTGACCCTGAAGCGGGTGCCGGAACTGATTCCAGCGGAGACACTGAAAAAGGCCGGGGCAAGAGTGGATCAGGCCGCGCCGGTGGCGGCGCCGGCCGAACTCGTCGACTATGATGCCATCATATTTGGGACACCCACGCGATTTGGGAACATGGCCTCGCAGATGCGGAATTTCTTGGACCAGACGGGGAAACTCTGGATGGAGGGCAAGCTGATTGGAAAGGTGGGAAGCGTCTTCACCAGCACGGGCACGGGCGGTGGGAACGAGACGACGATCCTGACCTTCATCCCGACGCTGTTGCATCACGGGATGGTGGTCGTGGGTCTTCCCTACGCCTGCCAAGAACTCTTGGACATATCGCAATTCCGCGGCGGTTCGCCGTATGGGGCGGGGACGGTGGCCGGGGCCGATGGCTCGCGGCAACCCTCGGAAAACGAGCTTGCCCAGGCTCGTTTCCAGGGACGGCATGTCGCGACAATCGCGAAGAAGTTGAGGGGTTGAGCCCGCATATTTCACGCGGAAGCGTGAAATTCCCATGCTCCGCGCGGCGGGGTACGACCGGGGAAGAAAATGGGACGTAGGAGCGCGCTTGCGTGCGATTCGCACAGGGGATCGTCTGCGAGCAGGCTCCTACGATTCGGTGTCTGAATTCTCGAGGCAACCCTCCCGGCCCGGATCCTGGGTCGAGGCACGAGCCGCGCCCGCGAACAGCGCCTGAAATTTCAGTTTGCTTTTGGAAGCGGGAGCGCTGGTGGAAGGGCGGCCGCGATGGCGGCGGTGTCGGCGCCCGCGATGGCTTTTGTGAGGGCGTCGAGGGAGGCGATGTCACCCGAGAGATGTACCGTGGCTTGGATGTGCTCCATCCGGGCGCCGGGCGCCAGCTCGTAGGCGGGCGACGAAGATTCGATCTCGTAAAAAGGACCGAGCTGGCCGCCGTCGTCAAGGGGTCCGTCGTTGTAGGAATTGAGGGCGTCGCCGCTGAAGGGCTTCTCCTGGAGTTTCCATGCCGAGTTGACGTATCCGGAGTGGCCCGGGGCCGGGGGCGAGCACGCGATGAGCGTGATCCGGCTGGCGGCGGGGTCGAAGCTGCCGGCGATATTCTTGGAGCGGGTTGGCGGGATGCCGATCTTGCTGCGGAACTTGCCGTCGCCCCGGAAATAGACGACGTCGCCCTGGACCTGGAGGCGGTTCGGTGGGATATCGCCGAAATAGTCGGTGTTGACCGAAGGCCCCTCACCCTGCTTGACGGGGATGAAGACGGTAGTGGTCGGCGAATGTTTGAGCATGCCGAGGAGCCAGATCGAGAGCAGGCCGGACTCCTTTTTCCAGGGCGTCTTCCCACGATTGATCAGCGCATTGCGTGTCTGATAGGCGACCATCTTGAGATCGGCGGGGATGGGCGTGCCGATGGCCCGAGAAGCGGCGGCCCTGTCGAGGAGTTGTATCTCGCGCTCGGCGCGGACCTGGAATTCGAAGCCGGACCAGTTGCGCAGGGTGAAGTCGTGGGCAAAAGTCGCGGAGGAGGCGTCACGTTTCTCGACTGTGAATACGTCGGTGTCGATGGGCGCGGGCACGAACCACTTGTCGAAGGTAAACTCGGACTTGGGCGCGAAGTAGATGGAGTATTGGCCGCCCTCCGGTCCGAACCAGAGGCGCTCCTCGCCGCCGAAGGCGTGGATGTGTTTCTCCTTCCGACCGGAGCGGATGAGATCGTAGTTGATCCAGCCGGTGGAGCGCCCGGAATCTCCGGCGAACGTGGCTGTCATGACTCGACCCTGGTAACGGGGGACGATCGCCACGGCGGCATCACCCGAACGCAGGACGAATCCACCCGCATGTTTTTCGAGGAATGTGGCGTCGGCGCCAAAGGTGCCATCGGGGAATGATGGGGCTCCGCCGCCGGATTGGGCTGCGGCCAAGGGGAGGCATCCGGAGGATAGGAAGAAAAGGGTTTTCATCATGGAGGCAGTGTAGCCACCGGGTGATGTCGGGGAAGGGTTTTTGATTGAAGGGTGCCACGGCAATTGATCGGCCGGAGATTTGCGGGTGTGGTTTTGGGGCCGTTTTGGGCAGGCTATGCCTCATGTCCTGTTGGTCGTGGGCCGCGGGGGCGATCGTGGTCGGCGTGGTGGTGGGCGGGCCGTGGGCTTGGGGTTCGACGGGGGCCTCGGGGGGAGTTGGCGACGGCGGGGTGTCCGATGGGCGCCGCGGGGCCTTTTCGGAGGAGGAGATCGAGACCGTCCGAGAGGTGTTGAGACCCGAAAACATCCGGCACGAGGAAGGGTTTTGCCATATTGCGTCGCTGGGTCTCGGGCGGGAGGGCGACAAGGAAGGGAGGTCCCTGTGCGTGCTGATGGAGGATGGCAAGGAGGTGGGTCCTGCGCGCGCGCCCCATGCGGATATCCGGGCGCGGGGAATGGGTCGCTACAGCCACTGGACTTCCGGGCAGATCTACTTCTCGGCGGGTGACAATTCGGATCCGCGGGTCAACGGGCGCGAGTACGCGCTCGTGAGCCGCGAGCGGATTGCGCGGCACACATTTGCCCGGGAGGTGTCGGCGGCGGAGACGGCGTATGGGATCGAGGCCACGGTGGATCGGCCTATCCGGAACAGGCGACTTATCATCCGCAACCTTGATCCTCGGGTGGCTGTGGCGCCCCACCTGACCGTCGAGGGATGGCCAGACCTGGCGAGCGTCGAGGGCATGCTCGCGAGCATCCTGTCGCCGGACATGACGGCGGAGCAGCGGGCGATCGCCATATGGAGATTTCTCGTGGATTGGCGGTATCACTATTATCCCGCCGAGGAGGGCGACGAGGTGCACGACCCCGTGAAATTCATCAACGTCTACGGCTACGGTTTCTGCGACGACTCGGCGCTGAATTTCGCGGTGCTCTGTCGCGCGGCTGGGTTGCGCGCGAGGTTCTGGGGGCTGGAGGGGCACGTGGTGGGAGAGGCGTTTTTCGATGGGGGATGGCACATGTTCGATCCCGACCACGAGGTATTCTATCGCGCGGCCGATGGGCGGATCGTCGGCGTCGAGGAGCTTGCGGCGAATCCCGGGCTAATAACGGCCAGGGCGACAGACCCCATTGGCTCGGACAGCGCGAGCATCGCGCGGCTGTATACCACCACGGAGAACAATCGCCCGCACGAGGGCGCCGTAATGGGCGGTGCCCGGCTCGATCCGGTTCTCTACCCCGGCGACGAAGTGATCTTCGACCTGGGGGAGCGCGCCATGGCGCGGAGGGTCGCGTTCCGGGATCAGCCTCTTCCGCCGATGTTGGGTAATGGGAGGCTCGTGCGGCAGATCTCGGTCAAGGGGGAGGGGAACCACGCCGAGGTCCGGGTGGATTGGCCCTATGTGATTCTGGGAGGCGAGTTGAGCCTCGACTTGTCGGTTGCGGGCGCGCCGATCGCCGTCTCGATCTCCGATCGGGGCGATCCATTCACGTCCATTCGGACCGAGGTCCGGGGGATGTCGCTGGTCGCCAACCTGGGCGATTGGCTCGGTGGGCGAAAGGCCGCGCCGTACGGTTACGTCTTGCGTTTGGCCAGCGGCGATGGGCGAAGGTTGGAGAATGTGATCCGGGGCGGTTGGTTGACGACGCGTTTCCAGTTCGCGCCGCGGGCCCTGCCACAAATCCGACCTGGCGCCACGCCTTTTCACTTACGATTATTCGCGCCCGGCGGCGGGCCGTTGCCCGGCGATTGGCGCGGCGTTGAAGTCATCCAGGAGTGGGACGAGATCATCGGTGCGCCGTGAGGCTTGCTGGCCCGAGGAATCTGGCGGCCTAAGTCCGACAGATTCCTAGAGGAAGTGGGCCTTCAATCGCCGGCGGGCCGCGGCAAGCAAGAGCAAGGTGAGGGCGGCCGCGGCCATCGCCGGTGGTTCGGGCACTTCGATCAGATCGGAGATTCCGATCTTCTGCGAACCGGGGTTGGAGTCGGCGTCGTCGGTGGAGAAGAAACGGATCGCGATGCTGGTCACGGAAATGCCATTGAAATTCAAGTTGATGTTGCCGTAGTTCTGGTTGGTGTCGGAGTTGGAGTTGTCTCCCTCCCATCCCTGGAAGTAGCTCTCGTTGTCGGTGGTCACGGTCCGCAGGCGGGCATTGGACTGCCCGTAGGACCAGACGGACGGCGTGTCGCGCACGTTCGTTGACCCGTTATAGACGACGTCGACGCCGTCATCCCACGAGCCGGTATCGATATCGAGGATGCTGAAGGCCAAGTTCGACTGCGCCACGGAGAAAGTGAGGGTCAGCGTTATCCAGTCGTTCCGGTCGTCCGCCGAATTATCGAATCCCAAGAGGACGTTTCCGAGTTGGCCTCCCTCCATGCCGGACTGGTAGGAGACATAGTTGCTGCCGTAGGCGTACGCGAAGGTGCTGCTGGAGTTTGTGGTGATAGACCAGGTCAAGGTGACAGTTGCGCCATTGTACGCGTAGGTCGATCCGCTGGCGATGCCCAGGGCATTTGTCATGCCCTGGTTTTCCCAGATGAGATTCTGGGCGGGGGCCGCGAGCGGCAAGGCGAAGGCGAGGAATGAGGCGCGGGCGAGGAGGCGCCGCGTTCGCCGCGCTCCGGCCCTTGTGGGTCGGCCACTGGATGGCATGGGGAATGTCGGTGCCATTCAGTTTACGTTGGTCCTGGGGAGGCGTTCGAGGACGCTGCGGAAGAGCACTTTCTCCTCCGGGAGTTTCAGGAACGGCCCGCTGGCTTCGGCGAGCGCTCGCGCTCGCGCGGGATTTGAGGCTTCCAGGACGAGGGCACCGATCAGGGACTCCGGGCGGTTTTGAAGGGCGGAGGGGTCCACGCTGGCGAGCGTCTTCACCGCGGCACCTTCGTTGCCGTGTCGGAACAGGCAGTAGGCGAGGACGGCGGCGATGGCCGGGCTGTCGGGTTTCGCGGCGTGGAGCGCGGTCGCTTCCTCGACCAGACCAGCCGATTTCTTGCGGAGGAGGAGCGTGAGATAGATGCGGCTGAAACGGATATCTGCGTCTTGAGGGCGTCTCTGGAGGAGCGCATCGCAGAGGCGCAGGAGCAGCGATGTGTTACCCGATCGCATCGCGAAGTTCATGACGTGCGTTCGCGCGTAGTCGTGCGCCGGATGATCCGAGGCCGCGACCAGAATCCAGACTCGTGCGGCCACATCCGGCCATCCCCATGACTCGAGGAGAGTTCCGACGAGCAGGCGGCCCTCCGGTTCTCTGGTGGTCTCTCGGACGATGTCTGCCGAATGGGTGGCGCGCGCGTTCGCGTCGTCGCGGTCGAGCCAGAAACGATAGGCGCCCCGGGTCGCTCGCATCGTCTCCCATCCGGGCTTGTCCAGGCAGTGCCGCAGATTCGCGATGTCGCACGTCGACCTCCGGATCTCGGCCTCGAGCAGGACGAAATCGGGACGGTGGTCCATCCGCGCGCCGACGTTGCGCAAGATGTCCTCGGCGAGCCCGCGATTCCCCGTTGACCAGGCTTGGCGCAAATGTCCCAGGGCGGCCTCTGCCGCATGATCGGGCGCGCCTGCGATTTCAACATCGCCCAGATACGCGCGCATCCAGGGCGGTGCGGTGGTTGGAGAGAAGTCATCCTGCACGGCCAGCGGAAGCGCGAGAGAGCGTGCGACCGCATCGCGCAGTTCACCGGCACCCGAACCAACCTCGCCATTCGCGTGGGCCGACGCGAGGCACAGCGTGATCGAAACGACGCAACACCATCCGACGACGGCGCGAGCCGCGCCGCGTTCGCAGCCTTGCCATGGTGCTCTTGCGCCTTTGCACATAAACCGATTCGGGTCGAAGCCCAGATTCGCCCAAGATTTTGGGCTGGGCTGGATTCAGTGTGCCGAAAAGGGGCGCCCCGCATAATTAATCGACGGACGATGGCATTAAGCCTGGATTAATTAGCTTTTGTTGAGGGGATGAACCCATTTGTAATCATGCATGGATTTGCCCCAAGGCGTGCGGGCGTTGGCCCTGAGGGCAAAAGGTGACCCGTGAATTGGGGATTTGGCCGCGGCGTAAGACCGCCGGGGGCCGGGCTATTTATGGGCGTTGGCGAGCGCGCCGCGCAGATGAGCGAGCGCCTGCTTATAGTCTTGGGGACCCACGTATTCCAGGACGAGGGGAACCTTTGGCGTGAACTTCGCGGCGAGAGAAACGAATTTCGGGTAATCGAGGTCACCTTGGCCGGCGGGGACCCCGCGGTCCACGTGCAGTTTGCGGTCTTTGGCGTGGAGACAATCGATGTAGGGTCCGAGCTGGGAAAACATTTCTTCGAGGTCGTTGATCTCCAGGAGATTTGCGGGATCGAGGAGGGCGCGGATGCGCGGGGAGCCGATTTCTTCGATGAAGACGCGCGTGCGTTTGGCGCTGGCCAGGAAGCCGCGGAAGAAGGGTTCGAGGAGCACGGTGGCGCTGTGGCGGTCGGCCATGGCGGCGAGCTCCTTGCCGGTGGCGACCATCTGGGCCCAGACCTCCTCCTGGAAGTGGAAGGGGACCTTGGGCGGGGGGCCTGCTTCGGGTTCGTAATGGCCGGCTTCGCTGATGAAGGTATGGCAGCCCATGGCGGCACCCGCGCGCATCATGCCTTCAAAGTAAGCGAGGTTGGCCGTTCGTTCCGCGGCATCGGGGTGTATGAGATTCGTGTAGACGCCGATGCTGTGGATCGTGATGCCGGCGGACCGGTACGCATCGGCGATGGTCTTGCAACGCTCGTCGGTGAGGCCGGAGAGATCCGAACGGCCATTGTATTTCCAGTAATTGCTGTCGGTTTGGCTGAGGAAGAGCTGGATGGTGCGGAAGCCTTCGCGCGCGAGTTCTTGGGCGAGTTGCTGGTTTGTCAGCTTATTGAATCCGAGGGTCGAGATGCCGATGACGGGCTCGGTAGGGGCCGCAGCCGTGACCGGGCGCGGCATTGCGAAGGGGAGGGTTGCCGCGGTCCCGATGCGGATGATATCGCGACGGGTGATGGATGACTGGGTCATGGGATAAATGCATATCGCAGGAGTCGGCCAATGGCCAGATAAGAAGCGACGAAGGTTGAGGGCGGCGGGGGCCTCGTGGATTGCTGGTGGTGGCCGTGGGCCCTTCATACTGGGTTCACCGGCAGGCGGTGGTCCACGAATGAAGCCGCGTCCCGATCTTGTGGATGCGGAGTCACCGAAAGCGTTGGAGGTTTTCCAGCTCACGACGGAACCGGATGCGTCCGGGGCGCATCTCTACATGGAGGCTCAGATTTTCACGATGGATTCGAAGCGGTTTCTGCTTCATCGCTCGGCAACGGCCCACGGCGGCAACCGCAGGGACCCGGGGCACCGCTACTACGTGTGCGATCTCGAGGATGGCGGCTCGCTGGCGCCGATCATCGAGGAACTCGGGGGCGTGGCGCTCTCGGTGTCGCCCGATGGGCGCTTCGTGTATTACTTCATCGATGAGACATCCCCTGGGAACGGCCGACTCATTCTGCGGAGGGTGAACATCGACGGGGCCGATCGCCGCACGGTCCTCGTGGTGGACGGGCCGTTGCCGGGGACGGCATTTCGCCCCAGTAGGCTGTACCCGATTTCGACGATCTCTTCGGATGGGAGGAGGCTGGCGATCTCGGCGTTTCTCGGCGACGGCCATGCGGAGGGCTCGCCTTTTGGGTTGCTGGTGATCGATCTGGAGCGCGCGGCGGTGCGGTTGGTCCTCCATGGTCCGACCTGGTGCAACATGCACTCCCAGTATTGCCGCTCGACCGATGCGGGTGCCTCGCGGGACGTGCTAATCCAAGAGAACCATGGCTGCGTCGTCGATGCGTTGGGCAGCATCAAGACGCTGACGGCTGGCGAGGGCGCGGACATCCACGTCATTCGCGATGACGGCACGAATCTTCGCAACATGCCGTGGGGGCGCGATGGCAACGAGTTCTGCCAGGGGCACCAGTGCTGGCGTGGGCGGACCGATTGGGCCATCACGAGCACGAGCACCCGAGCGCCGCGCGGCGCCTTCCTGATCGAGGGGAGGGCGGCGCCCCACGCGGGCCATGTGGGGCTGAAGACCCCCGGCGGGATTCGCAATGACCTGACGCGCGATCTTAAGGAGGCCCGGTTCTCCCATTTTGCGGGGGATGGGGCGGGGAGGCGATTCATCAGCGATGCCGGCCCTTTCGACAAGGGGGGGCGCATCTTCGCCGCGGAATTCGGTGAGGCGGGGCAGGGGGCCCTGCGGGATTGGAAGTACCTGTTGAACCCGCGTTCCACCTGCAAGAAGGAGTCGCACATCCATCCGTTCCTTTCCCCGGACGGTTCGATGGGTTTCTTCGACTCCGACGAATCCGGGATCCTTCATGCCTACATGGTCCGGGGATTCTGATTGGCGACGCCAGGCCAAGGATGGCTCGGATCTCGCGGACATGCCGCCGACGGCGAACCGGAGGTGGTCGGGGGGCAATGCAGAAGGCCCCTCTTTCCCTTGTCCCTTTGGTCTGGTAGCGTGACGGGATGATCGGAGCCTCTTTTTTTCGCCCATGAAACCCTCGTGCGGGGCGGTGATTTCCGGGCCGGCCACTCGCGCGCGCCACGTGGTCGTGGGGCTGGCCGTCCTACTGGCGATGGTGACGTACATTGATCGCGCGTGCATAGCGACACTGGCACCGGACATCATGCGCGACCTCCACCTGACGAAGGATCAGATGAGCCTGGTGTACAGCGCCTTCGCGCTCGCGTACGCGGCTTTCGAGATTCCGACGGCCTGGTGGGCGGATCGGGTCGGGACGCGACGGGTGCTGACGCGGATCGTGCTGTGGTGGTCTGGTTTCACGATGGCGACGGGCGCGGCGTTCAACTTCATCTCACTGGTCGCGACGAGGTTCCTGTTTGGCTTGGGAGAGGCGGGGGCGTGGCCGAGCGTTGCGCGGACATTTTCGCGATGGGTGCCACGGCGGGACCGGGGGACGGTGCAGGGGATATTTTTCACGGGGGCGCATCTGGCCGGTGGGGTGACGCCCATGGTCGTGCTGTACCTGACGAGTTTCATGTCGTGGCGCACGATATTCGTGCTGTTTGGTTTTCTGGGGGTGGCGTGGGCGGTGGCGTGGCATCGGTGGTTTCGGGACGATCCGTCGGAGCATCGGGCGGTGAACGCGGCCGAGCTGGAGACGATACGCGCGGGGCGAGAACCCGAGGGCGAGCACCCGAAGAGCTGGGAGTACTGGCGCCGCCTGCTGGGGCACAGGAATATCCTGCCGCTGTGCCTCATGTATTTTCCGAACAGCTACGCCTTTTACTTTTGCATCACCTGGCTGCCGACATACCTCAACGAGAAGCACGGTTTCAGCGCCGCGTCGCTTGGCTTTTTCGCGGGGCTGCCCCTGATCATGAGCGTGCTGGGGGATCTGCTCGGCGGGATCACGACGGATGCGGTGGCGTCGCGATTTGGATTGCGGCTCGGGCGCGCGGGCGTGGGGGTGGTGGCCTACGTCATGGCGGGATCGGCGATGTTGCTGGCGACGGTGGCCGATCGGCCGGAGTTGGCGGCGGGGCTGATCGCGCTGGCCCTGGCGGCGAGCATGTTCACGCTGGGGGCCGCATGGGGGACTTGCCTGGACATTGGCGGGAGCCACGCCGGTGTGGTGAGCGCTGCGATGAATACATCAGGCCAGATCAGCAGCGTGCTCAGCCCCCTGATGGTGACATTTCTCCTGGGTCGATTTGGCGATTGGAACGCCCCGCTGTATGTGATGGGCGGACTCTTTCTTTTTGGGGCGGTCTGCTGGTGCCTGATCGATCCGCGGGAGAGGGTGTTCGGCGAAGGGACGTGAGGTGAACCATGGGCGAAATCGTGAAGAGATTGCGGGATGGCAAAGCGGTGCTCGGCGGCTGGACTCTGACGGGGCATCCGGCGGTGGCGGAGATCATGGCCGAGGCCGGGTTTGACTTCATAGGCGTAGATCTGGAACACACGGACATCTCGTTGGCCGACGTGCACCGGTGCGCGCTTGCCGCGAAGGGCACGGCGTGCGATGTGCTGGCGCGGCTGCCGTCGTGCGACCCGGTCCTCGCGAAGCGAGTGATGGATCTGGGTGCCGCTGGCATCATCGTGCCCTCGGTGAACAGCGCCGAAGAGGCGGCCAGGGCGGTGGCGATGGCGCTTTTCCCGCCCGAGGGTTCGCGCGGGGCGTCGCTGTGCCGGGCCACGGGATACGGGCGGCGGTTCGGCGAGTACTACCGCGAGCACAATGAGGGAGTCGCGGTGGTGGTGATGCTGGAGCACCGGGATGCCGTTCGTACGGCGGATGCGATCCTCGCGACGCCGGGCATTACCGCGGCCCTGGTGGGCCCCTACGACCTGTCGGCGTCGATGGGCCTGGCCGGGCGACTGGAACATCCCGACGTGATTGCGGCGCAGCGGTCGGTCTTGGAGGCGTGCAGGCGCCGGGGGGTGCCGGCGGGCATCCACCTTGTGTCTGGGGATCCCGCGGAGATTCGACAGCGGACTGAAGAGGGGTATCGGTTCATTGCATGTGGCATCGATACGCTGTTCTTGCGCGAGGGCTGTCGTCGGGCGCTGGAGTCGAGAAAGGGTTAAGGTGAGGTCGATGGGTGATGTGGTTCTCGTGACAGAGGGGGAGTACCGGAAGGCGGAGGCCGTGTTTCGCGGTGCACCCGGGTTGCGGTTCGCGCCGGTCCCTGCGGCGGAGGAGGCGCTCGCGCAGCAGGTGAGGGAGGGTGGCGTCCGGGTGGTCGTGGTGGGCGTGTCGCCGTACGTGGGCCCCCTGTATGAGGCGCTGGGGGAAACGGGCGGGCTGATCGTGCGGTTTGGTGTCGGGCACGACAACATCAGCAAGCCGCTGGCGCGTCGGCACGGCGTGTCCGTCGCGAATACCCCAGGGGTGCTCGATGCGAGCGTGGCCGAGCATGCGATGTGGCTCATGGGTTGCCTGGCACGGCGAATCAGCCGACTCGAGGCGGGATTTCGGGCGGGGGGGTTCGCGGGCGAGGCGGGCTTCGAGTTGTGCGGTAGAACGCTGGGCATCTTGGGATTTGGCAACATCGGGCGTCGAGTCGCGGCCATGGCACACTTTGGGTTCGGGATGCGCGTCGTGGCGGGCGATAGCCGCACGGTCGAGGAGATCCAGGCGAGGGAGGGTCGTCCGGTTGAAGGCATCCTCGCCGAATGCGGGGCGGAGGAGTACACGACCGACACAGAGGCCGTCTTCCGGGAGGTTGATGTCTTGAGCGTCCATCTGCCGGTCACGGCGGAGACGACGCGTTTCGTGAACGGGGAGAGACTGGCGTGGATGGGGCGGGCCGCGGTGATCGTGAATACCGCGCGGGGGGCGGTGCTTGACGAGGCCGCGCTCTACGACGCCCTCGCGGCTGGCGCGCTGGGCGGCGCGGCCCTGGACGTGTTTGAGAATGAACCCTATCAGCCGGTCCATCCCGCCAAGGACCTTCGGCGCCTGCCCAACGTGGTCCTGACGCCGCACGTCGGTTCGAACACGATCGAGGCCAATTGGCGCATGGGCCAGTCGTGCGTCGAGAACGCGGTGCATTTCCTTGCCGGTCGGATCGCCCGGGTGAGCCTGGTGGAGTGACGGATGTCGCGCTGGGACGACGCGTTCCTGGGTTCCCTGGTGGCCGACGCCCTGGCCATGCCGGTGCACTGGTACTACGACCGCAAGGCGCTGCGCCGCGACTATGGCACCGTGGACCGATACCTGGCCCCGAGGAACCCGCACCCGGACAGCATCCTGTGGCGATCGCGGTACACGCCGCCGAACCCGCGGGGCGCTATCCTGCGCGAGCAGGCCGCCTATTGGGGGCGGCGCGATGTCCACTACCACCAGTTTCTGGTGGCCGGGGAGAATACGCTCAATCTCCGTCTCGCCTGTGAGGTGTATCGGGTGGTAAGGCACTTCGGCGGTTACGATGCCGACGCATGGCTGGGGCACTACATCACGTGCATGCTAACACCGGGTTGGCACGGGGACACCTATGTGGAAGAGTGCCACCGGGGTTTCTTCACCCACTATGCGCACGGCAGGCCGCCGCGGGAGTGCGGTGTCGAAGACGGGCACATTGGCGGTCTCGCGCAGGTGCCGGCGCTGCTTGCAGCACTACCGCCGACCGACTTGCTCGACCGAAGCTCCATCGTGGCGGAGCACGTGCGCCTGACCCATCGGCACCATGAGGTCATCAGGGCGGCCGAGACGCTCGTGCGGATTCTCCATGCCATCGCCGGCGGGACCCATCTCAAGGATGCCATCGAGCGCGAGGGCGAGGGCTGGTTCTCCGCGCACCAGGCACAGGCATGGACGCGCTTGACCGACGACATCGTGGTGGGCGAGGAACTCAGCCCCGCCTGTTACATTGGTGACGCCTTCCCGGCAGCCCTCTACATCGCGTGGAAGTACGCCGAAGACTTCAGCGCCGGCGTCGAGGCCAACGCGATGGTGGGAGGAGATAATTGCCATCGGGGCGCCGTGGTGGGCGCGCTTCTTGGCGCAGCCAATGGGGTGCCCAAGCGGTGGCTCGCGAACCTGTTGTCCCTGGAGGTCCTGGGGGCGGGCTCCTGAGGGGAACGCGCTCAGTTCTGGCGGTCTGGTGGACCTTGTGAAGTCCGGCAGTCTGTCAGCCGATATCCGACGCCGGGTTCTGTGTGCAGGAGTGTCCTGTCAAAGCCTGCCCCAGTGAGTTTCTTGCGCAGGTGGGTCAGGTGGACGCGCAGGTGGTTCCTGTAGCGGTCGCCGTCGGGACCCCACACCTCCCTGAGGAGGTATCCCTGGGTGACGACCTTGCCCACATTGCGCACCAGGCTCTTGAGGAGGGCGTATTCGATGGGCGTGAGGTGGATCTCGTGGCCCGCCACCGTGACCCTTCGTGCGGCGAGATCCATGCGCAACGGTCCGCAGGCGACCTCGGAATGCTCTGCGGGTTGTTCGCGGCGCCGTCTTAAGGCCCTCAACCTGGCCAGCACCTCGCCGGTGTTGAACGGTTTCGGCACGAAATCATCTGCCCCGGCATCCAGCGCCAAGATCCGCGCCTCTGGCTTCTCGCGGACACTCAGGACTAGGATCGGCGTGCCGCTCCACTCCCGAATACGGGAAATCACCTCTTGGCCATCCATATCCGGCAGCCCCAGGTCGAGAATGACAGCATCGGGTCGGGAAATGGCGGCCTCGCTGATGCCGGCCCGGCCATGGTCCGCCTCCACCACCCGCCAACCACAATGCTCCAACGCAGCGCGAAGCAATCGGCGGATCTGGGGTTCATCCTCGATGATCAACACGGTTAAGGCGCATTTTGCCGGGTGCTGGTCAGGCCCGGTCGCGCCAATGGGTTCCACCGCTGGGGTGACGAGTTCCACGGATGATCCTTTCCCTGTTCTAGATACAAAGGATGAACAACCGTTATCATGAAGACTAATTAAGAATAGTGCAATTGTATTAAATTTTTGCCTCAATCTCCGCGGGGGGATGAATGCCGGGCGCCTCATTGGGTACAGCGCGACAGAGTATCAGCGGAGATCGGCCGATTGGCTGTCGGAACGGTGCGGATGATTCGCCCACGGAACGAAGTATGAACAAATGGGTTAAGGAATTTGATTGGGCATTGTGCGGCGGGGCGACTGGATTCTCCACTGGGAAGGGGTGGGGGCGCTGGACTGAGATTTTTGTGTATTGATGGGATCAAAGGCCTTGCGCGCCCAGCGGGGCGGTCCTATCTTAAGCATGAGGATTACTGTATGATTAAGCTGCTTCGGGGTGTTCGGCGGAAGGGATTCGGGGTTTCTAGGGGTGGGGAGCGAGGGCAATCGCTGGTGGAGTTGGCGTTGAGCTTGCCGGTGCTGCTGCTTCTCATGATCGGCATCATCGAGGGTGCGGCGCTTGTCAAGGACCACATGACGCTTGGCAACGCGGTGCGCGAGGGCGCGCGCGCGGCGGCGCTGGGGCGTTCGACGGGGGCGATCACCAACCGCATTGCGACGGTGGCGAGTCCATTGGCGATCACTGCGCCCAACGGCAGTTTTAGCCTCCAGTGGTCCACGAACAACGGAACGACGTGGTACGCGTGGCCGAGCGACGTGACGAGTCCCTCCTCGGGCCAGTCGATCAACGGCGTCCCGTCCGGCGGCATGATTCGGGTGGACGCCTCGAGCCGGCACAGCAGCCTCACCGGTTTCATTCCCTACATGACCAAGAGCATATCGCGCTTTGCGGTTCTGCGGCGCGAACCGAACTGAAGACGGAGGCGGTCCCATGAAACTTCTGACTTTGCGCGGAGGCCGGCCGGAGCGTGGTCGGCGTGGCAACATTTTGGTGACCCTGGCGCTTTCGCTCATCGTGCTTCTCGGTGCGGTGGGCCTGGGCGTGGATTACGCCATGCTCGTGGCGGACGCATCGCGCCTCCAGCAGTCCTGTGACTTCGCGGCACTGGCCGGCGCGCTGAAACTGAAGAACACGCCCCAGGACGGCGATTCCGATGATGTGGCCAATGCGCGGGCGGACGCGGATCGTGTCGCCCGTGACCAGATGGACGCGGTCCAGGGCCTGCGGATCTCTTTCGCTCAAGACAACACCCAAATCCGGGTCGAGGCCGACTATCTGCGGCGGCACTATTTCATCCGGGTCCTGGGATTCAGCGAGAGCACGATCACGCGGTGGGCCACGGCCGAGGCGTCGGTGGTCGCGGGTCTCAGCGGCGCGGCGCCGCTGGCGATCACCACGACGGACTACAACAATTACAAGAATGGTGACCCGCTGACGGTGCGGATGGCGCGAAACCAGGACGAGTCCTTCGATCCCGGCGATGTGCTTGGCATGAGTATGGACCAGAACACGAGCAAACCCGTCAACGATTGGGAGGACGAGGTGAAAGACGGCTCGGACCTGTCGGTGGCGCTGGGCCAGGAAGTGGTCAACTCGATCAATGCGGACACGCGCAACCAGGGGCGGCGGCTGGTGAGCGCGCTCTCCACGGCTGTGGACAGCCGTATCGCGCGCGCGGCCCAGTCCCCATGGAACGACACGGGCAGCACGTATACCTACCCGAGTTATCCGGGCGATGATCCCCGGGTCATGACCATCCTCGTGTGCGACGAAAAGCCCCAGTACAGTGGGACGTCATTTTATCCTTTCGCGGTGGAGAGGCTGATCGCCGTCTACCTCGAGGACTCCTATCGGACGGGCACCGAGGCGTACATGCGGATCCGGATCCTTCCCTACAAGGCGTACAGCAGCGAGACCCCCGGCCTCGTCATCGGTGGGCCGAACACCGTTAATTCGGGCCTGTATGTGATTCGCCTCATCGATGACCTGGACGCGCGCCAGGTCGCCGGCCTGTAGTAGTAGTCTTCTGCGACGACGATCCCATGCCCAGAGAGCGGGCAGCGGGGGGGGATTAAACGCACAGTGATCGCCTTTGGCGATTAGTGCTCGTGCCAACGACCGAAGGGCAAGCCCTTCGCTACTGGCCGGATGCGTCAAGTTTCCGAGTCGGTTCCCTCATGCGATCGTGATCTCGATCTTTTGCCCCGCAGGGCAACTGGCGGCCTGTTCCAGGGTCACCGTGACTGAGCGACCTTCTTGGGAGATTCGGGCAACGGCGGATTGTCCGGCGACGACGACGTTGGCCCGCGAGGCACTGGTGCCTTCGGGGAGTTCAAGAGTCAGCGATTTCGCCTGGACCCTGCCCCATTTGACATGCAGGGAGGCGGCCAGCTTCCCACCGCCGATCTCTTGCGCATAGGTCCCCCAGCCCTCGGCGGCAGTGAATGCGGCGCGAAACTTTTCTGGATTGAGGCGCGGGGCGAATGCGATGTGGCCCTTGGGGCCGTGGTGCCCGTAGCCGCACGCGGCGAGATAGACTCCGTGGCTGGCCATGGAGCGGGCGTAGTGGTCACCGCACTCGACTTCGTTCCACGGGTTGCGGCGCAGCGGGTGGTAGCGGTCGTGGACCGCGCGAAAGATCGCGAGGCCCTCCTGGAGCATTCCCTCCCAGATCATGTGTCCGGCGACCTGATGCTCGAACCCGTTCATGCACTCGTTGAAATAGCCCGCGAAACCGGCGTGTTTGGAATTCTGCCCCTGGGCTTTTTCGAACGACCAGTCGGTGCGCGGGAACGTGCACATGAGCAGCCCGGCCTCCCCGGCAAGGGCGTACCAGCGGCCGGATTTGTAGGTTTCGCGGTAGGGGCCCACGTCCGGCGCAAAATTGTAGCGCCAGAGGGCGCGGAGCGCGGAGCGCGTCTGCTCCCGAGGGAGGACGCGTCCGAGGCCGACCTGAAAGGCCCAGCTCTGGCCGAACACCTGGTCGATGTGGCAGCCGGTGCCAGAATTGATGGCCTCGGCGTGCGCGGGGTCGGGTCTATTGATGAAGTATTCGCCGTCGAAAAGCCGCTCGACGAGATTGTTGCGACCGCGGTCGATGATGGCGTGGCATTGGTCGGCGAACGCGGCATCGCCTGTTTCGCGGGCCATTTCCTCCCCGGCTCGGAGGGCGGCAAGGTAGAGGCCGCTGAGCCAGGCGACGGGACCGTACCAGTCGGCGTCGAGGGTATTGTGCTGTTTGCCCTCCAGAATGCCGTCGCCGTTGGCGTCTTGGGCGATGAGGAACTCCAACGACTTGCGGACGCGGGGCCATACGCGGCGGAGGAATGCGTCGTCGGGGGACATCTGGTGTTCGCGGTAGGCGCGGAGGACGCAGCCGCATTGGCCATCGATGGCGGGGTTGTTGTGGAATTCACCGCGGAAACCGATGGATCCCGTGGCCTCGTCGAAGGCTATGCCGAAATCAGCCATCTCGCGAGCGGACCGTTCGAGTTCGGGAAAAAGCCGGGCGACCGAGTGGGCATAGTGCCAGACATGGGTGCATGTGCCGGCGCAGCATCCGACGCCCTCCCAGCCATAGAATCGGCCCGAGCGGAGCCGGTGCGATGTGGAGGTGGCGAGGGTGGAGGCATTGGCGATCGAGCGGTCGAGGAACCAGTGCGGGAGTGTCGAATCGTTCCAGGTGTCGCGCCAGAGGCGGGTCCCGGCGAAGAGCCGATCCCTATGTTTCGCGATGTGGGCGACGACCTCTGTGGCGGAGGAGAAGCGAGTCGCGTAGTACCGTCCGCCATCTTGGAGTTTGTTTTCCTTGATCCACTGGTCGGCGCCGAGGGTGAGGTTGGGGAAGTGCCAGGCCAGGAGGTAGGAGACGGTCTGCGCGTCGCCTGGCGCCAAAGTCACGGTCCGGGCGAGCGAGCCGATGAGTTTCTCGGGCGGAGTCGCGGTGCCGGCAGCGTTGGTGTCGCCCGCGAACGCCGAGTCCTCGGGCCTGGCCTGATCCAATTTGGCGGTGGCGCGGTCGCGGGGCGTGGCATCGAGGAGGGCGAGGGCCATGGTGCCGAAGTCGTGCGCGTCGGCCACGGCGACGGGCACGCCACCACCGCCCCGGGCCTCGTCGGCGAACTCGATCTGGTCGCAATCGATGTGCCCCCAGCCGGCGGAATGCTGGTCGATGATCTCGATGCGGGCCTTTTGGCCCTCGATGTCTCCGACGCACCAGGACGCCCAGGCGAGTTCGTCGGTGTTCTGGCCCTGTGCCGTGCGCGCGATCTTGCCATCGACCACCAGATTCACGCAGGTCTGCCCGGCGTGTTTGCCGCCCCCGACGAGGAAGTTGATGAAGCGGCGGATGATGGTGAACTCGGGAGAGACCAGTTTTCCGACGGGTTTATCGGAGCCGGTCCAGGAATTGACGAGGCCCTTGCCCAGGAAGCCGGACAACTTCTGGATGGTGCGGGGGCCATTGGCCGGAGCGGTGCCGAACGCCTCGCCCTCCGGTGTCCACTGGCCATAATTGCCGCCCTCGAAATCGGCGAACACGATGGCGGGGCGGGGCGGGGCCTTGGGTCCGGGAATCTCGCGGGCGGCGCACTCCAAGAGTAGCGCCTCGTTTGAATGGGAGATCTGGTTGGTGCGCTCGATGGCATAGTGGGCCCCCGTGTGGAGGCAAACCGGATTTTCCAACCAGCCGGCGATCTCGGCATTGATCGGGGTCGCGCCGGTGTTCCGGAGGGTGAAATTGAGTGCGGTGGCCGGAAGACTGGAGTCTGCCGTGTCCAACGGGATAAACGGCGAAAACGCCTCGAGTTCGACCTCCAGTGGCAACGCGGGATCCCGGTAGGTGACGCGGCCGATGGGATACTCACCGCGGAAGGAGACGTCCTTCCAACCGGAGGCATCCAGCCTGCGCGTCTTGTCGCCTATCCGGATCGCGAAGCCCTGTTCGACGGGCGATGCAGGATCCATGGGGGACGCGTAGTGCTCGGAACCGGTCCTCAGGTGCTTATTGAAGATATCCCAGTGCCAGAGACGGCCGTCTCCCGACAGGTACAGTTGGCCACAACAAAGCCCACCGATGGGCATGCCGATGTGGCTCAGTTCGGCGGGGTCGCGATAGATCGCGGGCGCACCTCGTTCGGTGAGGGATTTGACCCAGGCGGGGTCTAGTCTCTTGTTCGCGGGAACCAGCCGGTCGAAATCCTCGCGGGAGAAAGGTCCGGCCATGACCGGCAACCGTGCGGCCAGGAGGGCCGTGGCGGCGGCTCCGGCGACCTTGACGAAATCGCGGCGCGTAGCTGTCCCGCAGCGGGCAGAATCGCGGCAACCGCAGCCCGAGAAGTCAATTTTCGCGGGGAGGGGGAGTCGTCCGATCGGGTCAGGATTCATTGGATAAGGATACAGCGGAGGACCCCGAGGCCAATCTTCCGCAGTTTTCAAAAAATACGTGAAACTCAGATCATGGGAAAACTTTTGATTGAGGGGTGCCCGCGCCCTGCGAGAATACCCTTTGACGAGAGATGTCCGAGACTGTGATGAGACGAGGCGGGGTGGGGCGCTGGTTGCGACCGGCGCCACAGCGCGTGGTCTGGCTGAAGCGCGATCCGCGGACCAGGATCGAGCATTTTCCGCCGGATCGACCGGCGACGCACGCATTGCGCGCGGCGGGCATTCGCGGGGTTGGGATCGATCATCTTGTGCGGTCGTATCATGCCGGGACACCGATTTCCGAGACGCATCTGGTGTACATCCCGCTGAGTGGGTCAGTGGAGGCCGATTGCGGGCGCGGGGTATGGAAGGTGGCGCCGGGACAGAAGTTGATCGCCCCGGCCCGTGGCAAACATTGGGTGAAAATGCGGGGTGGCCGATGCGACGCGCTCTGGGTGCACCTGGGTGACGTGCCGCGCTGGCAATCGCTACTTGATGGGGGCCCTCGCGTAGAAAGGGTTCAGGATCTGGAGGCGTTGGCACATGCGGCGCGGGAGGGGCTGAGCGAGTCGACGTCGACCGCGTTCGCCGCTGCGGATAATCTTGCGCACCACTGCGCGATTCTTGTGAACCTACTGGGCCGGGAACTGGGCGTTGGTGGCACGGGGGCGCGCATGCAACTGGTGGAACGGATCGATGCCATGTGGCGCATGGTGGGCGCGCGATTGGGCGAACCGTGGGACGTGGGCCGCTTGGCCAGGGAATCTGGCGTCAGCCACGGCTACCTGCACGCGGTGATGAACGAGGTGGCGGGATTGACGCCGATGCAGATGTTGGCGCTGCTGCGCATGGAGAAGGCCGCGGCGCTTTTGCTGAACACGGGCCTGACGGTGGCGGTGGTCGCGGAGCAGGTGGGCTATGGTTCGCCCTATGCGTTTTCGGATACATTCCTGCGCTACAGCGGCCTGCGGCCCGGGCGATACCGGCGGCGGAAGGGCAAACAGATGGCGCGAGCTGGAGCCCGGCCCCCGACGGTCCGGTGAAAGACCCGCCCGCCACACCGTCAGGATGGGCGTGGGAGGGACGCCGTCCCCGGCGTCCGCGATTGACCGGGCCGCGACACCAGGGCCGACCCGGCCCGCGAGGCCGCGGGCCCTCCCCAGGATGCCCGCGTGGCGTGCCCAAGTGCCTATGGCGTTTTTTCCAGGACACATGAGGCGCAGGGAAGGCGGAAGCCTCTACTCCAACGCCTCAGGGACAGAGAAAAGACAATTGAGTCCGCCCGAGCGGGAGCCACGCCCCGGGGAGTTGAACCCCGGGACGTGGGGATTGGCCTAGGATTATTGCGGGGGCTGTGGCGGTTGAGGGGGTTGCTCCGGCGGAGGGGGCGGGGGAGGCGGCGGGAAGCCACCTGGACCGCCCGGGAAAGCGCCGGGACCGCCTTGGCCACCGGGTCCACCTTTGCCCGCCCATGGAGGAGGACCCCCCTGACCGCGGCCCGGGCCACCTTGGCCACGGCCCTGTTGCCATGGTCCACCGGCGCCACCTTGTCCGCGGTTGGGCGGCGGCGGAGGAAGGAATTCCTCGCGGGTGAGTTTCCCGTCCTTATTGCCGTCGAGTTTCATGAGCGCCTCTGGGGCCTTCTTAATCTCTTCCTCGGAGATGACGCCATCCTTGTCTTGGTCCAGGGCGACGATGATCGGCGGTGGCGGGCGCATGCCCGGGTGTCCCTGTCCATCGCGAGGGGGCCTCTGCCCTTCGCCGGGTGCGCCGCCGGGCTGGGCTTCCGGGGGTTTCGGGGGTTGGCCTCCGGGCGGTTCGACTGGGGATGTCTCCTGCGCGAGGGCGGTCGCTGCCATTGCGGCGCCCGCGGCAAGCGCGAGGAGCATTCTGTTTTTCGGATTCATGTGTGTATCCTTTCTGGGTTGTGCGCTGGGTGTGTTTCTTGCATCCGATAGTAATCAACACCCCGCGTGTAAAGAGACGGTGTCGAAAGGCCGGAAGAATTGTTAAGGGTTGGTAAAAGATGGCGCGTGCGTGCGACGGGTGCGCTTTGATAATTCTGTGAGGGACGCAGATGGAGTGACGGTGATGAAGCGACCGCGCCTTCCGTTATACGGACAGATCTTGCTTTGGTTTTTCGTGAATCTCGCGGTCGTGGGGCTGGGGCTCGCACTCCTGGTCCGGGCGCAACTGAATCTTGGGCTGGATTCCTTGCTGGGCGGCAACGCGGGTGATCGTCTGGTGGCCTTGGGACGGGCGGTCGCGGGTGAGCTGCGGGGGTCGCCTCGGGAAGAATGGGATGGGACGTTAGAGCGCCTGGGGAGCGCGTACGGGGTATCGCTGTCTTTGCGCAGCCCCGCGGGTGATCCGATCGCAGGTTTTCGGGAACCGCTACCCCCGCGCATCATGGAAGTGATGCGGCGCCGATTGCCCGTGCCTCCTCCTCCTCCTCCGGGGAAGATCGGCATGGAGCCGCCGCAGCCCGGCTGGCAGCCTAGGCCGCGACCGGACGAGGGGCCGGTGCGACCTGGGCCGTTTGAGCCGGGTCCGCCCCCCCGGGAAGGCGTTCAAAAGAAAGGGGGCAGGGCTTTGCCAGAGTTGCACGTGCCACCCGGACCGGTGGGCAGGCCGACGTTCTTTGCCCGGGATGGCGACCCGCCTAAGTACTGGGCGGGTGTCCCGCTGACACCGGGCGCCGACCATCGTTTTGGCGGGGGATCATTGCTGATCATCGCCTCGCCAAGCCTCGCGGCCGGGGGGCTGTTTTTCGAGCCCGGTCCTTGGGTTCTGGGCGGGCTGGCGGTGATCGCGGTATCGGCGCTGGTCTGGGTCCCCTTCGTGCGACGGGTGACGCGGCGGCTTGGCGAGATGACGCGGGCGACAGAACGGGTGGCCGAGGGGCACTTCGATGGGCGGGTGGAATCCGGCGGTGGGGACGAGCTCTCTCGGCTCGCGGAGGCGATCAATCGGATGTCCGCGCGCCTCGGCAATCTGGTTCAGGGACAGAGGCGTTTCTTGGGCGACATCGCGCACGAACTCTGCTCGCCCCTGGCGCGGGCGCAGATGGCGATCGGGGTCTTCGCCCGGAAGGCGACCCCGGAATCGCGGGGGGCGATTGCCGATGCAGAGGAGGAGATGGAGCAACTTTCGGGGCTCGTGGGTGAGTTATTGTCGTTTTCCAAAGCGGCGCTGCGGCCAGATGCCGTGCCGCGGTCTGCCGTGGAGCTGAGGCCATTGGTGGAGGCGGTCGTGCGCCGCGAGGCGAAGGGCTGTGATGCGCGGATCGAGGTGCCCGAGGGACTGAGCGCGGAGGCCAACGAGGAGATGCTCTCGAGGGCGCTCGCCAACGTGCTGCGCAATGCGGTGAGGCATGCCGCTGCGGATGGGCCGATCGTGATTCGGGCCGAATATCGTGACGATGCGGTGGAACTCCGTGTCCAGGATCTCGGGCCCGGCATTCCGGGTGAGATGTTGGAGCGGGTGTTCGAGCCGTTCTTTCGGCCCGAAGAGGCGCGCACGCGCGAGACCGGGGGGGCTGGACTAGGGTTGGCGATCGCCCGGACATGTCTCGGGGCCTTTGGGGCGTCCATCGCCTGCCGCAATCGCCAACCCAGGGGATTAGAGGTGATCATCCGGATGACGCGTGGTGCGGCGGGAGCCTCCCGCGGGGGGTGAGGCCGACGGACCCGATTCGAGCCAGGGGCCTTAAGCATGAATACAAACCCGGTCAATGGATTGACGCGTGGCTGTGGTTACTGATGTCCCAAAAAATTCAAGGAGTCACCAGTCCAGGATCAGCGGTTGATGGAATCGTGATCGCGCTGACGGCCGATGCGATGTACGAGTCGGTCGATGGGGAGCTGCTGCAGGTTGGTCGGCAGATTCGGCTGGCGATAGTATAAGGCGTTATCGCGACGAAACACCGTAGCATTGATGCCCGGCATTTCCCATGCTCTCGGTTCTCCGTGGCAGGACGGGGTTACCTTGTCTGTGCAACGATGTTCGGCTGAGGCAAAGTCTTCACCCGACCCCGGGCATCGGCGCATCACGGTGATCAGCACGTCGGGGATGTGCAGAGAATAGGACCACCCAGGGATGGACGCCAGTTCCATGCCCTGCGAGATATTGCTGAGCTCGCACCTTCTGATGCCGAGCGCTTTGAGAAAGCCTATGATTTCGGGCCGATCCAACCCGCAGGAACGGATTCGGTTGGCCATCGCTAAGCTCGGAGGAATATATTGAAGCTGGCAGACGGTGCCATCCAAGTGCCGTACCGGCCGGGGCTGACGACGGCGATTTACGTCCATGATCCGTGCCAGCCGCGGATCGGTCAGTTGTCCCGACAGCAACCTGCCGACCACGGGCGAGCCCAGCCCGCGTCTGCCAATTTCGTGCAACAGTCCCCAATCGGAGGAAACAACCTCGAGGGAAGCGTCTTGGGTCAGGAGGCCCTCGATTAGGCGGACGGAATCACGAAGTCCGGCCTCGGTGAGGTAGGGCACGACCAGCGTAACGCTCTTGCCGCTGTCCCGAAGACGGCGGGCCAGCTCGCGTGCTGCACCGGGGGTGGGCAGAAGCTGCTGGCATGTTTCGTGGCCAAAGTACACCCGTTGGCCGGACGTATCCGAACCCGTGGGTGAGCGCCAGTCATACCAATGCGCTATCTCCATATCCGGGGCTACTGGTTATAGTAGCAATCGCGACAGCTGCAGGCAGAACCAAAAGTCGACGAATAGAGGCGGCGCACGTCTTCTTGGGCACTCGAGTCATCACCAGTTTGCCACGCCTCCATGGCGGACCTCAAGAAGCGTATCGCTCGAACAATCATGTCGCTACTATAGGCGCGCCCGGCGAGTTTGACGTATCTTATCCCCGAACGTGCCATTGCCGGCAACTGGCAGGCGGCACAATTCGGCGAGGAGAGGTCATCGCGGCGGGGCCACCGCACCGGTCCTGCCAACGACCGCCAGGGCAGTTCGCATCCATGCCCCTCGTATTCGGGATCCTGAGCCCAGACAACCGGCAGGGCTGTGCCCGGCCCGGCAACATAGTCGAACTCGGCACTCACGCCCGACGGCAGACGGGTCGCGTGATGAAATCCGCACATGCCGTCGATGAAGTGGCACTTCTGGTACATAGCGACCATCTCGAACTCCATGTTGCCAGAGCCAGCCGTAAGATCGGCGACCTCCCCCAAGGTCAGATCGCGCGGCAGGATCACTCGGCTCACGCCCAGTTCAGCGAAGAAAGTGACGCTTAGGGAGTTGAATGCCCCGGCCAAGAGCGAAAGGTGGCGGTTCATATGGCTGTTTCGTTGGGCGAGTGCCAATAGCAGGCCGATATCTGCGACGATGACAGCTGCCCCGCCGGTCTCCTCCCATAGAGTGACCAGATCAAGGACCGCCCGGATCTGAACGGCATCGTAGCGGGCGTTTATGGCCAGGGCGATGGGTCGTCCGGCTTGGGAAGCGATGTTGACCACTGAAGCCAATTCGCGTGAGGTTCGGATGTGGGCCGAGCGCCCCTGGCGTCGGGTGAGGAGGTCGGAATCACCAAAGGTGCATGTCCACTCGTCAAACATGGCACCGACGTACAGTTCATCAGCGCCCGCGGTGATGACGCTCTCGGCATCTGCCACCGAGCATACCGGCGCCACGATCTTCATGGCAAGGCCATTCATGTCACATTCCTGCATCGATCCGAATTGCCTCCCGCAGGGCCTCCATGGAGGGCGCCAGTCCCAGTTGCACGAGATTCGCTGATGTTTCCAGTGCGATGGTCAGGTTTCGTCGCCGGCAGCTATCGACTACGCCTTGGGGGGTGGCGCCGGTTTCATGGGAAGTCAGCACGGTGAAGAATGTGTCCACCACGGCGCTGTCTTGTCGGCGGATGATTTCGCGGAGCCCGATTAACGTGTCGCCCGCCTCGCCCGCAAGTCGACGTCGCGCAACCGTCGGCGGCAGGGCGCAAAGGGCGTGCATCGAAGGCGGCCCGAGGGGGGCCAACGCCTCCTGAACGTCGCGGTGAAGTCCCTCGATTCGCCGTTGCAGGAAGGGCAACGGTTGGGGGCCGCAGCGAACCGCATCGATCGCGCCAGCCGCCAGAGCCTCTGCGTGCATGGATGAGCCGGGCATGGCATCCAGTCGATTGATGGCCGAACGGTACTCAAGCAGCCCGTACTGGCGCAGCCGTTCGGCGCAGCGCCGGATGCTGGCGTGCGTGGCGTGCGGATGCCACATCATCACCCCTATGTTGACCTCCACCCCGTGTTTCCGGAGGAGATTGACCAGCGGCCAGGGGTCGGTGCGGAATGGGCGACCCCAACGGCGTAGATCCTGTGGGTCGTCCGACTCGATGCCCATAAAAGTGTAAGTTAATCCCGCGTTGGCCAGTGTGCTGATCACGGACTCGCTGAGTGAATCGGGCCGGACTTGGATGCTGAAGGCAAGCCGAAGGCCGCGCTGGCGAATCTCGGAGGCAAATGCCTCAGCGCGACCGATCGCGAGATTGTTAGGGCCAAGGAAGTCTTCATCTATGAAGTTGAAGGAGCGGGTCCTGTGCCGTTGGTGCAAGTGGGCAATCTCCTCTACCACATGCGGGATTGGTCGCCCCCTCCAGCGCCGCCCTCCATGGGAGGTCATTCCGGGCGAGGAGCAGTAGCGGCAAGCGCCGCAGCAACCTCGCGAACCCTGCAGGTTGAGGGCCCCATCAGATGCCACGATCTGTTCGGCGTAAGGACGATCGGGGAAAGGCAGGTCACCCAGGTTGGCGATGGGTTTGGCCGCGAGTATCTTGGGTGGATTGCTTCGTATTGCAAGGTCCTGATCAGAAGGCCGGTCATCAGCCGCGGACCGCAGCAAGACGGGTTCCATCAAGGCGTTCTCGCCCTCGAATCGAACGAGGGAGAATTCCTGCGGCAAGAGCCGCTCTGCTTGGAGCGGCTCACTGGTGATGAAGTTGCCGCCGGCAATCCAACGGTAGTTACGTCCGGGCGACACCCGTGCCACCTCACGGCAGATGGCGAGAACTGAATCGACTTCCTGGGCGGTAGTCATGGAGATGCCAATGGCGTCAGGCTGGAATGCGACCGAACGTCGGGCCAGGCGCACGTCGCTATGCCCGTCTAGGACGGCATCGAGCACGAGCACCTGATGGCCTTGTCGCCTTGCGAAAGCGGAGAGGTATTCCAGGCCGAGCGGTTCTTGGACTTCTGGATCGTAATACGGGCTGTGGTTGCAGGGGCGTATCAAGACCCAACGCATTAGATCCTCGTGATGTCAGCCTTTCGCCAGCCATGGCCGCGCCGGGCACACCCCGGTCATCGGGAATCCGCCAGTCCGGCCGCCAACGAACTTGTGAGGAAGATCGTTGCGGCCATCAAAAACCACCATCCGGCCCCTAGCGGCACGCCCCATACCACCATGTACCAGATCGAGCCAAGGACCGCGTGCGCAAAGGAAGTCGTGCAACCCTTGTTAGATGAACCGGACGTTACCAATACCGCAAAGAAGACAAGGATCAACATGCTGACCAGGAACACAACCACTCCAACAACATGAGCCCAGGTGCTTTCCCTTAAACCAAGTCGGCCGGCCACCAGGCCGGTTCGGTAGCGTGGGGCGGTGGCCCAGAACTGCCTTGTATTGAGTTGTCGGAGTTCCTGATGCTTTACCTTGCTAGTGCTGTCCATTCCCGCCAACAGATCCAGTCGGTCCATGGCTTCTTGGTATTTGCCTTCGACGTTGAGATACCACGCGGCATTGTACGACGCCGAGGCGAGGTCCTCCTCTTTGGCCCGGGTTTCTGATGCCAGGGTCCGGGCTTTCTCGAATTGGCCCAGGCGTTCATATACGACGGTCAAGTTGACAGCCGCGGGCACATAATCGGGGTACAGGCGCCGACACACCTCGAGTTCCAGCTGCGCAATCAGGTCGTTCCCCATGTGCATCGAGGCCAGGCCGAGGTTGTTCCGCGCATCGAGATGGCGTGCGGTGATGCCGAGCACCTTCCTGTACGCATCTGCCGCCTTGTCCAAATCGGCGCGGTACAGCCTGTTCCCTTCGGCGAACGAGTCGCTCGCCGATTTCGGGCTGGGATTTTCGGGATTCGTGCCCATGCGATTGACGGTCGCTTCGATCCACTTTGGGACGACCGACTGTACGTCCTCGGTCTTGCGGTATGGGTTGAGACCCACTAGGAAGGCCCAAACCGACTGATTCTCAATCGGCTGACCGCCTTCCAGTGCGGCAGAAACTGCGCAGACCAGCTGGGCGGCTATAGCGTCGAATGGTATTGTCGTGGCCGTCTGGTGCATCTGCTCGGCTGTCTTGAAGGCGCGTGGATCCCTGCCAAGGTCCACGTTTTTTTTGGCCTCCGTCTCCTGACAGAGCGCCTTGTCGCAAACGGTGTGCGCCAGCAGCAGCATCGAGAGCCCAGCTAACGTGCTGAGGGATGTTCTCTTGGCTTTCATGGTTCTGGCCTTATTCCTCCGGGTGAACCGATCCGCCTTCTTCAACCTTCAGTGAACCGGCGCGCAGCGGCAACCGCGCCCGTAACCGCCGCCGCTGCTGCGGTGGCTGACGCACGAGCAACTGGTGTGTCCGACGCATCGGCAAACCTTCATGCATGTGCAGATCACGGCGCCCACTGGGTGGCATGAGCACCCGTCTTGGGGCTGGCTGGCCTCGGGGGCGGCAAAGAACGTCTCCAGTCCCGGCCGGGGGAACTTCTTCCCGCGCACGATCACGAATATTCTCGGCTCCAGGTCGGTCGTTTCGGCGCGAGGTCGATCGTCGGGTTTATCGCTCATTTTTTTGTTTCCCTCACACTAGACTTGGGCTTGTTCGGCATGCTCCTGACGCACCAGCCGTTCCAGCTGCTCCAGAGTCATTGCCCGGTTCAACCCGCATCTGGCGCTGCCTTGGTGGATCGCTGATCCACTGCGCGCAAACACCTTCGCGAGGCAGTCGCCCGCGCAGTGCCACTTGCAGAAGCAATCCCGGCAGAATGGCAGGTTTTCCACCGAGAGTCGCCGCAGTTCCGCAAGCCGCTCATGGTCAAATGACATGGTTTTTTTGGCAGGATCGTACTGGCCGTAGTGGAAGATTGCCGCCCGCGGATCGCAGGAATCCATGACCTCGAAACATGAGGTGACCGCGCCCTCGGGCAGGACAGTGAAACCGTCACCGGGTGCTGCACAGAACTTTGACGTCAGCACGTCTAGGCGGGCACCGCTGTAGTGGACATCGATGCCCAGCCTGCGGCCAGCCTCGAACGCCTTCATGAAATTCTCAAGGAAGACATTGTCTTCTGGTGGTTGCTCCCCCGTTATCATGCATCGACCGCAGAACCACGCGGGCTCAAGATGGAGGTAACCCGGCCTGAATTCACTCATGAATCCCTCTACGATCTCTGACATGCGGTTCACGGTGAGGGCGGTAATCGTGGTCCGGATACCGTAGAAGAACTGGTGTTTGTCAAAGAACTTCAGCGACTGGCTGACATCGTCGTAGGAGCCGGCGCCCCCAACTTTCGGCCGGTTGTAGTCCTGGATATCCGCGGGGCCGTCCAGTGAAACATTCACAGTTGAGAAATTGTCGACGATGAACTCCCGTTGTTCGGGCGACAGCACGGCATTCGTGGCCGCGTACAGGTCGGTCTCCAAGCCCAACTCGTCGGCCTTCGCTTTGGCGTAGGTCACGCAGCGCGTGACGAATTCCCACGCGACCGTCGGTTCGCCGCCGCCGTGGAAACCCAGGCCGAATTTTCGAAATCCCGCCCTGCCAGCGTTGGTGGCCACCAGATCAATGGCGGCCTTGCCGATTTCCCACGGCATGTCTAGGGCACTCCGTCCGGCGTCAGCGTAGCAGTAGCGGCAGCGGAGATTGCACCGGGTGGTGGGGAAAAGTGTGACCTCGTGCGGGTAGAAAACGCAATTCTCGGGATACACCGGCGGATCCGGTGCCGACTTGCCCATTAGCTCGGCGTCATAGAGACGGTCGATTATCGCCTGCCCTGGCGGGCTCAGAGAGGCCTTGCCCCCTTTAAGGTAGGCTGCCACGGTGGCCGCCGTCGCCTGGTTGACTACCGCCAACCCCCGGCGGAGGGGAGCGTAAAGATAGTATTCCCCATATTTGCGAGGGATGACAAACAGGTCCTCCGAGTGTGGTTTTGCTTCGGACATCAGCCTACGAACTCTTCGACAATATTCACGTAGTATGGCTGCTTCAGGAGGCCCAACTGGCCCAATTGCGCAACGAAACAAGCGATCTTTCCGTCCAATTCTCCACTGTGTGGCGCATTCGACTGTTCGGCCACGGCGGCAGAGATATCCTGGATTGCATGGCACCCGTCTAAACGCCGCAAAACCGCGTGGCCGATGCCGTTGACCACAAACAGAGGGTCCGGCTGGCCCAAACGCGTCAGTGTGAACATCTCGCCGTCGCGCCCCATAACGATGTCTTTCCGTAATTGGGGTTTATCCACCTCGGGGCCGAGGGTCGCCTGATCCGTCTGGGGTAACTTGCCGTCTAGGGCCGCTTCAGATTTCATCAGGTAGTAGCCGGAAATAGTAGCGGCACCGGATCCTAGAGAGATCAAGAAGACTCGGCGGGAGACCTTCCGCTCGGTAGATGACCGCTGCCTCAAGGAAGCTTTCCTAATGGCATGGGACGGCGATTCGCTGTGTGACTTCGGGCTAGAAGGGTTCATTGTGGGGTTGGGCACATTATTCAGGAGCATTTTTTACGATCGACATCATTCTGAGGTTGCGCCGACGCTGATCAAGTTCTTTTTTGAGAGAACATTGGGGACCGCAGTTGCACGATGACGGATCGTTGAAACGGTGGGAACACGATTCCCGCCAGAGTGCCAGGGGGAGATTCACATGACCGAAAAGTGAGGGCCGTCGCCCTGCCCGCGGGATGGATGTGATGCGCGTCCACGCGCGCCGCGACGAGATTGGGTCGGTGATTGCCGCTGCCTCTGCAGGTAGCATGGTCAAAAATCACCCCACGTTGGCCCACGGCGCGTTGAGCCCACCATTTTTCTCCGGGCCAGCAAAACGTCCCCTGGACCAATCTGTGCGCGTTTATCGGCCATAATGATCGTGCGGCGGATCATCGGAGATCGAGGCGAGGCATAGGACATGGGACGTCCGTGGCCATAGCGGGACACGCAGGAACAAGGTGGAACAGCTCGTGACAACCTGCGACAATGCGCGAATGGGGATTGACGCAACCTATCCCACCACATCGGTTCCGACGGGTCGATCCGCGTCACGGACCGCTGCCCATGGCATCCGGATCTTGGGCGAAGCCATCCGGGAAGCGGCCATGACGGTGGCAAGGACCCAGGCGGTGCTGCGACCCCGACGTCGGGGCCCGGCCAAGGAGGTCTGGGCGCACATCGCCTGCACTCTGGCGGCCGACCAAGTGGCGGAAGGGACCCCGTGGACCGAGGCTTGGAGGGAGACCGCCTGCCCGCCCTCGGGGCTCCAGGTGGGCTGGTCCGAGGACGGGCTCTACGCGCTGGTGGGGGCGACCGGCATAGCCGGAACGGTGGCACACCCGCCCTGCTACATCGGCCTAGACGGCCCCTGGCCGATGATAATACGCTCGCCTGTAGTCCTAGATACACAGTCCGGGGCCAAGGGCACCCGGGAGGCCGACGGTTTCACTTCACGTATTGAAGTGGAATAAAGGGAAGGATTCCGATGATTCTGATTCACGAAAGTTAAAGCATGCACTTCAACACATTGGAGATCAAATAGACATGAAAAAGACGACATTATACCCTCCTTCAGTTGACGTTAGCCGACCGGCGACGGGGACAATTACCACGCGGCCAATCGCCGACGGCGTTCGACCACGCCGACAGGTCGGGGCGCCGCTATTCCCGCCGCGCCCTGAATGTAGATCGGCGGAACTGGTCAGAACATCCCGCGCAGGGCCAGGATCATAGGACGCACAGCCTCAGAGTTTCTTCAGGATCTTGACGGCCTTTTCGGCGTCCTCGTCGCTGTCCACGGCGAAGTACGTCACGAATTTTTTGCCGATGGCCGCTGCGGAGACGCCCCGAAGGTTGACACCGCCCTCGGCCAGTGCGCGGCACATCTTTGCGCCGATGCCGGCCTTGTCGGGGCCTTCCACCCGCACGGGATGCATCGTCTCGGTCTTGAGAAACCCGGCCGATTGGGCCGCCTGCTTGGCTTTCTTGCCCTTGATGGGTGCCAGGAAGACAACGCCCTCGCCTGGTTTGTCTGGCGCGCGGCGAGCGATCATGAATTCCAGATTGGCCTTGGCCGCATTGAGGGTCTCGAGTTTCGCGGCGAGACCACCGGGGCGGTCTTGGATGGAAGAGGCCCAAACATCGACGCGTTTAACTTTGAGTTTCATCGTCCTACCTCCGTGTTTTTGTTCCTGTCCTAGTTTACTCGGGCCGGGCGAGAAAATCGAGCGGAACTATGCTGCGGGGGACGAAGATTTTCTTTGTGGGCCGATGGTCATTGCCGCGCATGTCAGGCGAACGGGTCAGAGGCGTCGGCGACCGACATGTGGAAGCGAGGGATGCGGGTGAAGAAGCGTTCGCCCGATGGGGCAAGCCCATAGTAGGCGCCCTCGGCATCACTGTCGCCGTCGATCACGTGAAAGCTGTGGTAGGCGAAGCGGCCGCCCGGCTGAATCACGGGATACTCGCCCACGACCCCGTCGCCATCGAGGACGAGCTTGTCGCCGTTCGGGCCGACGACAATCCACTTGCGTCCCACGATGCGGACAGGCTCATCTCCCTGGTTGTGTATCGAGATGTCGTATCGGAAAGCGAACGGGCGGTCCGGGGGCGCCTCGGCGTCGGGCAGGAAGGTGACGGCATCGATGGAGACCTTGACGGATGGCCGCTCGACGATGGGCGGAGACGCGGGCTGGGTCATGGCGGCGGTCGGCGAGTCGCTCAATCGAGCCCGAGGCAAACGATTTCGTCGTCACGCCGGCGCACGGGTTGGGCACTATGGGAATCAGTCGGGGCTTCCTCGGGATACTCGTAGATATCGCCCCTGAAATTACGGAGCACCAGGCGGTCGCCGTCGTGGGCCAGCAGGTATTCGGGGTTGAGCGGGATCTTGCCGCCACCGCCGGGCCCATCGACGACGTATTGGGGCACAGCGTAGCCGGTGGTATGGCCCCGCAGTTCGTTGATGATGTCGATGCCTTCCCGCACCGAGGTCCGCAGGTGAGCCGAGCCCCGTATCAGGTCGCACTGGTACAGGTAATACGGGCGGACTCGGCAGAGAAGGAGTCTGTGGACGAGTTCGCGCATGACCTCGGGGGAGTCATTGACGCCGCGGAGCAGGACCGACTGGTTGCCGAGGGGGATGCCGGCGTCGGCAATGCGGGCGAGGGCATCGCGGCTTTCGGCAGTCAGTTCGCGGGGGTGATTGACGTGGACACTCATCCAGAGCGGGTGGTGGCGACGCAGGATACCGACGAGGCTTGGCGTGATGCGCTGTGGCAGGAATACGGGGATGCGGGTGCCGATCCGCAGGAACTCCACGTGGGGGATCGCCCGAAGGCGACCGAGCAGCGCGTCGATCTTCTCGTCGGTGAAGAGTAGAGGGTCGCCGCCCGAGAGCAGGACGTCGCGGATCTCCGGATGGGCGGCTATGTATCGGATTGCGGCCTCATGGTCGGCATCGAGGTGGCCCCCGGCGCCCGAGACGACTCGGCTCCGGGTGCAGTAGCGGCAGTATGAGGCGCAACGATCGGTGACGAGAAATAGAACTCGGTCCGGGTAGCGATGGACCAGACCGGGGGCAGCCATGTGCCGGTCCTCGCCGCAAGGATCCTCCATCTCATCGGGGCCGAACGACATTTCCTCGATCCGAGGGACGACCTGACGGCGGATGGGGCACGAAACGTCGGCCGGGTCGATCAGGTTGAAGAAATAGGGCGTGATCGCCATGGCAAGGCGGTTCCCAGAAAGAATGACGCCGGCACGTTCCTCGGGTGTCAGCGCGAGACTCCCCTCCAGTTCGGGGAGACGGGTGATGCGGTTTCTCAGCTGCCAGTGCCAATCATTCCAGTCTGCAGCGGGGACGTCGGACCATCTTCCCCGGGTTGTCTCGGAAAAGCGTACGTCCAGGGCGGCACGGGGGTCGTGGGATGCCGGCTGGGCAGGTGCTTCGGGCATGGACATGGGGTATGCTAGTGAGGGGCGCGGGAAAGTCAAAAGGCACGGGCGCGCGGCCCCTTTCAGAGGGACGGCATTCGTCGCGGCCTATCCGGTTCCGAGTTCCTCGTGGACATTGGATCGATGTGGGGCCAGATAATCTATCGGTGAGGGCCCTCGTCGCCAGCGCGTGTCTCTTCATTTGCCTCCTCTGGGCTGCCGGAGGCTGCGCATCGGCTCAGGGTGGCGGGAAGCCCCCTGCCCGCATCGCGAGACTAACGATCGCGTATCCGTACGATGGCGCCGTCTTCCCCCCCGAGATCGCCGCGCCGCGCTTCCATTGGAATGACGGTATTTCCGAGGTGTCAGTGTGGATGGTGAGCTTTTCCTTTAAAGATGGCCATCGGACGATCCGCACGCGGGTGGCCGCGCCAGAATTCGAGCCGTCCAGGGCGCTCTGGGAAACCATCAAGAGGCACACCGTCGAGTCGCCGGTGCGGATGACGGTCACGGGGTGGGGCGGCGCGGATGGTCGGCGCGCGCTTTCCACGGGAGCGGTGCACTTTTGCACCTCGCGGGACCGGGTTGGGGCCCCGGTTTTCTACCGGCAGGTGCCAGTGCCATTTTTGGATGACGGCTTTCGCCGCGCCCGGTGGCGACTGGGGGACATCGCCTCGTACCGTCCACCACCGGTGGTCATGAAGAACATCCCCGTCTGCTCGAGTTGCCACGCCTTCTCGTCCGATGGCAAGAGGTTCAGCATGGAAATGCACTGCGACAAAGACGGGGGAGCGCAATTCATCGCGCCCGTGCAGAGGCACGTGCGCCTGTCCAAGGATGTCTTCATGAGCTGGAACGACTACCCGAAGCCAGAGACCCTGCCGAAAAGCCGGGGGCTGTTCGGGAGGATGTCTCCGACCGGGAGATATATCGCCGCCTCGGTCAATGAGATCTCCGTGGCCCTGATCACCAACGACAGGACTTTCTCGCAGGTGTTTTTCCCCGTTTATGGGATGCTGGGATGGTATTCGGCGGCGAGTGGAACCATCCGGCCCCTGCCAGGCGCCGACGACTTTCGGTTCGTTCATGCCAACCCCGAGTGGAGCCCCGACGAAAGCTATATCGTGTTTGCGCGCGCTCCGGAAAAGCGGAAGGAGTACGAAGAGGTCACCAAGGTGGCTTCCCTGTTCATCGATGCCAGCCCCGATGAATTGAACCGGCGCTACCACATCGAATTCGACCTGTGCCGCATTCCCTTCAACGGGGGAAAGGGCGGGGTGGCCAAGCCGCTTCGCGGCGCCAGCGACAACGGGATGAGCAATTACTTTCCCCGCGTATCGCCCGACGGCAAATGGATCGTCTTCACCCAGAGCCGTTCTGGAATCATGCTCGAGCCCGGCAGCCGACTCTTCATCATCCCGGCCGAGGGGGGGCGCGCGAGGGAGATGACCTGCAACCGGAGCCGTTTCAATTCTTGGCACAGCTGGTCCCCGAACGGTCGGTGGCTCCTATTCAGCTCCAAGGTGAACACCCTGTTTACAGAGATATTCCTCACACACGTCGATCAGGAGGGCCGTGATTCTCCGCCCGTCCTGATTCATCGCTTCAGTGATAAGGATCTCGCCGCCAACGTGCCCGAATTCGTCAACGTGGGCGCCCGCGCCATCCGGAAGATAGAGCTTGAGGGATTCTGACCTGCAACTTCGGGCGCTGTTCGCGGGCGCGGCTCATGCCCCGACCCAGGATCCGGGCCGGGAGGTTTTTGGACTGCGGTGGCAGAGTCCGGCAACCGCCGGGCGGCGCCACCGCTTTGGCGGCGCGCGAAGCGCGAGCCGGGGCCATCGGCTTCGGCTCCGCCGGGGGCAAAAGCGGTGTCGCCGCTTCGCTCTGCCACCGCAGTCCAAAACGGCCCCGCCCCCAGAAGTTACACCCTGAATAATCCGACGCGTGGACGACTCTGGGTTTCGCCGCCCCCGCGCGCCGGGGGCGGCACTGACATGAAACTTCCCCCGTGGCGCAGGCAATCCTGCCTGCGTCGGCGGCCCTGAGACCCGGTGGCAGACAGGATTGTCTGCCCCACGGCCCCCGGGGCTGCGCCGCGAAGTTTCCACATGACTGATGCGGCGCGTTCTCGATCAGGTCGGCCTCCCCACGCGCGCGGACTCGATCAGGCCCTGCAGGTGGTGCGCCAGTCGCGGGGAGTGGCGCCAATCTCGGCCCGGGCATCGAAATAGGCCTCGAGATTAGCCATGGGGATGTTGCCATGGAGACCACCGCCGGAGGCGATGGCGAAGCCCGGGCGATCGGCGATGCCGTTGGACAACCCGCGGACCATCTCCTTGACTTCCGTCGGCGTCCCCATGGTGAGCCTGGCGGTTTCGATGCCACCGATCAACAGATCGTCTGGGCGCTCGAACGCGGCGAGGACGGCATCCAGCGGTGTTGCGGGGCTCTCGAACATCAGGCCGCCAAAACCCAATTCCCGCAGACGGGGGAGAAGTGCCGACAGATTGCCGTCGGCGACCAGGACGACGCGCCGTCCGGCCCGTTGCGCGGGGGCGAGGATCTCGGCGTAATGGGGGAATATGTAAGTCTCGTACCAGTCGGGACGGAAAACCGGCCCTCGCGCATCGCAGAGATCGTCGTGGACAAAGACCAACGGGCCGTCGGAGCCCCGGACGATTTTCGCCACAATTCCCTGCGACTGGGCCGCAAAGGGTTTCAGGATCTGCTCGTGGAATCGCCCTGGATCCTCCATCGCGGCCGTCATAAAAATCTCCCAGCCGAACAGCTCGACCGGCCACATGAACAGGGTGGTGTAGAGCATCGGGTAATAGAGGCCCACGTCACCCAGGGCCCGTTCCCTCGTGCGCATGTCGGGGCACGTGCAAGGATGGGGCACCGGTGTGATCAGATCCGAATAACGGACACCCGAGGCATCGAAGCCCCAGACATCATCGGCATCTTGGCACGCGTATCGGCGGCGGGAAGCGGTGTCATACACTCCTAGCGCCGTTAGGTCATAATCGGGATTGGCCGGATGCGGGCGCACGCTTCCGGCGGGCGTGGGTTCAGGCGCATTCTCCAGCGGAACACGGTTTATGATATCGATGCCGAGCGCCTGATATGCCCGGCGGAACGCCTCGGCCGTGTGCGCGTAGGCGTCAAGCCCGCTGACCAATTCAATAAGGTCCCGATGATTCAGAGTCTCTTTGGAAACCCTCTTTGTCGCAGGCCGTCCCACGGCCCATGCCAGCGCGTCCGTTTTCACGACTCGTCTTCCGTCGGTCCGAAGATGGGGCGCAGGGGATCGAGCAAGCCCCAGCAGACGACGCCGACCAGGAATAGGCCGCCCATGAGATAGAGGGGCAGGTTCCAGTTGCTGAACCATTGGACCGAGTAGGCCACGATCAAGGGGCAAAGCAGGCTGCCGATTTGCCCCGAGGTGTTCATGGCGGCACTGACGACGCCGGCGTGGTTGCGGCCCATTTCGATGGCGGCGCTCCACGATGCCCCGAGCGTGAACATGCTCGCCGCGGTGGCCAGCGAGATCATGATCGCCGAGAGCATGGGACTGCGCGATGCTGCGGCGACAATGAGCGTCACGCCCGCGATCAGATAGGCCGCGGCACCCACCCCGCACCGGCCCCAACGCAGGCCGAATCGCCGGGTGGCCCAGTCGGTTGTGATTCCGCCAAAGAGATCGCTCGCCACGCTCAAGAGCAGCGGGAGCCCAGCAAGAAAACCCAGCATCGTCGGATCAAACGAGCCCTTTTCCTGCAGGTAGGTGGGCAGCCACGTGATGCAGAAGTAGAAAGAGAAACTATTCGGGAAGTACATTACGCATAGGGCCCACATATTGGGGCTGCCCAATAACCGCCGCCAGTAGGCCCAGCCCACGGCGGCGTGTTCGCCGTCCGAGCGCCTTTCGGTCACGATGCGGCGCAATTCTTCCGCGTTGACCGCCCGATGCTCCGATGGATCGTCGCGGAACCAGCGGTACCAGGCCAGCGCCCAGAGGAAACCGATGACCCCGAAGCAAACGAAGATCATGCGCCAGTGCATCACGCGCAGGAGCGCCACCACGAGGAGGGGCGCGAGGCCTCCCGCCAGATGCGCGCCTGTGAAGAAGATCCCCTGAATCGTTCCGCGCTCGCGATCGGGGATCCACCGCGAAAAGGTCTTCGCCACGCTGGGCCATGCTCCCGCTTCACCCACCCCGAACAGGAATCGCAGCACCAGCAGGGACGCGTAGTTGAATGCGCCGGCCGTGGCGATGGTGAAACTGGACCACCAGATCACGATGCGAGTGAGCACCCGGCGCGTGCCCCGGCGGTCGGCCCACCATGCCGTGGGAATCTCGAAGATCGCATAGGCTAGCGCAAAGGCCGAGAACACCCACCCCATCTGCACCTTCGACAGCCCCAGATCATGCATGATGTCGGGCGCTAGCTTGGAGATGCACACCCGGTCCAGATAGGTCACCATCGCCAGCAGCACGGCCATCGCCACGACCCGGTAGCGGACGCGCGTCGGCCGCGCTGCGGTATCGTCTGTGTTGCCGGATGTGGAGCCACTCATGACCGTTGATATCTTCCCTCCGGAGCGACCGTTGCCTAGTCCGGGGGACCGACCACGATCTCCTGCAGGCGGTGGTATTCCTTGAGTTCGGTGTAGCTTGTGGTTCGGCGCATCCATGACAAGAGTGCCGTGGTCAGGCGAGCGCGCACGTCGGCGTAGTCGGGGCTGTCGGCGAGGTTTGTCTTTTCTTCCGGGTCGCCCCTGAGATGGAACAGTGCCACGGCGCCTCCCTGCTCCGGGTCGAACCACATCTTCCATTGCGCGGTGCGCATCATGACGCCGGTACCCAGTTCGCTGAATACCGCCTCGCGCAAGGCGCCGGGCTCGTGGCGCACAACGCGCTGGAGCGGCCGCCCCGACCACGGCACCGGATCATCGGGTGGCCGAGTCCCGGCCGCTTCCAACAGAGTCATGGGCACATCCAAACTGGTGACAAGTTCTTTGCCGCCCTTGTCGGCCGTCTGGCGATTTGGTTGCTTTCCGAAACCCGGCCCGGCCACGATCAGCGGGACCTTAGCGCTGGCCTCGTAGAACCAACGTTTGTCCCAGATCCCATGATCGCCGAGCATGTCTCCGTGGTCGGCCGTGAAGATCACCAGCGTTTGATCCAACATGTCGCGGCGCTGCAGGCTTTCCATGATTTGGCCGACATAGTCGTCGATACCGGAGATCATCGCGTGGTAGGCGGTCTCGCGAGGGCCAAGCTCCATGTCCTTGAACCGCGCGAGATGTTCGGGCGGTGCGACATAGGGCGGGTGTGGCCCGACGAATGACACCCAGAGGAAGAGTGGCTGTTTCGGGTCGTGGTCCCCCAAGATCTCCAAGGCCCGGTTTGCGATCCAGCCATCGGGTGTGTCCTCCGCCTTCATCGGAAGCTCTGGCTGGGTCTTGCGGATGTTGCGGACTCCCTCGCGGTATGTTTTGAGGGCACCGCGGGCGGCGAGCCATGCCGTGTAATCATCGTCATTGTGCTCGCTCTCGCCCAGATCGAGGACCTGGGTTACCGCGTCAAAGCCAAACTGCTTCAGATCGGGCTGGAGGGTCTTGTAATCGAAGTTCTGCCACCCGAAGTGATCAAAGAAGTGGTGTTTGCCGACCAATGCCGACCGGTACCCGGCATCGCGCAGCCGGTTGGGGAAGCACTGGGCGCGCTGATCGGGTCGGAGCGGGGGCCGCTCATTCCCGCAGATCCCGTGCTGGTGTGGCCAGCGACCGGTAAGCCAGCTCGCTCGCGCCGGCATGCAAAGGGGTGAAGCCGTGTAGGCGTAACGGAACGAGACACCGCGCGCCGCCAGTCTGTCAAGGTTGGGTGTCCGGGCCACGCGACTGCCGTTGCAGCGCAGCGCGTCGAAACGCAGTTGGTCGGCGGTGATCAATAGCAGATGCGGGCGCTGGGCGCATGGGGTATCCGTCACTTCCTCGGTGGCGGCGGCGGCGGAAAAAGTCGCCCCCATGGCGACGGCGAGGGTGACTCTCACGGTGACGGGCTTCATTTCTGCTCCAGGGCGATGGTTAGTTGTTCGATCGCGTCGTTGATCTTTCGGCGGCGCTCGAAGATCGCGCCCGGATCCTTGGTGTAATCATCCAGCCGGCGCGAGATGCTTTCCGGCACTTTGCACAACCCTCGGGATTTCTCCATGAGCTGGGGGGCGGGCTGTTTGTCGGCGGGCAACGACATTGCCCGCTCGACAGTCCGTGACAGCAGCGCGAGGCATTCGTAGTCCTCGATGCCATCGCGGATGACCTCGAGCCGGATGCTCGGCAGAGGCTCCATGCCTTTGCCCGGATAAAGCAAGAGACCGTCGCCGTTCACCTTGAATTCTTGGTAGGTGCCTAGGTCGGCGAACCGGATGGGCGTGTCTGGAAAGCATGGCTCACCGGAGGCGGCCGTTGTCAGTCCTTCCCACCACGCCGTGGACCAGTAGAGCAGGCCGGTCGCGCCGTATTGTCGGGCCTGCCAGAACAGGATGCGGTGGTCGATCGCCGGCTCGTCCACGAAGAAGTTCGCGAAGGGTGGTTTCGGGCTGCAGCACACGTAGGTCCAGAGAGTGTCGCGCGCCCTGCGGCGCTGGCCGTAGAAACTGGAGGCCAGGCTCGGGGTCAGGGGGCACCAGATGTCCACAAGGCCGGCGAGGGCCGCGGGTTGCTGGTCGCTGAGCGTCTGCATGATCGGGTAGCCGGGCGCCGCCTCGCGGATGCGCCGATAGGCCTCGCGCAGGAAAGAGTAATGCTCGGGCCGCGGCTCGTCGTAGCCATATATGAAAACCTGCGCTGGGAGTTTCAGGCGCTTCCACTCGTCCACCCAGGCCCTTGCCAATGAGGCGGCATCGGCGGGGTCGGTCGTGTCGGCGGCCTTGCCGATTGATTTGGCGGAGGGCATGCGGCAGAGGTTGAACGAGTACGGCGCAAAGTAGCGCGGGGCGAGCGGGACCACCGTTTGCTCCAGCGGGCTGAGATCCACGCGGACGTTGCCGCCGCCGCCGCTCTGCGTGATGTATTCCCGGGCGATATTCTTGGGTGTCAATCGATAGCGGCCCAGGAACTCGCACCAGCGCGCGAACGTCTCAATCGGCATCTTTTTCGTCTCTTTCCCGAACCACCATTTGGCCCATGCTTGTTGGTAGAGGCTGAATGGGGTGGCGAGTGAGCCGGGGCGCGGCAGGCGGAAGGAGCGCACGCGCAGTTCCACGGGCACGGTGAGCGAGGTGTTCCCGTGCCTGATGGTGACCGGGCCGCCGTATGCGCCGGGCTTGGTTTCGGGGGGCACGTCCACCGTGAACCAGAGCGGCTGTCGCTCGTCCGCCGCGACATCGAAAGCCCCGGGGGCCAGGAGGGGATCTGGCCACCAGCCGACGTATTCGGTGGGATAATTCGGCTTCGCGGTCTCGACGTAACCAACCCGATGCCACGTCAGTGGCAGCTTGCCGCCGTCGCCGGTCAAGGGGCCCGCCTCAACCGTCACTTGTTTCAACGGCCCGCCCCCTGGCACCATGACCAGCTGGAACGATTCCGCCTCGTCACGCGCGGCGTCGAGTCGAATCTGGCGCGCGAGGATGCCGTCGTTCACGGGTCCCGATCGGCGCACCTTTTGAAGCGAGTGAGCGATCACGACCCGGAAGGCCCCCTTGCCACCGGGTTGGCCCGTTTCGTAAAGCGAGGCCACCGCCGCGGAGCGCGCTGCCGCGATTGTTCCCGAGGCCATCGTCAACCGTCGGCAAATGTCGTCCCAGCCGCCGTCGGGTGATCTTGCGTCCGTTTTCGTGAACTGGCGCATGTCGTCAAGCGCCGACATCGCTTCGTCGAGCAGTCGGCGGGATTGCGCGCGGCCGCCGCCGGGCAAGTCGGCACCCTGCAGTTCGTCGAACAGACCTCGGCGCTCGTGTCGCAATTGCTCCAAGTGTCGCGCCAGCTGCGGTCGGTAGAATCGGCCGAGATCGGGCGAGAGGGTGACGTTGCCGAAGCGCCCGGGGGCATGGAATCCGCCAAGCGACCACGTCGCCGTCTCGCCGTCCACCCGGTTGTTCCAGACAAGGTTGACACCCCACGCGTGGCCAACATCGAGGTCGAGATCCAGGCGCTCAAACGGGATCTCCAACTCGACCGCCCACGCCGTCTCTTCGCGCGCGACGACCACGCGTGCGCCCGATTCCCATGCCGTATCTCGGCCGCGCGAGTCGCGGAGGATCCCGTTGCAGTTGACGCACAGGTGGATGTAGTCGTGGTGACGGTGCCGTGGGTCGAGAAACACCTCGACGCTGTCGTCGAGCCAGACATCGCCATCATGCGCGCTCGCTTGCGCCCGTAGCGTTGTCCGCGGCCGATGCGGGCAGCGAAATGCCGCGTAGAGTTTCGTGTCGTCGTAGGCCAGCCAGGCACGGATCGGTTCCGCGATGATCTTCGCGCCCGTGTGTGCGACGAATGTCTTGATGGCTCGCGCCTCGTCCCAGCACGGCTCGGTCAGTTGCCCATCGAGCGTCGGCGTGAATCGGGTAGCGTCGGCCGTGGGTGTGCCGATGACCGCGAGATCATCGTACCACGTTTTGCCGCCATTGCGCGCGTAGGCGACGAACCCCATCGTCCGGGCCTCGGGCGGCACCGCGACTGTCTGGTGCAGATGCGTCCAGTTTGTCGCTGGCGTCGCCGGGCCCTGGACGCCGACGAAGCCGCGATGGGCGCCCGTCTCATCATAGAAGTGCAAACCGCCGCCGTGGACCGGGACTCCCTCGCTCTTGGCGTACATGGAAACGATCACCGAGGAACCGCCCTCTACCGGCACTTTGTACTGGCTCCACTGCATCGCGGACGTGCCCGGCGGCTGGCCGACAACGCTCGTGATCAAGCCGCTCGCGCGACCGGTGTGGAACATCTTTGTGTCGCGAAGCTGATAGTTCGCGCCTGCGTCCTTCGCCGGATATCTCGCCCAGGCGGCCGGCAGCCGATCGCCCTCTTCAAATCCACTGTTCTTGATGAGGTTGTACAGGGCGCCTACATCTGGGGCGATGGGTCCCGCGGCCAGCGGCGCGAGCGCGCCCGCCAACGGCAGGGTGGCAAGGATGACGTGGCTGATTGGATGTGGCATCGGAAGGGGCACTCGATCGCCCTACATTCCGGCGCGGAAGCTGCCGACCGCCTCGCTCGTGCGCAGGGCGCGGTTGTAGATGCGGAGGGAGCGGACGGCGGGTCCGATCTTGAGCGTTGGCGAGCCATTGGGTGTCCGGAGATTGGGGCTGAAGCGTCCCCAGCCAAATTGTCGCTCGTCGCCTCCATCGCAGAGGACGCCGTTCACGACAAACGTTATGATCTTTGGGCCGCCATCCACCGTGATGACGACGTGCTGCGGTTTGCCGACCCGCACGGCGCCCCGGTCGCTGTCCCAGGACGACTCGCTGCGGCCGTCGTTGAGCGCGATCTTGATGGGGCCGGCGGCGGTCGTCGAAAGGATGATGCCCTTGCCCTCCTCATCGCGGCTGTCGAGGATGGCCTGACCCGGTTTGAGTGAGTCCAGCTGTATCCACAGGTCGATGCTGAAGCCGGCCCGGGCGTCCTTGCAGCCGTAATCGGCGCGCTTGCTGTCGCGGAAGTTCAGCTTTGGCAGTTTCGGCATCTTGGTCTCGGCGGGGATCGGTTTGCCGGCTGGCAGGTTGAGGGCCAGTCCGTTGGTCGAGATGGTGTGGTTGTCCCACTGGTTGAACAGGCCTTCGACCAGCGCGTTCGGAATCTCGTGCAGCCGGCCGACGTTCTTTTGTGTTTCGGTGACAAAGAACTTGCCGCCCTCCTCGACGAGGTCGGGATAGCTCATGCGGATGTAAGGATCGTCGTCGTAGAGGAGGATTTCCGGCTGGGACCATTCGATCATTTTGCCCCGTGGCGTGTCGATCTCGCGGCCGGCCATGAGCCATGCGGGGTTTCGATCATCGTAGGGGCTGCTGGAGGCCCCGCGGGGGTCCGCGGCCATCTTTCCTATGAACGGTCCGCCGTGATTGTGGAACCAATACAGGAACTTTCCGTTGGCGCAGTTCCATGCGAAGTTTGCGGCCCGCGGGTGTTTCACGCGCCGCCCGCCCGGCGAATAGGTCTTGTAGGCGGGCGCCGTCCACTCGTGGCCACCGTTGCGGCTATAGGCGCACGTGGGCCACCCGTCGACGGTGCGATAGACGCAGTACAGCGAATCGTCGCTGAGCTTGACGATGCTCTGCTCCTCGGCGACTCGACCGCCGCCGGCGGGCGTGCGCAGGCCGATGTCGCCGTCGGGCAGTGTCTCGAACGTGATCTTCTCGGGGTCGCGTTCAGTGAGGATGTTCTTGCTCTTGAAGAAGGCGCCCTCGGACTGTGCGAAGAAGCCTTCGCCCATGGCCCCGACCTTGTGGATCACCATGATGGCGGAGTCGCCGAGGATCAGCGGGCGGCCGACGTTCCAGAAGAAGCGCAGCTTTCCGCCGTACACGTTATTGCGGTCGCACTCGAATTCCCGGATCGGCACTTCGTATCGTTTCCCCGACCAACTGCGGCCACCGTCATCGCTGTACTTGAAGACGTAGTGGCCCAGCGAGTCGACGCGCTTATAGACGCCTTTGTCCTCGCGTTTCACCTCGGGCACGCGGTCGGTATTGTGGTTGTAGAAGACGTAGATGCGGCCGGAGGGGACTTTGAGCATCACGGCGTATGACGCCTCGGGTCCGTCGGCGGGCTCGATCGGGACAATGTCGCCCCACGTCTTGCCGCGGTCGGTGCTGCGCATTGAGACCACGTGCTGGCCGCCCGCGCCCTCGACGCCCACGCCGGTCGTCATCACGCACAGCCATGCGCCGTCATCGGTCTTGATGATGTACGGCTGGTCCGCGTACCCCTCGCTGGGAATGTTCTGGCCATTCGTGATGTGGCGCGGGTCGGGGACTCCGGCGGCTGATGCATCCTTTACGGGTTGCGCTGCGCCCATGGTGGCAAGTGCGGTGCCAAGCAGCGCCCCGATGAGCGCAAATGTGGTGCGTGATTTCATATCATGTCGCCTTTCGATACGGTTCCTCTTTCGATCCTCCTGAGAGCCGTCTCCGCCGCCGCGGCTGCCGCGTAAAGACCTGCCGCGCGGCATCGGCCAACATGTTGCTCGCCGCAAGTCGCCCCAGAACGGTCTCCATTCCGAAACGAACGTGCTCGCGCATCTTCCGGTCGGCGGCATCAGGATCACCGCCCACCAGTGCCGCCGTCAGGGCGCTGTGCCAGCGGCCGGGCGACTGGTGGAATCCCGCGGCGCTGTTGTACAGCCAGTTCATGACCAGGACGTGACTCTTCTCAATGGCGCGCAACAGCTCCGGGCATCGGGCGCATTCCGCGATCCGGTGGTGGAAGGCCGCGTGCGCGCCGCAGGCATCCTGGATCCTGTGCCGCGGGTTGGCGTACAGGGCGTCGAGCGCCGACGCCATCGCGCGCAGCTCTCGCCGCTCTGCCGCCGTCGCCTTTTCGGCAAACAGCCTGGCGGATTGGGTCTCCAGTGCCTCCCGCACGACGTAGTGCCCCCGGATATCCTCCCCGGTCGGCATCCGCACGACCGTCCCCGCCCGCGGGCGGCTTTCCACGAGGCCATCGTTCTCGAGTTGCTTGAGCGCTTGGGCCACCGGCAGAAGGCTCATCCGGAGCCGCCGCGCGAGCCCCCGGCCCGAGATCGGGTCGCCCAGGGGCAGTTCGCCGCTCAGGATCGCCGCGCGTATGCCGGCGTACGCCCGCGACGTGAGGCTGCCCCCTCGCGCTTCGCCGAACCGGGCCCGCCTGGGAAACATGATTGACATGCTGCGCCCGGCGCTGCATGAGTCAACGAGAAACTGATATATCAGTGTCAGACGTCCTGGCGCGGGAGTCGTGCGCGCCGACATTTGGCGCGCGAGAACCATGAGAGTCCGCTGCGGAATGGTCCGGTTGGCGATGGCACCGCTGATGGCGCTGGGCGTGTCATGGGGTGCGCCTGCGAGTGCGCCAGCCACTGCGCCGCAAACCGTGGCGGACGTGGCGCTGCGGTGGCAACGCCCCCCGGGGGCACCGCGGCACAGCGATGTCTGTTTTTCGATTCGATGGATGCGGGCGGGTGTTGATCCATTCGAGAAGGTCGCGCTTTTTCACGGGACCCGATTCGACTGGGTGTACGCCACAAGAGAGTTCATCTCGGAATGCTCGAAACGGGGCTACCCGATCAGCCATTGCACATCGCCGTGTCGGCCGGACAACGGACCTGGCGAAGGCAGCGGGGGCGCCACGTATCGGATCGGCCGCGCCGAGGGTATCCACGGGCAACCCCTGATCGCGGGCTGGCAGAACTGGAAGCCGCCCTGGGGATGCTACAGCAATCCAGAGTTCTTTCGTTTGATGGAACAGGACGTGATCTTTGCGGTCGAGGCGGGGGCGACCTACATGCACATCGACGACCCCGACACGGCGCAAATGTTGAAATGGGGCGGTGAACCAAACGACCCGGAGACGCGGGGGTGTTTCTGCGGGTATTGCCTGGGCCGATTCCGCGCCTATCTGGCCGAACTTCCATCGACTGAACTCAAGGCGCTCGGTATCGCGGATCCGGCCGCCTTCGACTACCGGCAGTTCATCCTCGCCGGGAACCGGAATCCGGGATTGCGCAGGCACTTTGAACATACCTACGAGAAGGGCGTTCGGGCTTTTCTTGAGGGGTTGCGCAGGAGTGCCGACGGGAAGGCAGGGCGACGTTTCCCGTTTGCCTGCAATAACGGTTCCTACACCAAGTGGGATTCCCCGATCAATCTGTTCGATTTCGCGGTGGGGGAACTCTCCGCATACGACCCACCTTCGCCGGTTTCCCTCTGGAAAAAGGCGCTGGCCATCACCCGCATGAACAGGGCCCAGGTGTTCACGTTCAGAAGCACCGACGTTGAGGCCAATCGGAAAATTCTGTGCTTGGCCTATTGTCTTGGCCAAAATTTTGTCGCGCCGTGGGATGTCTGGATCAAAGGCTCGGAGCGCTTCTACGGCGAACCGCAGGATTACGGCCATTTCTTCGCGTTTGTCCGAGACAATGCCCGATGGTTCGATGGATACGAGTACGCCGCCGCCGTTGGCGAGGGCATCCGCGATGAATGGTATGGCGATCGGCCGCCCGTCGTGCTGGCTGGGAATGAAGATGCCTGCGCGTTCGTGCGCGCTGTGCCCGGCGGGCGCGACATGCCCGTCGTGGTGCATCTGTGTGACTGGGGCAAGGAGGCGAAGCCGTTGCGCGTCATGCTGGACAATGCGCGTTTCTTTCGCGGCAGGCACATCACATGCCGCCTCCTCACCCCTGCCCGGCGAGGCGCCGACGATCACGCGCGCGCAGAAGAAACGAAGGACTTCTCGAAGTTCACCCGCGCCGCGGACATCCCGTGCGCCAGCACCGAGGGACGTACCGCGTTGGAGGTTCCCGCGCTGGAACCGTGGGCGATGCTGCTGGTGTCGCCCGCAGAACGGAGCGAACCATGACTGTCGTTGGCCTACTGCCCCTTGTCAGTCTGCTGTTTATCTGTCTCACAATTTTTCGGCTGCGTTCTGCCGCCGGGGATCCAAACAGCGTGCCGTACACATTCTTGAGTGGATCGACGCTATGGGGCACTCTCCTTGCCGCCGCCACGGAAACGCTGAGCCTCTTTGAGGCGCTGACCTTTCCGTGTCTGCTGGTCTTCTGGATGGCGGCCGCGATCGCCTCCGCCGCGCTCTATGTTGCGACGCTAAGGAAGCACCCGCCCCGACCCGGGCAACCCCGGCCGCGATACAGCCCCGGGCAGTTGTTGCTGCTCGCCGCGATCCTGGCAATCACGGCAACGATCGGCGCCGTTGCCTTCATCGGGCCGCCGAACACCTGGGATTCGATGGACTATCATATGTCCCGGGTCCTTTTCTGGATCCAGAACCGGACGGTGGATTTCTATCCGACGCACTTCGCAAGTCAGAACCAGCTGGCGCCCGGCGCGGAATACGACGTCATGCACCTCCAGCTCCTCAGCGGTTCCGATCGGCTGGCAAATTTCGTGCAATGGTATGCGTTCATTGGCTGCATGGTCGCGTCGGCGTTCCTCTGCGCGCGGTTTGGGCTGGGCCGGACCGCGTCCCTCTGTTCGGCGCTTTTTATCGCGACGATTCCGATGGGCATCCTCGAGGCCTCCAGCACCTATGTGGATTATGTCGTGACCTTCTGGATCATGGGTTTCGCGTGTTTCACCTTGCGTCCCGAAGAATCCGACCGCGCGCGTGGGCTGTCTCGCCTTTTGCCCGGTCTGGCCCTGGGGCTGGCCATCCTCACAAAAGCGACCGCGTATCTCTATGCGGCGCCATTCCTGGTGCGGTTCGTGATGCTGGAGATCGGACGCCGCCGGCTTGCCGCGGCGACTCCGCTGGCCGCTTGCGCCGCGCTCACCCTGCTCCTGAACGCCTCATTCTATGCCCGATGCCACGAGCTGTGCGGAAATCTGCTGGGCATTACCGACACGACCTTGGACCGTGAGAAGAACATCAACGGCAGTGTCGTGAACGAAATCTTCACGCCCAAGGCCATCCTGTCCAACCTGATTCGAAATACCGCGACGCATTTTCACATGACGCCATCCGTAACGGTCAACCTCGCCGTTGAAGATGCGGCCATCCGTCTCCACGAATTCCTGGGCATGGATGTCAACGACCGGCGCACCACATGGGCAACACAGCAGTTTCGCTGCAGCGCCAATAAGAACGTGTCCAAGAACCCGGGCGAGCGGCGCCGATTTCGCAGCGACGAGGGCGTCTCAAACCCTCTGCATTTTCTGATGATCTTTGCCTCGTTGGGCATGATTGTCGGTCGACAAAGGCTGCGACAGCGGGAGGGGCTCCTCGGTTACGCCCTCTGCTGCGTGACGGGCTTCTTCCTGTTCTGCGGTTACCTGAAGTGGCAGCCATTCCACAGCCGGCTCCACACGCCCTTCTTCGTCATGTCGGCGCCCTTCGTCGCCGCCGCGCTGTTTGGCGCGAACGAGAACCGGATCGGGATCGTCGGTCGGGCCGTGTGTATGATCCTCCTGACCGGACTGGCCGTGCCCCTGCTCCTCTACTCCTGCGAAAGGCCGCTGTTGGGCGAGCATTCCATGCTGCCGAAGAAGCGGGACGAGCGCTACTTTTGGTTTCCCCATCGCAAGGAACCTTTCACGAATGCGCAGCAGTTCTTGAAGGATCGCAGGTTGAGCGCGGTCGGTTTCGTCGGTGCGGATTGGGAATACCCGATGATGGTCCTTCTCTGCGAGGATCATCCGGGTGTGCGTTTTCTGGACGTGAACGTCACGGATCATTCGAGGGTGAAGTACGCGCTGGAACGATTCCGCGGCTTCCGCCCGGACGCGATCATCTCGCTTCGATGGTCGAACAAGAAGCAGATCGAATCCGAGATTGTCCACGGAGGGCGTGTCTTCCAACTGCGCGCCAAGGAGGGGCACATCGGAGTCTTTCTTCCTGAGGGCGAACAGGGACAGAGATGATTGCGCCGGAATGGATATTCATGTGACTCTATGAGCAGGCGGGGTGGGTTTCGAAACGCGGCAGTCTCGATGTCCGTTGCCGTCGCCGCGGTGCTGGGCTTGGCTGCTGATGCGGCCGAATCCCGGGGCCCCAACATCATCGTGATGCTGATTGATGATCTCGGTTATGGCGATGGCGGCGCATATGGCTGCCACGAAATTCCGACGCCGCACATCGCAAACGCCAAACGCATCGCCAGGCCACAATCCACCCCGCCCGCCGGGCGCGGTTGGGCAACTTCACATTGAACAGGCAAGACATGACACCGGTCAGAAAGGAATGATCTCGATGAAACATCTCCCGTTCCTGTTTCTCGCGCTGTCGGCTGTATTGCATGGAACCGACACCAACAAGCATTTCATCGCGTCACCCTCCGAACTTAAGGCGCGTATCGCCATGCAGCTCCACATCACCAGGCCCGACTACGTCGTGTTTGTGCCGGAGGTCGGCGACGCGGGCGTGAGCGACACCGGCAACGAGCACTTTCTCGTGTTCGACGGACCGGATGGTTCGCTGATGGCCGTGTGGACGCAAAGCTCTGTGGAGAACTACTCGCCCGACACACCGCCGGACCAGCACATCACGTTTTCGCAGAGCAAGGACGATGGGAAGACCTGGTCCAAGCCGCGCATCCTCGCCGGGCCGAAGCGGGCGGGGGACGGGCCGATGGCCAGCTGGGCCTATCCGCTGGTGAGCAGGAGGGGTCGGATCTACGTGCTCTACAGCCAGAGCATCGGCAAATCCGATTGTTTCGTCCACCACACCGGCTGGCTGAACGGTATTTTCAGCGATGACAACGGCGCGACGTGGTCGAGACCGCAGAACATTCCCGTCGCGCGCAGCATCAACGACAATCCCGACCCCTCGATGCCACCGAATATGCTCTGCTGGCAGAAGCCGCTGCGGCTCGGCAAGGACGGCAAGTACTTCGCGGGTTTCACGCGCTGGACCAGTTTTGAGGTGAGAAAGCCATCGCCGATCAAAAATCTGGCGTCCGCCGATTCGCGCGTCGAGTTCATGCGCTTCGAGAATGTGGATGACAGCCCGGAGCCACGGGATCTGAAGATCAGCTGGTTCGCGGCCAACGAGAAGGCTTTGGCCGTGCCGTATCCGAAATGCCCTGAGAATAGCGTCTGCCAGGAGCCCTCCATCGTGAAATTGCCCGACGGACGGCTGTTCTGCGTCATGCGCACGGGGGCCGGAAGCCCTTTCTGGAGCGTGAGCGCCGATGGCGGGGAGACGTGGGCGGAGCCGCGCCGCCTGCTTCGCAAGGACGGGGGCGAGCCTCTGTTGCACCCGATCTCGCCCTGCCCGATGTATGACGTCGGTGGCAACGAGGCGGGCAGCGGTCGCTACGTGCTCTTCATCCACGACAACGACGGCAACTTCAAAGGCTACAGGCCAACGCCTCCCGTCACGGGGTTCAATCGGCGGCCGGTCTATTTGGTCGCGGGCCGATTCCAGCCCGGCGCGGACCAGCCCGTGTGGTTCGACGAGCCACGGTTCTTCATGGACCACGACAACGTCAGCCTCGGCAAGCCAGGCACCAGCGGCCGGTTCGATCTCTCGCTCTATTCGAGTTTCACCGTTCGCAAGGGCAGGCCGGTGCTGTGGTATCCAGACAGGAAATTCTTCTTGCTTGGCCGCACCATTGGCAAGGAGTGGTTTGACTCGCCTTTTTTCAAGGAGGTGGGCCAGATTTTCTCACGCCAACAGGTGGATGACCTGCAAATCATCGGGGCGGCGAAGGCGAGCGAGAGGGCGCCTGCTCCGGTCTCCGGTCGAATCGCGTGGTGGCGCGAGGCGAGGTTCGGCATGTTCATCCACTGGGGGCTATTCAGCATCCCGGCGGGCGTGTGGGAGGGCAGGGAATTCAAAAGGAAATACGCCGAGCACATCATGCTGGCCTGCAAGATCCCCATGGCCGAATACGCCAAGCTCGCCCGTGAGTTCAATCCGCAGAAGTTCAATGCCGATGAATGGGTCGGCCTGGCGAAACGGGCGGGCATGCGCTACCTGGTCTTTGTCGCGAAGCACCAGGACGGTTTCGCGATGTTCGATTCCAAGGTGTCGGACTTCGACATCGTCGACGCGGCGCCGTTCAAGCGCGATCCCGCCAAGGAACTGTCCGTTGCTGCCATGGCACAGGGGATCAAGATGGGTTTCTACTACAGCCACGCCCGGGATCACCAGCACCCGCTGGCCAACTGGAACAAGTATGGCAACACCTGGGATTTTCCGGCGCGGACGAAGGAAGATTTCATCCGCTATCTGAACGAGAAGGCGAAGCCGCAGATCCGGGAACTGCTGACCCAATACGGCGATATCGGCGTGATGTGGTTCGACGTGCCGTACGACATCCCTCCCGAGGAAAGCAAGAGCATCGTCAACATGGTTCATGAGCTGCAGCCCGGATGCCTGGTGAACAGCCGCGTCGGGGGCGAGGTGTGGGACTATCGGTCGCTGGGCGACAACCAGATCTCGGATGCCGCGCTGGGCGAACCGTGGGAGACGTGCATGACAATCAACGACTCTTGGGGTTATCACCGGCTCGACCACAATTGGAAATCATCGGGGCAGATCATCCGCCACCTCGTCGACATCGTCAGCAAGGGAGGCAATCTCCTGCTAAACATCGGCCCGAAGGCCGACGGCACCATCCCGGAGGAGAGCGTGCGCTGCCTTGAGGAAATCGGCCGTTGGATGATGAAGAATGGGGAGAGCATCCACGGGGCGTCCGCTTCGCCCATCGGCCAGCCCGCATGGGGGCGATGCACGGCCAAGGGCAAGAATCTCTATCTGCACGTGTTCGATTGGCCCTCAGGCGGCAAGTTGCTCGTGGAAGGTCTTCGGGCGGATGTCGGGCGCGCCATAATCTTGGGCGACAAACAGGCGCTGGGATTCACACGCGAGGGCGGGAACGCCACGATCACGCTGCCGGCCAAACCTGTCGATCCAGCCGATACCGTCATAGCGCTGGAAACCGCTGGCCCAGCGATGGCCCCGAGCACGTCCGCCGCGAAGGCCCTGGCGGACCCCGCCACCGATTGGAGACGCAGCAAGCCCGACCTCGTCGTCTATCTGCCGAAGGAGGGGGATCATCACGACGGCGACAACGAGATGTTTATCGTCTTCAAGGCGCCCAAGAGTGAGGAACTCCTCGGCATGTGGACGCAGAGCAGCGTCGAGGGGCGCGGCGACAACCGCATCATGTTGGCCCGCAGTGGCGACGGCATCCACTGGTCCTCGCCGCAGCGCATCGCGGGAACGCCGCCGGGAACGAAGCAGCCCCAGGCGAGCTGGGGTGTGCCCATCGTCGCACGAACGGGCCGCATCTATTGCGTCTATGTGAAGGAGCAGCCTCGCGCCGAGGCCGGGCAAAAGCAGGAGTCCGGCGGCATGGGTTGCCACTACAGTGACGACAATGGCGCAACATGGGCCGCGGGCGCCGACATCCCGATGCCCCGAAACCGCTTTGATCATCCCGATCCTGCGATCCCCAAGAGTTACTGGCTCTGGACAACCGCGACGCGCGATCGGCATGGTCGATATCTTCTCGGGTACACCACGACGACCAGTCAGGCGGTCAAGAAGTGGCCATCGAAACTCTGGGTCCACAAGGACAGTCGCTGCGCGTTCGCGCGTTTCGAGAACATTGACGATGGCCCAGAACCGAAAGATCTGAAGGTCACATGGCTGCCGACGGATCGCGAGGGTCTGGAGGTTCCAAACCGCGTGTTCCCCGACATGTCCGTCGCGCAGGAACCGTGCGTCGTGCTGCTGCCGGACGGCCGACTGCTCGTGGCGATGCGCACGATGGCGGGCGCGATCTGGTACAGCGTGTCTGATGACGACGGGACGACGTGGCGCAAACCGGAGCCGCTGTGCTATCGGGACGGCGGAGACCCCGTCCCGCAGCCGCTCGCGCCAGCCCCGATCTACCCCCTTGCCGACGGGCGCTTCCTGCTCGTGTTCCACAACAACGACGGCACCCGCGGCGACTACAGCCAGTGGAAGACGAAATGGACCGTCAATCAGGCCAACTATCTCCGCAACCCGGCGTTCATCGCGGTGGGCGAATTTCGCCCCGCGGCCCACCAGCCGATCTGGTTCAGCTTCCCGAAGCAAATCCTCGACACGCAGGGTGTGATCGTCGGTCCGAAGAAGACCGCCGAAATCGCCACGTATCCGAGCCTCACCGAATGGCGCGGCCAGCGCGTCCTCTGGTATCCCGACCGCAAATACTACCTGCTGGGCAAATACCTGCCCGACTCCCTTCTGGTCGACATGAAGGCACCGTGACGGGGTTCGAAGGGAACGATATGAGGAATCACCCATCCGGCCAGATCACACGGCGCGAATTTCTCGGGAGTTCCGCCTTGGCCGCGGCGCCATCGGTATTGCCGCTTCGGTGGGCCGGCGGGGCCGCGTCGGGTCCGCTCGCCCAGACCACCACCGGGCGCCCCGGCGCGATCCGAGGCGGGGCGATTCTCCGATATTACGTGCCGACGGAGGGCAGGGACGAACACCTCGCCGAATTGCTCACCACTTGCGAGCGGGTTGGCATTAGCGAGGCGTTCCTTTTTACGACTGATTATCTTGGCAGCCCGCAGTTCAGGACGATCGAGGCGTTGAAAGAGGTCTGCGATCACCTCGCCTGGTGCGCGGATCGGCTGAAGGGAGGGGGGGTGGTCTTCCACCTCAATGTGATGCACACGCTGGGGCATCTCTATGTCCCCCAGCGCGAGGTGGAGCAGTTCGGCTTTCTGCGCCAAATCCAAGCGGACGGGCGACCCGGAACTCATCCGGCGCTGGACCCGCTTTGCCCCGAATTGAGGGAGTATCTCAAGGAAGCCTATCGCCTCTATGGCCAGCTGAAGCCGGACCTGCTCTTTGTGGATGACGACTTCACGATAAGGCAGTCGCAGTGCTTTGCGCCCCAGCGGGTGGCCCGTTTTTCTGCTCGCTTCGGCTGCACCAATGATCCCATGGCGGTGCAAGCGCTGCTCAAGGGCGGGGACCGCAATGCCAGGGCGCTGATGTCAGATCTGATGACGGACGATCTGGTCGCCCTGGCCGAGGCGCTGCGCGAGTCGGTTCATGCGGTATCGCCGGCCACGCGCCTTGGCCATATGCACGCCGCCGGGGTCCAGCATGATGTGGGACGCGTTGCGCGTGCCCTGGCGGGACAAGGCCGCCCTTTCGTGCGCCCACAGATCCCTCTTTACCGGGAGGATGTTCCCCTGGGTGACTACCCGGACCGTTTCGGGAACCTTGACTTTTGGAAGGCGAGCCTGCCCGAGGATTTTCAGCTGTTCCCCGAATGCGAAAACTATCCCTACGATCCGGCACTGAAGTCACCGGTGGCGGCTTTCGCCCACCACGCCTACATCCTGTCCCTGGGCGAGCCACGAGTCGCGTTGAGTCTGAACAGTTTTGGGGCAAAGGTGCCGGCCTCGGAGTCGCGGTCGCTGGTGGACTATTTTGCCGAGCGGAAGGGAGAGATCTGGGCGGTCGAAGAATTGCTCCAGGGTGCCACCGAGGTTGCCGGGGTGGGGTTCTGGCAAGACCCGGACATGCACAAGCTGGGCCCAACAAAACCCTATCTCAAGGCGCTTCAGGCGCGCGGGGTTCCCATCTGCTCCGTACGGCGGCCGGAGTCGGCCGTCCTGCACTGGGGGAATTCACTCCAATACCTGAGTGATGCCCGGCTTGACAAGGTGCTCCAGACCGGGGCTTTTCTGGACTTGCGCGCCGTGCAGGTTCTTCAGGCGCGCGGGCGGCTGGACAACATCGGATTGACGCTGGGCAACCGGTGCGCGGCCAACGATGTGATGCACATCCGCTACGAGCGGCGCGACGGGGGCTTCGAGCTGTGGCCGTTTTACTATTTTGTCGGACGACTGGAGGATAAGGGGCATCTGCCCTTCCGCATCAACGTCCCCGGGGGGCACACGCTCGTTAGCTACCTGGATGACCGGAGGCGAATCAGCGTTCCCCATCTTATGAGGTGGACCAGTCCTTCGGGCGCGCGTTTCGCCCTGCTCAATGCGTCGGCCGATGCAACGGTCGGCGAGTCGCTCCTGAGCTGCTGGAGCACGCCGAATCTCGTGCGGGCGATCGAGTGGGTGCAAGGCAAGTCAATTCCGGCCCATACCACGTCCGAGGGGAGTTTCCTGTTGAAGGCGCTCCGGCTCTGCTCAGGTCGGGAAATGCTGTTGACCCTCTGGAACCTGAGCAGCGCCCCTGCGCTTGCGGCGACCATCGGCCTGACGGCAGAACTGGCCGCGTGCAAATGGTCCCGCATCGATACGAAGGGAGAACTTCATCCACTGAAGATCACATCACGCGACGGAGTAAGCCATGTCACGGTGGATCAGCCCTTGCCGTCTCTCGGATGCTGCTTCCTTCTGGGACGGTGCCGCGAAGGGGGATGACAGAACACGATGACAGGCGAAATGGGCAAAGAGGGATTTCTTCACATCCGGGGGGCGTCCCGATAACCTATGGGAAAACGGGTCGTGATCGAACACGGGCGAACCAACGCCATGAGAGAAATCAGAGTCTTCGCCGCGCTCTTGTTGGCTTCTCCGAACGCCGTGATGGCAGTGGCCGCTGGCGATGGCGCGGCCTGGCGCCGTTACGACTTCTACCAACCGGAGGTGAAGCGCGTCGTCATTCACGAGGGAAAGCTGGCGGAGGGTCACTACGCCTACAACCACATGGCGTCGGTCGAGTGGTTCGACGGGCGCTTCCACGCGGTGTGGGGCGCGCACGCGGAGACGCACCTCGAAGGCAAGCCGGGCCAGGTGAACGTCTGGGCCACGAGCGCGGACTTCGAACAATGGGGCGCGCCGGCGAAACTTGCGCAAGGCGGGCCCGGCGCGTTGCCCCCTGATCCGCAAGGCGTCCAGTGGCAGCCGAACCTATTGAATTATCAGGGCCGCCAACTTTGGTGCGTCTGGTCGTTCAATAGCAAGAATCCCGAACTCGACGGCCTTTACCTGAGCACGATGGAGAAAGGCAGTAACGACTGGAGTCATCGCCGCATCCAGCGCCGCCAGGATGTGGACGGGCAGCCTTGCTCCATCTTCGCCAGCCAGAATCCGGTGTTGCTGAAATCGGGCCGCGTGCTGGCGCCGGTCACGCTGAACCACCGCGATCCGAAGCATGACGCGGGAGGCGGGCATTCGACCAACAGCGTCGTGCGCCGCTGGAATGCCTGTTTCTATACCGATGATGGTGGCGCGACCTGGCGCTGCTCCAACCCGATCAGTTCGGTGGACGACGCCGAGGGGCAGTGGGAGCCATTCCTCTACGAGCAGGGCGACGGAAAAATCCGCGCCTTCATGCGCAACTTCACCAAGGGCGTACCGCATGGCACGCAATGGCGGCTGACGACGGTCGGCACCGGCTCGGCGAAAGGTACGCAGGTCGTTTTCGCTGACGACCCGGTCTATTCGTTCATGGAGACGGCCAACTGCCGGCCACAGATTTTTCGGCTCGACGGCGGGCGCTACTGCCTGTTGCAGCAGGACGCGTTTGTGAACCATCGCGACTACTCGACGCGCCTCAACGTGGCGCTGCATTTTAGCCGCAGCGGCGCGGATGATTTCGTGGCCGGCCCGCCGCTGTCGGGGCCGGGTGTCATCAGCGCCTACCCGCAGGGCGTCGCACACGCAGGCAACATCTACCTCGCCTATACGGTTGGCCCCGGCGATCGGCCGCGGGGCATCGAGGGCGCGGTCGTCACGCCCGCGCCACAGGCGGGCCGTTACTACGTCTGGCCGCGCTCGAAGGAGTTGGTCAAGATGCAGGACATCAAGAATGAGGCGGGCAAGAACAAGGTTGTCCGCACCAATCCGGACGCCCGCACCGCGCTGCCGCGTGTGAAGACGACCGAGGGGCGCAAGACGATCCAGTTCAGCGCGCGGGCCAGCGCGGGCGTGGACATCGATCCGGTGGGCCTCGGCGCCGGACAGTCGCTGGAGTTTCAATTCGAGACGAAGGTGCTGCGGCTCCAACCCGTTGGCAGGCTGGTTTTCTTTTCGCTCGGCGATCGAATCCCCATCCGGCTCGGGATGCCCTCCAACCGCCCCGGCAAACTCTACGCCTACACGCGTAACCAGTGGGTGCCGGTATGCGACTTTCCGATGCAGCAGTGGCACGCGTTGCACGTCTCCGTGCGCGGTGGGGACTTTAGCGTCGCCGTAAACGGGCAATCGCAAAAGACGTTCCCGAATCCAATTGTGAACCCGACGCCTCGCCTCTACCTCGGCGACGGCTTTGAGGTGGACTATATCTACAGCCTCTCCGGCTCCGAGTTCCTCGTGGATTTCGGGTCGCTAGGGAGCCGTGTATTGGAGCAATGACGACCATGAATGGACACGCCCACCTCCTCGCATTCCTGCTCTGCCTGCCCGGCGTTACGCCTCGTGCGACGGGCGAGCTTTCTGTGGCCGCATATGACTCCATCCAGGCCGCCCTCGACGCAAATCCGGGACGGATGGTCTTCGTGCCGGCGGGTGACTATCCGATCGCGGAGAAGATCCGCATCCGAGGTGAGAGGGCGGGGCTGTTTGGTCCAGGCCGCATCATCCAGCAAAGGCCGGATCAGCCGATCATCGAGATCGAGGGCGCGAATGCCGCGGAGGTCCACGATCTCACGCTCACGCGGCCAGAAGGGAAGATGGAGACGAACAATGAAGGCATCTTGGCGATCAGATGCCGGGATCTGGTTTTGGAGAATGTGCGCGTGCTCGACAATCGGACGCGCTCTGGCGCCATCACGCTGCGCGAATGCAAGGGCACCCGAATCAGCCGCTGCTCGGTGAGGAACTATATGCGGGTGAGCGTGGACGATCGCACGAGCAGCAAGGACTGGGGGTACGCCTTCAACTGCACCGACGGCACAGGCATCAGCGTGGGATACAGCACGGGCACGCTAATAGAAGGCAACCGCGTCATCGAGGAAAACCTTGTCCCCACCCCAGAGACCAAGGCGAAGTACAAGCTCGGCGACTGGGTGAAGAAGAACGCGCAGAAAGGGACGTTCCTCAGCCAGGCGGCCTGGGACGCGGCTTATTCGGATAACTGGCAACAGGGCTCCGGGATCATTGTCACGGCGCCGGAGGTGAGCGACCTCACGCGCATCATCGGGAACCACGTCGAGAACGCCGCGCAGGGCATAGACCTGCACAGCGATCATGTCATCGTGGCCAACAACGTCATCGCGAACTCGTTCATGGGCATGAAGGCCATGCACGGATCGCGCAACGTGCTCATCATCGGCAACCAGTTCACAAGGAATAGCCTCTGGGCCATCGGCCTCATGCCCGGGGCCGCGGCGAATGCCGCGAATGCCGACGGCGGATCAATCATTGCCAACAACATCATCTCTGACTTCGGCCACGGAGACGCGCACTGGATCTGGGGCGACGAGCGTTCGCCGCTAAAGTTCGACTCGGGCCAGCAGCCCGACGATCCGCCGCTGACGGATGTCGTCATCCAGGGCAATCTCGTGCAGTGTATCGGCACCCCGCGCTACAAGTATGCGGTCATCGTCGCGGGCGGGCCAAACGCGCCGCGGGGACTACATTTCTCCAACAACCTGCTCCATCCCGGCGCGGCGGGCGTGTCCAATCAGGAACTGCAGCCTTGAGTCGATTCAGAGTCACCGTCTTCGACGGCCCATGAAAAGTATCCTCCTCCTCTCGGTGCTGTTTGCGCAGTTTGCCGCGCTCTCTGCCGCCGACACCGTGCCAGAGAATGCGGTTCCACCAGAACCGGCGCTGCACGCAATGCCCCCTTTGGCGCAATGGAAACTACTCTTCTCCGGCGCCGGCGACGTCACCAATACTTGGGGGGCGCTGCACTTTGGCGTGACGCCCGTACGGCGCATCCGCGAGTACGAGCCACCCGACTTTACCATAATCGGCTGCTTTCCGCATCCGGGCGGCGCGTGGGAGGTGTTTGGCCAACGGATGACGGAGATCAGTCGCGGCGATAAACCGTATGACAGGGTCACGACTTGGAAGCTTCTCCGAGCGACAACGCGCGATGGCGTGATGCTCGAGGGCGCGGAGTCAGTGTTTGAGCCGAAACCGGCTGCGTGGACGGATCATTGCGCGATGGCCTACAATTCGGACGCCAGGGAGTACCTCCTGTTGAAACTCAAGGTGGACCGCTCTGGATTTGCCTACACGGCATTTTTCAGCTCCGACGGCAGGCGATGGCAGGAGCATCCCGGCAATCCATTGTTCTACGACGGTGATGCGATGAGCCTCTTCTGGAGCCCGGTCCTGCGCCGATTCGTCTGTGTCAACAAGAGCCTGCAGCCGCATCGCAAGCACATTCTCGATCACGGCGGCCCAACGCCCGCGCTGGGTGACGATTCCTTGCGCGATCGGCGGGTGCTGATGACCCGCTCCAGCCCCGACGGACGCCGGTGGGAACCGTCCGTCTCACTATCCGATGTCTGGAATCGCAACGGTCGCAAAGGCGCCGTCCCGGCGGAGTTCCTGACCGTGCCTGATGCCGATGACCCTCCGGATCTCGAATTCTACAGCGGCAACGGCTTCTGGTACCACGACCGGGCCTACATGATGGTGCTCAACTACGCGGCCAGCCCGCTGTCACCTCGCAAGCACGGGCCCCAACTGGACAACGAGTGGTGGGTCAGCCGCGACGGCCTGCGCTGGGAACGCCCGGCTCGCGGGGTCAACGCCCTGGACATGTTCCCCCAGATCCCTCGGCTCGAGACCCATCCCATGATCGTGAACGGAACGATCCTGTTTGCGCGCGGTAACCTGCTGCTGGGCCTGCCGGAGGACCGCATCAGCTATATCAGTGCTCGTGCCAACGGCGAGTTTTCGACAAGGCCGTTGCCGGTGCCGGAGACGGATTTGTTCCTGAATGCCGCATCGCCCGCGCCCGATCGGCCCTTCGCCAAAGATCAGGCCTATGTGATGGTCGCCGCCCTCGACGAAAACGGGAGCATCATTCCGGGGTTTGAGCGGGAGAAGTGCGTTATCCGCAATGAGGATCGGCGCGACATCCCGCTGAAATGGGGCGATGCCACCGCACGCCAGCTCGCCGGTCGGACCATCCGGCTTCGGTTCTTCTTCCGCAGCGCCAACATCTACGCCGTCACCAGCCGACCAAGCCCATGAAACAGGACAGCGCGTTTTTCGGCCGGGCGTTCCTGCGAATCAGGGCGGGGGTGATCGGGATGGCTTTGGCGTTGGCCGGTGCCGCTGGCCGGTCGGATGCGGCAGAGTTCGATGAGGCGGCGGGCGTAACCCTGTTCGCATTTGATCGGGTGGCGATCCCTTTTTCGCAGAATCTCCGGCTGGAGATGCGGGCGCCCGAACGGCATCCGGCCAATCCCGTGGTGAGGCGTGGCGAACCGGGTACTCCGGATGCCATGGGGGTGCAGTTCTACGGCTCGGTCATTCGGGAGCGGGGCAGATTTCGCATGTGGTATGTCGCCTTTGACGATGACACCTCGAACAAGATGGCATCAGCACGGTGGCGCGCGGCCTATGCCGAGAGTCCTGACGGCCTGCGCTGGATCAAGCCCGATCTTGGCCTCGTCGAGTATCGGGGTAACAAGAACAACAACCTGATCCTGACCGATCCAGCGCCGCTGGGCTTCGTGAACCTGAAGGTGCTGGCGGATCCCGATGATCCCAACCCGGAGCGGCGGTACAAGATCTCAACCCACATCTATTTTCGCCACAATACGCGCCTCGGTTCGCTGGCGCCGTTCGCGAGCGCGGATGGCTTGCGGTGGAAACTGCTCACCGCGGCGGCGCCGAAGAATGCGGAATTATTGGAAAAGGATCTCGTGCTGCCCGCCATTCATTTCGAGCCCTGCGGGGGACTCTACAAATGGGGTGGGATGTATTACATCTGCGGACAGAACGCCATGAGTGCGGCCAGCGCTTATCAGGGACGTGTCGCGCGCATGTATCGCTCGCCCGATTTTGTGAACTGGTCCGGCACCAGCAGCGTCGGGTTCGTGCGGACGACGCAGCACGCGCCGCTCGGTGCGGGCCGTAGCCTCGAGGGCGAGCAGACGCATGAGGGCATCAGCGTCTGGAATCGCGGCAATGTACTGCTGGGCCTGTATGGCCGCTGGCACGGCGCGAAAGAATGGAAGGATGTCACGATCGACCTCGGTTTCGTGGTCAGCAACGACGGCATCAATTTCCGCGAGCCCGCGCACGAATGGACATTCCTCATGCGCGGGAAGGATGGCGCCTGGGATCAGGGTGGACTTCTGCAGGGGCAGGGGTTCGAAAACATCGGGGACAAGACGTTCATCTACTATGGCGCGTGGGACCCACGGCATAGGGAAGACACGCCCCCGCGCGGTGGCGTGGGGATCGCCACGCTTCCGCGCGATCGTTTTGGGGACTTGGTGGCGGACGAAACGGGCAAAGGCCCCGGCGATTATCAAATGCCCGTCATCCAGAGTGAGTTTGTCACGGCTTCGGTTCCGACGAAGGTGGGCGTACGCCACCGGTTCTACCTGAATGCTGACGGACTGGGCGCGCGGGCGGACCTGAGGATCGAGTTGCTGGACGACCGCGAGCGACCGTTGCCGCATTTTTCTGGGAAAGACGCGGCGGTTGTTCGCGAAAGCGGTTATCACACGCCAATCTCGTGGAGTGGGCAGAACTCCATCGGTGGTCTGCCGGATCGCGTTCGCATCAAAGGGACGTTTGAAGGCGAGGAGAAAGTGGGGATCAGGTTCAGCGCGATCTACGTGCAGAGCGAGGCCATCGTAGAATGACAAAGCCGTGGGGCATGGAATGTGCGTATTCCCTGCTTTGAAACCACTGCGGGGTGGTGTTCACTCCATCCTCAAGCATCTAATGTTATGAGACTCCCCATCGCCATCCTCGTCGCGGTAACTTTCGTCGCGGGCCTCGCCCACGCGGGCGATGAAATGGTTGGCCCGTGGAACCTGGGCGAACTCAAGCAAGCGCCCCCCATGCGTTGGGTGGACCAGTCAGGGCCCGTCTATTGGCTCTTCTATGCGGGCGAAAGCTATCAGGGCCACGCCACGGAGGTGTTCGCGTTTTATGCGTCACCGCGGACATTGGGGGCGGTCACCGCAGGCAAGACGAGGTTTCCCGGCGTGGTGCTCATTCACGGCGGCGGTGGAACCGCCTTTGCGGAGTGGGCCTGGCTCTGGGCGAAGCGTGGCTATGCGGCCATCGCGATGGACCTATCGGGCCATCAGCCGGACGCGCCGGCCTATGACGCGAAGAGTGGCGCGCCGGTGCCGAATCAGGCGTCAGATCGGAAGACGCGCAAGCGGTTGCCGAACGGCGGTCCGGACCAGGGACATCCGGAGAAATTTGACACCATCGGGGGCGACACGAACGACGACTGGCCTTTCCACGCGGCAGCCTCCGCGATCCGGGCGCATTCGCTATTGCGCTCGTTTGCCGAGGTGGACGCAGACCGCACCGCCGTGACGGGCATCAGCTGGGGCGGCTACACGACGTGCCTGGTGGCCTCGGTCGATGATCGTTTCAAGGCGGCCGTGCCCGTCTATGGCTGCGGTTTCTTGTTTGAGGGCGAATCCGTGCAGAAACCCTCCATAGACAAGCTCGGCGAGCGCCGGGACCTCTGGATCAAGACCTACGACCCCTCCAGCCTGTTGGGGCGCTGCCGGGTGCCGATCTTGTTCGTGAATGGCACGTGTGACATCCATTACCCGCTGGACAGCTACGAGAAGAGTTTTGACCTGGTGCCCGGCTTCAAGCAGATGCGCATCGAGGTCAACATGCGCCATGGCCATGGCCCGGGCTGGGCCCCTAAAGAGATCGGATTGTTCATTGACTCATACTGCAACGCCGGAACACCCCTGCCCGTGCCCGGCAAGCCAGTCACTGAAGGCGACAACATCCGACTGCCGGTCAAATCGATCACCGCCATCAGAGAGGCAACGCTGCACTATACCGCCGACACCGGCCTGCGCTCGAAACGAAAATGGCAGAGCGTCCCCGCCCAGGTGGGCGAGGGCGGCGCCATCATAGCGGCCCGCCCTCCCGCGGGCGCCAACACGTGGTTCATCAGCTTGACCGACGAACGCGGCGCGATGGTTACGTCGGCCGTCCAGTTCGAGGATCGATGAATCGCATCTCATCTGCCATGAAACATGGGATTGTTCTCGCGCTTGCCGCCGCCGCCAACCTCGCGGGCGGCCCGGCGTTCGGTGGTAACCCTCTGCCGATCTATCGGCCAACGGTGAAGCAGGCGGACGTCTATTTCTATCACCCGGCGGCGAAGCCGGCCCTGCTCTATAACCACGACGTGGACATCGTACGGTTCAAGGGGAAGTTCTTCGCCGCGTGGAATGCGAACGAGTCGCACGGGGAGGATGTCCCGGGCCAGTATAACTTTCTGAGTTGGAGCGATGATTTCGAGCGCTGGTCGCAGCCCGTTCGGCTATTCACGAAGGACGCGGGCGCGGAGAATCCCATTGAGACCGATAACCAGTGGCAGCCCATTTTCATAAATTTTCGCGACGAGACCCTGTTCTGCGCATGGTGCGACTACAACGCCCGCAAGACTTTCATTGCGACATCGGCGGACGGTCTCAAATGGAGCAACCGGGAGGTGCCGGCGGCGCCTCCCGCGCTGGAGGGGAAGGTCGTAGGTTTTCCCACGAATCACGGCCTGTTGACCCGCAAGGGCGTGATGATGTTCCCGTGCAGCCTGCCGATCGTGGAGGAGAAATGCATCGTGGGCCACACCCGTTACGCGGGCGTGCTGATCAGCGAGGACGGCGGCAAGTCCTGGTCATGGAGCGATCCGATCGAGGCCCTGCCTTGGTCGAAGATGGGAGAGAAACCGGAGGAGTTTGGAGGGGAGCTGGTCACCATCTGGGAGCCGATGCTGTTCGAGCAAGCCGACGGGAGGATCGGCCTGCTGATCCGCAACTCGACCGCGCAGGACAACCCGGAGCGCGCGGAGAAGCCGCACCGGATGCTGCTCTATGCCACCAGCAGCGACCACGGCCGGACGTGGACAAAGGCCCGTTCGGTCGAGGTTGACACGATCTGCTCGCGCAACTACGCCGTGGCCGGCGTTGGCTCTCCCGACGGCCTGCTGATGGTGATGAACGACAACAACGTTCGCGTGCCAGAGCGGATCAGCCGCGACCGCTACTTCTTGGCGCTGTATTGTTCCCCGGTTTCCGATCCGGATCTGCTGTTGCCTGGCCCTGTCATCCAGCCCCAGGGTGGCACGGCCTTTTATCCCAACGGTTTTGTCGATGACGGCAGACTCTACGTCGCCTACACGTACCCGCGCGGCATTCACTGCAGTGTGGTCGGGCCCCTGCCGGATTTCTCAAAGCCATTCCTGCTGCCGCGCGGAGGACGGTCCGGCCTGACAATTGAGAACGGGATCGCCCGCTTCGGCCAGCGGCAATCGAGCCTGGGGCTGGTGCTGACCGAGCGACTCACGCGCCAAGCGAGTCTCCGCCTGGCGTTCGACGTCAACGTGAATCGGTACGGCGGCCTCGATTGGCCCCTGCTCACACTGGGCGGCAAGACGCGGGGCGGCACGACCCTGCGCGCCATCTTCGACGTGGAGAAGAAATCGGATGTGTTTCAAGTGGCGATCGGCGGGAATAGATGGGCGGAAATCGCGCCGTTCAAGATGAAGGAGTGGAACCACTTCGAGGTCGAGCTGACGCCGGAGGGTTTTTCGGTCGTGGCGAACGGCTCGCCCGCCCAGTCGTTCAAGAAGCCGCTCTTGCGCAAGATCTGTTTTGGAGGCCTCTACGTCGCGCCCGAATGGCCGATGGGGATGTCCGGGAGCAGCGATGTGCGGATCAAGATCGATTCGATCCGGGTTGAGTAGAGGGGAACATCCCGGTCGCGCTCGCTTCTGAAAGGCGGTCCTGAGTCGTGTCATCGAGCAGGGGGCCAGGCGACCGGGCAGGGCCAGAAGCGCAGCGTCGCGAAATAGAGAATGATATCGGGATCGAAAATCGGGGGGAATCGCATGTAATAATGGAACAAAGGTGTTGAACTTTTGCCATTCCTGAGGAGTCTCGCCATGCTGTCCGTCCCCAGCCCCGCATTTCACCTCGCGCTCAGTTTGTGCGCCTGCCAATCGTGCTTCGCGGGCGTGCTCCCGCCGCCGATCGATGTCCCGCACCCGCCTCCCAATGCGGTGGCCGCCCCTGTAGACACGGCCCTTCCCGCCATGGGGGGAGAGCCGTCGGCCGACGCTCCAGAGCTCTCTGTGGCGACGGACCCCGTGATGCCGGACGAAACACTTTCAGCAGCCGGATGCCGCCTCGACAACGCAACGCTCCTGGTCTGGGCCGAAGGTGTCACCCGTCAGGTGACGCCGCTCCGGGCCAAAGACAATCGGCTGCAGGCGATCATTCCGAAAGACCTGCCAGCGACCGCCATGCTTATTTGGCCACAGTGCGGTGGGAAGTCCGGGCGGCCGTACCGGCTTAATGGTGCGGAAGCCTGGTGGCTATGGCCGCGCCGCGCCCAATCCGGGAGACCGGGGGAAACGGTGCGGGTGTTTGGAAAGAACCTCACGCTCGCGGGCTTCACGCCAGTTATCCACATCGAGGGCAGGAACTTTGCGAAGACGCTAGCGGTGAAGGTGGCCGAGCCATATCACCTCGAGGCTGTCCTGCCGCCGGATTTGGCGCCGGGCACGTATACGGCCTGGGCCCATAATGGCACGGGCGGCCAATATGGCTGGAGCGAGGCGCTCACCTTTGAGGTCACCCCTTGGCAGGACGAAACAAAAAAGGAAATGTTCAGGGCAGAGGACTTTGGTGCAAAGGGCGACGACAGCGACGACGACACGGGCGCGATTGAAAATGCGCTGAAGAAGGCGGGGGGATCGGGCGGCGTGCTCCGTTTCGGCGCAGGGACCTTCCATGTCTCGCGACCATTGAAACCGTCTGCGGGGGTGAGCATCGAGGGCGTCGGCATGGGAGAATACGACGGCACGAACGCCGTCAGGGGCACGGCCACGGTGTTGAGGCCCCTGCCGGGACGATCCTTTCCCGAGGCGATCCTGATCTTCGACGAAGGCGGCATCTCGATACGGAACATGGCGGTCCTCAACGGCAACAACGGGAACAAGCAGAGCACGCTACTCATCCGCGCCGCCGATTGCGTGGTGGACGGGGTGTGCGTTGTCCAGACCGATGAGCGCGATTGGTCGGACGATTTCCGAGGCGTCCAGAACATTATCGATGCGCCGGCGCTGCACCTCCTATGCGGAGGGGCCGCAAACATCATCGTCCGGAAATGCGAACTGCACGCCCCCATCGGCCTTGTGCAGATCGGAGAAAACGCCGTGCCCTCGCACAACGATGATCAGGCCTGCCCGCCGAGCACGGATTGGGTGCTGATCCAGGACACGATCTTTCGTGGGCATCACGCCGGTTCGCCGAACGGCGTTTCCCGCGCCTTATACGAAAATGCGCTCTCGGCGGGCGTGGCCATCTACAACGGCAAGCGGGTGATCGTGGAACGCTGCGATTTTGGCGGCGCGGACCGCTGCCACGCCCGAGTCCTTAACCGGACCATCACCTGCGTCAACACGTCCGTCAAGTATTGCTATTTCGCCCACAATCGCAGCATGAACATAGGCAATCACCCGAGCATGTTTGAGAGGGGCGCGTTGAGAAGCATCGCCAGTGCCCGGAATTCCGCCAAGAACCAGGGCGAGTCGTATATCTTTCATTACCATTATCCGCAGGGCGGTCTCTTCGACGTGATCTCTTCCCAGGATGATATGACGACCGTGACCACCGCCGGCATCAATTCCCAAGCCCCAACGCCGCAGGGCTATCGGGTCTCATGGAATTCCGACGGTTCGCGGATCATCGGCGAGGTGGGCGAGAACGATCACTGGATGCTCTACATCGCCTGCGGCAAGGGCGCGGGGCAGTACCGGGAAATCAAAGGAAAGACGGTCTCGGGTGATCGGGTTTCGTTCGCGCTCTCCAAACCCTGGCGCGTTGCACCGGACCCCACGAGCCGAGTGGTACTCACCGTGGCCTACCGCCATAATATCATGTATCACAATTTCCTGGACTCGGGCGCCTTCGTGCCGGAGATCAAGATCCACCTCGTCTGTTTCTGGTATAACGCCTTCGACAACATCATAGCGGCCAATACGGCGCGGAACGTCACGAGCGGCGTGGTCTACAATTCGAGCTACCGAAATCCCACGGGGTGGAATCTTGCCGTTGATAATGTCATCGAGCACGTGCACGGCCAGGCGTACGACACGAGCGAGTCTCCGGGCGCCTACGTGGACCACTACCGGGCGTACGGGGGGACTTTCCCGAAAGAGGATAGGGATGTCCTGTGGTACATCGCCGGCAATGCGGCCCGGCGCAATGTCTTTCGTGAGGCGGAGGTCGGCGCCTTTGTCCACACCCGTAATGTGGCCACGGTCGCCGGTCTCGCCAGCGTCTCACACCAGGACGGCGGTCTCCTGCTCTGCGTCCTGGAGCATAACCGATTTGAAGAATGCCGCGACCAGGTGCGGCTTGGCGCCCCTGCCAATTGGACGTTGATACGGGATAACACCTTCGCTGGCATCCCCGATGAGAGAACGGCCGTGGTCGCGGAGGCCGGGGATCATGTGATGGAACCGCTCATCCTGGAGGAAGGGCGCGCCATCCCCCTCTGCGCGCCGCCGGCCGGTCCCCTGCTGCGGAACGGCGGTTTCGAAGAGGTCAACGCATCGAGCGGAGCGCCGATCTATTGGCGGTTTTTCGACGCCAAGGATTCGCTTGCGACAGTGTCCATCGTTGGCGAGGCGAGCGAAGGCAAACAGTGCATACGCATCGAGAAGAGAAACAGAACCAACTATAGTGGCGCGGCCTACGACGGACCCGCGGTGCGCCCCGATGATCAAAAAACATACCGCTTCTCCGGGCGGGTCAAGGGTACGGCGGGGAGGCGGTTTTTTGCGGTGGTGATGATGATGGATGGCAACAATAAGTTTCTGGGTCACCATACCGTGAGCGGCGTGCTCACCGATCAGTGGCAAATGTTCTCGGGCGAGTTTCGGCCCATGCCCGGCGCCATGGGCATGCGGTTGGAACTCCGCGCTCAGGGAGTCGCGTACGTTGTGCATTATGACGACGTGTCGCTGGAGGATGCGAAGTGAGATTCTGCGGATCGGAAGAGAGGCCTGGGTGTTCCGCGGCAGAGATGAAATCGTTGATCGTCATCGGAAGCCTTATCCTCTTCGTGGTGCCCTCGGGGTGTGGCATCTCCGTGGCCGACGATTCGACGCTGCTGCTGGCCCCCGACTTTCAATTGGGCGAGCGGGGCGCGCTGCCCGGTCCGGTCTCACATTCCGGCCTGCGCTTTGAGAGGCGCGAGTATCCCGGGCAAGGCGCCATCGAGTGGCAGGTTCGGCTCCGGGCTCCGGCGAGCGGGGAATCGCCGGTCTACGGCGATCTGAAGTCGGCGGACTTCGTGGTCCAGTTCCCATCCGGCAATCCGGTGATGCTGCACTGGAGCAAGGGCAGCCATTCGGAGGTCGGCGATTTCCAACCGCGCGTGGAGCCGCTGAACCAAGGCAAGTCCTTTGCGTTGGAGTCGTTCGGGGGGCGATCATCGGATGGCGTGATGCCCTACTTCAATCTTGCGGGCGAGGGCGGCGGGCTGGTCGTTGCCGTGGGTTGGTCGGGCGACTGGAGGTCTGTGTTTGAGGCGGTTGGCGGCGGGAGGGTGCGGGTGACGGCGGGCTTGAAGCGGTCGCATTTTAAGCTGCGGGCTGGCGAGGAGGTGCGATTGCCATCGGTGTTGGTCATGGGCTATCGCGGGGATTGGATCGATGGGCAGAACCATTTTCGCCGCCTCGTGCTGCGGGCCTTTACGCCGAAGACGCATGCGCCGCTGGACCTTATGCCGGTGGCCGCGAGCGTTCACGGCATGGTCCGGTTCAATGATACGACCGAGCAGAAGCTCATCCAACTGGCCGCTGACATCGCCGCCCTGAGACTACCATTGGACTCGTATTGGCTGGATGCCGGATGGAACGGCGGTGGCTTCCCACGAGGGCAGGGGAATCCAGACGCGGATTTGGCGCGCTTCCCGCGTGGCCTTGGCCCCGTGGGCGCTGCCGTGCGCCAGGCGGGAATGCGATTCCTTGCCTGGTTCGAGCCCGAACGCGCCATGCGCGGCACATGGCTCCAGCGCGAGCATGCCGACTGGCTCCTCGCGCCGAGCGATACGCCGGACGGCCTGCGCTACATGGAAAAGGACGGTTTTCGCCTGCTCGATTTCGGCAATGCGCATGCCCGCGCCTGGGCGCTTGACACCATTTCGAAGAACATCCGCGACGCCGGCATCGCCATCTATCGCCAGGATTTCAATTTGTATCCGGCCTATTTCTGGCACACGGGGGAAGGCCCCGATGACATCGGCTTGCGCGAAGTGCGGCACATCACCGGCCTCTACGATTTTCTGGATGAACTCGTCCGGCGACACCCTGGTCTCATACTTGATAATTGTGCCAGTGGTGGGCGGCGTCTTGACTTCGAGATGATGCGCCGATGTGTCGCGTTGTGGCGGAGCGATAGTTGCTGGGGCGACAGGGCGTTTCCGCGCAACGTGCAGGCCATGACCCATGGGCTGTCACTCTGGCTGCCGCTTCACGGCCTTGGCGCCAACAAGACCGACGAGGTCGCCCTTCGCAGTGGCATGGGCGCCTGCGCATCATTTGCCATAAACTTTCTCAACCCTGAAGCGGTTGGCGCCCTGCGCCAGCACATCGACCGCTGCCTGAAAGTGCGCCGGCTCTTCACGGCCGATTTCTATCCACTGGCGGCATGGAGCGACGATCCGAAACAGTGGCTCGCATTTCAGTTTCACGATCCCACGAGCGGCGATGGTCTCGTCCAGGCGTTCTGCGGCTCCGCGGCCCCCCGCTGCCGCCGTTCCGTAAGACTCCGCGGGCTCGACCCACGCAGACAATACACCTTCGTCGACTGGGACTGCGAAACGGCTCCCACGAAACGCATTGGCGCTGAACTGTGTGAGACTGGAATCGAGGTTGGTTCCCGCGGTGGTGACCAGGCTGTCGTTCTCCAGTACTCCTTGGTTCCCTAGCCTGCATATTTCACGCTTCCGCGTGAAATATGCAGGCTCAGAGGAAAACCACGCTCCGAAAAACGCGATTTTGGAGGGGCTGGGGCCATCGATCCGCGATACACACTCTGCAACCGCGGAAAAACCCAGTCTTTGCCTGATCTTTCCCAATAAATGGCTTTCATGGCGCGGTTTTTCCAGAGCCCGGAACTTCACAGCCGGCAGGCTGTGAAATGTCCGGGCTAGCAGCCCGTTGAAATACGTCATGGATTGCCCTGATGGCGTGCACGGCCCGGTTCCGCCGGGAGGGCCCGCGGTCTCGCGGGCCGCGCATGACAGGTGCCCTTCCTTTTCCCGGTGGGACGCGGACGCCGGGGACGGCGTCCCTCCCATGCCCAGCGCGGCTGTCGTGTGGTATTTTCAACGGGCTTTGGGAAAGCCGCCCGATGAAGACGAATTTCGGGCGTCGGCCTTTCGGCGGTTGGCTGGGCCACCAAGAGTTGTCCGAGAATGCTCTCCTCACGCGGGCACGGGGATGTACATTTGGCCATGCGCGTCGAGGTCGGTTTTCTGGGGCGTTGGTTGGTTTCGTTTCTTGCCCTGTGGGTGGTGGCGGGGTCCAATGCGGCTGAGTCCGGGGCAGACGCGAACACGATCCGGGGTTTCGAGGGGCTGTATGACAGCCTGGACCGATTCGCCGGCGAACGGTCTCCCTGCGTGGTCCTGATCGATCCCACGGATCCATCGGATCTTCCGAAGAACCTGGCGACGCCGGGCGGGCTATGGCGCCTCGCCTGCCTGCGATCGCGGATCACGGCGCTGTCGGGCCTGGACTGCTATTGTTTTCATTATACGCAGCTCAAGCGCGAGACTTTGGATCGGCCCATAGTGAAGGCGATTGTGTTGCGCGCCCCGTCGCCCGCCGGAATGCTGAAATGCGAGGCTGCCCGGGACGAGCTGTGGGCCCTGCTGAGGGAGAGCGACGTGCCAACGATCGCCTTCTGCGGCGGATTCCATCAGGTGTATCTGGCTTTCGGTGGCAAGTGCGGTGACATGCGACGACTTCGACCCGGAGAGTCTGACCCAAACCCGAAGTACGCCCCCGGCCGTTTAAAAGAATGGGGCTTTTGTAAGATCAGGGCCGTCAAAAGCGATCCTTTGTTCGAAGGGCTAGGTGAAGAATTTGAGATGCTCGAACAGCATGTCTCCGAGTGCCAGGCGTTGCCACAGGAATTCGAACTGCTGGCCAGCACCGACGCGTGCCAGGTCCAGGCCATTAAGCACAAGGGCAAGCCGCTCTACGCGACGCAATTTCACCCCGAAGCCTACGAGGAGGGCCACATGGATGGCAAACGGCTGCTGCAGAATTTTTTCAAGATCGCCAAGGTGTCGGGGAACATCAGCCGCTGAGGCCGCGCCTCGCGCGCTGGACATCTCTGACCAAGAATATCCGACCGGTGATCCTATTCGATGACCACGCAGGCCGTGACCGGAAAATCCGGCACATTCAGAACAGGGCGTCCGTTCTTTGTGACCGGTTTCAATTGCGTTCCTGTCACGGCGTCGAAGGCGCGCTCGACAGCGCCGGGCTCCAGATCCATTTCTATCGTTACACCCGAGCATGGGGAGGGCGCATTCCCCGCGGATCCTGGAGCGCGCTCGCGCGATGAGCGAAACCAGCCAAACGCGTTGACCAGGCAGGCGACGGTCCGCCCCGACCCGCGTTCGCCAAAGAACACCGAGTGCATCCCTGCCGGGCCGCGCACCCGAATGGGCGGACGTTGCCCCGAGCGTTCAATCTTGTCCACAAGTGCGCGTTTGAGTGCCTCTTTCTCTGCCGCGAGATGCCAGCCCGCGCCGGAATCGAGCCGAATCACCGTGCCGTTCCCAGCCTCGAATCTCTTGACGGCCGCGCGCTGCGCGTCGCCGCATTCCCGCTCGTTGGGCAGGATGAGGACGCGGGTTTCGGTGGGCACGCCATGTTCCAGTTGGGCGTCATTGATCGTGGCAACGGGGAGGTGCTCCTCCTTCAGGGCCTCGAACGCGCCGAGGGTCGGGGCAAAGAATTCCACCCACAGGGCGCGGGCGTCCGCGATTCGGGCGTCACGCGAGCGCGCGCTCACGTGGATCAGCGCGTACTGCACAGGGCGCGTTCCGGCCAGGAATGGTGAGACCTTCGCTCCTAGGGCATAGCATGGCTCGTAGGTCTTGAGCGCCTCGGGCCGGATCACCGGGGAACGACGTTCCTGCAAGCCCTCGGGATGCAAGGACGCGATGCAGCCGTAGGCGACCGATGCGGCCGCGGAGAAGAGGGCCTCCTCTCCCGTCCGCGTGAACGGGATCCACATTAGCGGCGGCCGTCCATCGCAAGAGTCCCTGGTAAAGCTCCAGCCCAGCGCATTCTGCACGTCGTAGGCGGGCACAGCGAAGGAAGCGTCCATGAAGCCCTGCCGTTTTGCGGTTCCTTCCACGCCGGTCGCGGCGGGCGCGCGGAGATGCCCGCCGAAAGGCTTCGAGAACTCGGTCTTGCTCGTATCGGAGATCGCCAGCAGGTCGGCCGTGATTTGCATCTGCGTGTCGAAACACGGATAGAGCGAGCTCCCGATGGCGAACAGCACGCCGGGATGTTTTTGCCGCACCACCTTCTTCCATCCGGCGAACGTTCGCACGATCGACCGGCCCACGAAATGGGCCGCGCGGCGGTAGGCCTCAGTCCCCCGACCTGCCGACACGTCCATGGGTTGGCCCATCTCCTTCTCGTAGGCTGTGCGGCAGTTCGCGCAGGTGCAGATCTCCGGCATGTGCCAGGAATCGAAATAGATCCCATCGACCCCGAGGTCGGCGAGTTCCAACAGGCGGATTTGCGTGTATTCCCGGGCGGGCGAATTGAAGCAGATCACGTGTGTGGGTTGGGGGCGCCTGCGCGTGCGGGGCTCGACGACCAGTTTCCCTGCGGCATCGCGACAAAGCCAGTCGGGGTGCTCCCGTTCGATGTAGTCATCGCACATGATCCGGTAGTACGCGAAGACCTTCAGCCCTCGCCCGTGCGCGTCCTCGGCTATCTCGCGGCCCAGGTCGCGTCCCGCCAAAGATTCGTGGCTTTGTCCGGCCGCCGTGGGCCACCATGCGCCCTCGCCGGTGGTCTTGAAGATCCGTGTCAGGACCCGCGCGCCCATCGACGCGATCGCCGGATGCAGGTCCCGATACATGCCCCCGAGGTCCTCTTCGATCCTGTTCTCAAAATGGGCCTGCACCCGGTTCCGCTCGAACCAGTCCGGGAGTGCGGGCCCAGCTTCTACGGCCGCCGCCACGGGCAGCGCGACCGCGCCCAGTAATCCGGTGACCAGTGCGATCTGATGATTCATCATGACTATTTTCGGCCCATCGCGCCCGCGCGTCGATTGGATTATCGCGGTTCCATGGAGCTGATTTACGCGAAGACCATCACGTCGGGATTCATGGGACGCCGGGTTTTGCCAATGGCGGTCGCCTCGGTCCCGACCCTGGCAAGGGACTCCACGTCCCGCGCCGGGGCAGGTCATCAGACATGATTCGTAAAATGGTGATATTTTTGCGCAAAGCGGCGCTGTCGGATGCCGGCCCGGCGCTACGATCTGGGTCAAACCGATATCCGATGAGCAGACCAAACCAGTCGAAACAGCGCCCTCTGATCCCACGGCTGATGTTGGGGGCGCAAATGGTGGCAATCGGCGCAGCAGCGCTGACATTTGCCATGGTCGATATTGGGGTGGCCGGACTCGGTCCATTTTCGGAGCTATCTGGAAACATGGGACAAAGCCGAGATGGGCTGGCCGCCGCAAATGTCACGGTCCGCGCCGGGGCGACGGCAAAGCTGGCGCTGCGGGAGCGCGTCAACGGTCGGCTCAGGCTCTGGGCCCCGGGTTCGCCGAACCTATACGCGGCGTTGCTCTCCTTGAAACAGGGCGACCGCATCGTCGACAGCCACTTCACTCGCTTCGGCTGGCGGCAGTTCTGCATCCGCGGGAGCGACCTGTTGCTCAACGGGCAACCGATCAAACTCATCGGCGATTTCCTGCATCCATTCGGCCCATTCGTGCTATCGCGAAGCTAAGTCGCGGCGTGGTATCGATTCATCCAAGACTTCGGCGGCAATTCGGTCCGCCCCCACGCGCAGCCGCACCCGCGCCATTATCTCGATCTCGCCGACGAGATGGGCGTGGTCGTGCTCGACGAGACGGCGATCTTCGGGAGCGCGATCTCGCTGAACTTCGAGGAGTCGGAGGCTTGGCGGCGGTTCGCCGAACACTACGACGGGCTGGTGCTGCGCGACCGCAATCATCCGAGCGTGCTGGGCTGGAGCTTCGGCAACGAGCTGTTCGCGATCTTCGATCATAATAGCGTGCCGAACGAGATAGCCGAAGGCTGGTATCGCCAGCTCGCCGAACTCGGTGCGCGCGCGCGGCGGCTCGACCCCACGCGGGACTGGGTTTCCTGCAACGGCGCGCGCGCCTTCAACATCGCAGACGGTGTCGCCCCAACCGAAAGCACCCCTGGGACAACTCTTGTCATGCTCCGCGGCGCGAACCCTTCAACCCTGCGGCCTTTCAATTGCTCCCTCACCGACCGCACCGCCACCAGAAAGGACAGCTTGTGCAGGGGCTTTTACTACTCGCCCTTCAAAGGCAATGATGGGAAGAGCGTTTCCCTGGATTTCAAGCGTGGCGAAGGCATTGACCAATTCGGTCGGGAGCAGGCCAGCGGTCCCGAGACACGGGGCGGTCCGGGCGTTTGGGAGCATCGTGTCATCGGCCTATGTGGCTTCGCCCCTGGCATTCTGCCGCGCCATGGCATTGTCTTCCGGGGAGGGAAACCCGGCACGTACAGGGTGTACATCGACAACCTCCAGATTCGTCACGCCGACGGCGGGAGGACGCCAATATGGACGGGCGTCCAGGACACGCGCAGCCGCCCGGTTGCGGACACGGAGCTTTTCACCAGCGTCCGCGTACGTGCCGTGCCAGTGGACCAAGCCAGATGAGATGTGGCAGCCCGTTGAACAGCCCCCTGATGGCGTGCGTGGCCCGATTCCGCCGGGATGGCCCACGGCTTCGCGGGCCGCGAATGAGAGGTGCCTTCCGCTATCCGGTGGGACGCGGACGCCGGGGCCGGCATCCCTCCCATATTCAACGCGGCTGTGGTGTGGGTCTTCCAACGGGCTGTTAGCGCGGCGCGGCGATGGATTTACAATAGATTCCAATCTGTACATCATCGCGGTGAGATGAGGCTATCAACCAGCAAGGTGCTCGCGCTATCGGCGGCAGCCGCCTTTTGGGCGGCGGTTTCCCCCACGTTCTCTGCACCGCCCGGCGGCGATGCGCTCGCCGATCTGATCATCGATCAGTTCGACACGAGCGGTGACACGATCGTGGGAAGCGAGGAATGGCAGTATGGCATCAAGGCCGCATTTCAGATGATGGACGAGGACGGGGACGGTGTTATCACCGGCGGTGAACTCGGCGCGCTGGAGGAGCCCATCGGGGGCAGGATCGGCGAGGTTGGGGCGAAGCTGATCGTGCCCATTATCAAGCGAGTTGTCTTTTCGCTAGACGCGGACAAGAATGGCTGTGTCAGCAGCAAGGAATTCGCCGATCGTGCCGAGGGCATCTTCAAGAAACTTGACGCCGACGTCCAGGGCACGCTGTCACGGACCGAACTCGCGCAGCTTCCCGTTCGCCTGTTCACCGAGTGACATGTTCGTCGGCTGGGCGGCAAGACAACGGGTCGATGGGGGATCCTCCGCGTATCGCCCTTGCCATCCGATGACATTCTCCAATGGGTTGCTATGCAGAGGACCAGGGACAGCGGACGCAGAATATGAAACCTGAAACTGGGATTGCGAGTGTGCTTCTGGCCGTGCTATTGAACGAGCCTGTGGCTCAACAGACCGCAGAGGTGGGGCAGGAGAATATAGAGTTGCTCAAGACGCTCGACACCAACAAAAGGACATGAAAAAATTCGCTGGCTCTATGAAGATGGGCAAGCGCGCACGCCTTGCCGTCACGGCATCAGCCATCTGCCTGATCGCGTCCCCTGGGCCCGCGCAACAGACGCCCCTGCAGAAAATGGACACGACGCTCGTGCCGCCCAAGGGCCTGAAGACGCAGCTCGCGCCTGGCTACACGATCCCGATCGTGGACATCAGCGGCGACGGGGGGCGGCAAATCATCGTGGATCGCGAGGCGGGGCAGTATCTCGGGCATCCGACGACGGTGTTGCTCGAGGATAACGCGACGATTCTCGTCGTGTATCCCAAGGGCCATGGGCGCGGTGCGATCGTCTACAAGCGCAGCACCGATGCCGGAAAGACGTGGAGCGAGCGTTTGCCTACGCCGAAGTCGTGGGAGACCTCGCTTGAGGTGCCGACCTTGCATCGTGTCGTGGATGCGTCAGGCAAGAGACGCATCATCATGTTCAGCGGCCTGTTCCCCATTCGCATGGCGGTCACGGAGGACGATGGGGCGAATTGGAGCGAACTGAAGCCCATCGGGGATTTCGGGGGTGTCGTGGCCATGGCCTCGGTGATCGCCCTGAAATCCCCGGGCCACTACTTGGCCTTCTTCCATGATGATGGGCGGTTCATTCGCGGTGGCGAGGGGCGACTCGAGGCAAAGCGAGGAGATGGCGGGCACACCTCGCCGATGGCCAAGGCCTGGCGCTTCTGGGTGTACACCACGCTTTCGAAGGATGGCGGGCTGAGCTGGAGCGTGCCCGTCCCCATCGCGATGCTGCCGGATGCAAACCTCTGCGAGCCGGGCGCACTGCGTTCGCCCGACGGTAAACAGATCGCGGTGCTCTTGCGCGAGAATTCCCGGAGGCGTAACTCCTTCGTTATCTTTTCCGATGACGAGGGCCTCACGTGGACCGAGCCGCGGGAACTGCCCGCCGCACTCACCGGCGACCGACATGTGGCGAAGTATGCGCCCGATGGGCGGCTGTTCGTCAGCTTTCGAGACACAACGCACGTCAGCCCGACCAAGGGCGATTGGGTGGGCTGGGTCGGCACCTACGACGACATCGCCCGGGGCCGGGAAGGCCAGTATCGCGTCCGCATCATGGACAACACGAAGGGCGCAGACTGCACCTATCCCGGTGTGGAAGTGCTGCCGGATGGCACGTTCGTCACAACGACCTACGGCCATTGGACCCAGGGTGAGCAGCCTTATATCGTGAGCGTGCGGTTCAAACTGGAAGAACTGGACGCGCGCGTGAAGCGTTCGGAGTGATGCGCCGGACCTGAATCCTCAAGCCAGATCCCATGCCGCCCGAGGGAGGCACCAGCGGGGCGGAAAATGGGGTTGTAGGGCGTCTGTGTCAGACGCCACCCTATCCGCCGCTGCCGTCTCATAGAGACGGCCTACAAGATTCGCAATTTTCGAGTCAGTCAACAAACACCTGCCACGCGATGCGGGCGGCGAGGGCGAGGCTGACGGCAGCGGCCAGGATGCAAACCAGCTTCTGTCCTCGGCGGATGACGAGGTGCGCGCCGATCCAGCCACCGAACAACTGGCCCGCGCCCATGGTCAGAGCGATGGGCCAATGGATGAGGCCCATGCCTGCGAATAGGAGAAGCGCCCCCCAGTTGCTGGCGCAGTTGACGACCTTGGCGTTGGCGCTGGCCGCGTCGTATGCCTGATGCCAAAGGAGGACAAAAACCAGGATCATGAGGGTGCCCGTTCCCGGCCCAAAGAATCCGTCGTAGGCACCTATGCCCACGGCGGTGGCCAGCGACCACCATAGTGGGCGGCGGACCGCTGCAGTTCGCGGCTTCGGGCGCACCGCCGCAACGAGGAGCGCCGCCCCAAGCAGCAGGATCAGCACCAGGGGCCGCAAAGCCTCGTTCGGCAGCGCGCGCAACATCAGGACGCCACCAACGGAACCGGCGATCGCCGCCGCGAACGCCCAAGGGGCCATGCCCCGATCGAGGAGGGGGGTGCCGGCAAACCGTACCAGTGCCGCCGTCGAACCCCACGTGCTCTGTCCCTTGTTCGTCGCGAGGGCCTCCATCGGAGGAAGGCCGGCCGCAAGCAGGGCGGGGAGCGTGATCAGGCCTCCGCCGCCCGCCACGGCGTCGATGCACCCGGCGAAAAGGGCCGCCAGCCCCAGCAATGCGATCGTGGTGGTGTCCATGTGCGTCCGCGCCATATACCCGCGGCCATTGGCGCGTGCGCATTCTGCCGGGTGCAACGGTCGCGGCAATGGCGATCTCGGGCGGGCATATCGGTTTGGTGGCCCCCGGCCCAGGAATGGCATTGACACGCCCGGGGCCATCGCATATCCGATCAGATACTGATATATCAGTAACAGGCAGCAACCTTGAGCATGAGCCCGCCCATGAACTCCGTCGAGCGCGTCCACGCGGCGCTGAGGCGACGCCAGCCCGACCGGGTGCCGGTCATCGAATTCGTCGTGGACGAGAAGGTCGCGCGCGCCGCGGTGCCGGGCTGCCGCGACGTGGCCGACTGCATGGACCGGCTGGACATGGATGGCGTTGGCTGCGGGGCGAGGTTTGATGTCGTCAGCCGGAGTCCCGACGGCTCCTTCGTGGACGAGTGGGGCGTGACCTATAAGGAGAGTCCGGAGGCGGTGGCGCATCCGCACCGGGGCCCCATCGCGACGATCGACGACGCCCGCGCCCACACGCCGCCGGATCCCGAGGCACCGGGTCGTCTTGGGAAGTTGCCGGACCTCGTCGCCAGATACAAGGGCAGGCGGGCGATCTGCTTTCATCATCGCGCCGCGTTCATGTGGTCGGCCTACCTGATGGGCCTGGACAACATCCTGATGAACATGTTGGCGGAGCCGGAGCTCGTCGAAGTCACGATGGAGAAGGTTTTGCGCTGCAACATGCGGATCGTGCAGCGGGCGATCCGGGCCGGGGCGGAGGTGATTATCCTGGGCGACGACTACGCCGGCAACAATGGGCCCATGATGAGTCCCGAATTGTTCCGGCGGTTCATCCTGCCGCCGCTGAAGCGGATGATCGCCATGATCCACGATGAGGGCGCCCTGTGCATCAAGCATTCCGATGGCGATCTCTACCCGCTGTTGGACATGATCGTCTCGGCGGGCCCCGACGGCATCAATCCCATCGAGCCGGTCGCCGGCATGGAGCTGGCGAAGGTGAAGCGATTGTATGGCGACCGGGTCTGCATCACCGGCAACATCGACTGCGCGCATCTCTTGCCGCACGGGACACCGGAGGAGGTGCGCGCGGCGGTGCGTCAGGCCATCGCCGACGCCGCGCCCGGCGGCGGGTACATCCTGACTTCGTCGAACAGCATCCACTCCTCGTGTGCCCCGGAGAATTTCGTCGCGATGGTCCGCGCGTGCCACGAGTTCGGTGGGTACTGAAATACGGCGGCGATTCGAATCTGTCGGCACTTTGGATCGGGGAACCCGTCGGCGGGGTCCGCAACCATTCATGGAATTGGCTGTGGTTCGCCGCGATTTCGTGTGAGGATATCCAAATGAACTCGATGGATCCGAAGCTGTCCTTGTCCCGGCGGGGTTTCCTGGCCGGGGCGGCCGCGGTGGTTGGCGGCGCGATGGCGCCTGCGGTTTCGCGCGCCGTGGAGACCGGGGCGGAGCTGGGCGCATCCGAGCCGTGGGCGCCGCATCCAAAGGCCGCGCCGAAAACCGCGAGGCGCGGTGAGGCATTCGTCGTGGCCGCGAACGGCACGCGCACCTGCAGCGGCGGCTGGCAATGGCGCTATGATGGGATTGCGCCCGGCCAGAGTTACGGGATTGCGATCGAGGCCCGGCACCAGGGCCTTGCGGTGCCGCGCGACGTGTTGCAGTGCATGGCGATCTGGGGCGCACCGGCGGCGGACAAGGAACGGCCGGACGCGATCTGGGACCTCCTTTTGCCAGAGGCGGCCGGTGCGGACCGCATGCGGTTCTCGCGCAAAGTGGTCGCGCCCGATGGTGCCCGCCAACTCACCCTCCGCTGCTCCCTGCGCTGGACCGCCACCGGCGAAACGCTCTGGGGGGCGCCGCGCGTCGTGGCCGCGGGCACGGCGCTGGCAGAGCGACCATCCGTTAGCGTGTGCGTGGTGACGGGCCAAACCCACGGTCGGCAGCCGCAGTTCAAGTCGATGCAGGACAGCATCACGTTCTACGGGAATCTCTGCGAGGCGGCCTGCCAGCGGTGTCGGCCGCAGCTCATCGTGCTGCCGGAGATCGCCCTGCAATGGGGCGTGCCCGGCGATTCGCTTGATCTGGCCGTGCCCGCGCCGGGACCGGAGACCGAGGCGTTCGCGGCGATCGCCCGCAAGCATCGGGCGCGCATCGCGCTGGGGATGCTCGAGCGCGAAGGCGACGCGGTGCGCAACAGCGTCGTGCTGATCGGGCCGACCGGAGGCATCGATGGGCGTTATCACAAGGTCCACCTGGCGGCCGGTGGCGAGGACGTTTCCGGCGTCCTGCCGGGGGACGGTTTTCCGGTTTTCGACACCGAGGTGGGGCGCATCGGTTGCAATATCTGCATGGACAGTTCGGCCGCGGAGTCCTCCCGCATGGTCGGCCTCAACGGCGCGGATTTCCTGCTGCTGCCGATCATGGGCGACCATCGGGCCGATCGCTGGAGCCGTGGAACGCCGATCTACAGCGAGGATCGCTGGAGGGCGATCATGCGCACCCACGCGATGGACAACCAGCTCTGCATGATCGTATCGCGCAACAACGCGCTGGGCAGTTGCATAGTGGACCGCAAGGGCGAGATGCTGGCCTGGAACGACGGTGACCGCGATTTCATCGCAGCGGAGGTGGCGCTCGACGATGGGTATCGCATCTGGCAGGGCGGCTGCTTCCGCGACGTGAACTGGCTCCAGCGCCGCCCGCATCTCTACGGCGCGTTCACCGATCAGGCGAATCTTGGTGGCTTGAGGTAACGACAGGGGACCCATGATGAAGATGAGATATGGCATTGTGTGGGTGGCGCTTCTCGCGATGGCGACGGCCGCGGGTCGCGCGGAGGATGTCGTTGGCCAGGAGATTGCGCCCTGGCAGCCGGGGATGCTCGACATCCATCAGATCAGCACCGGGCGCGGCAATTCGGCCCTGCACGTGTTTCCCGATGGGACCACCCTCTTGGTGGACGCCGGGGAACTCGGGCAAAAAACACCCCGCCACACGCCGGATCGGCCGGATGGCACGCGGCCTGCGGGGGAGTGGATAGCGCGCTACATCCGCCACGCGCTTCGGAATGATCCGAAACCGTCGCTGGACTATGCGCTGGCGACGCACTTCCACGACGACCACATGGGCAACGCGTCGGACGTTTTGTACATGTCCAAGAGCGGCGCCTACAAGCTCTCGGGCCTGACGCGGGTTGGAGACGAGTTCCGGATTGGCAAGATGATCGACCGCGGTTGGCCGGATTATAAATATCCGGAGCCGGTCAAGGTCGGATTCATGGAGAACTACCGCGCTTTTTTGAAATGGCAGGCCGAGAACAACGGCATGGAGGTGCAACGATTTGCGCCGGGTCGGAGCGACCAGGTCGTGCTGTGCCGCGATCCCAAGAGATACCCCAATTTCGAGTTCCGAAACATCGGGGTTGACGGCGAGATCTGGACAGGGGTGGGCACGGAGACGCGAAACCATTTTCCCCCGCTCGAGGGAGTGCCGCGCGCGGACTGGCCGCACGAGAATATGTGCGGCACATCATTCCGCCTGAGCTATGGCAAATTCGATTATTTCAATGGCGCCGATATTCCGGGGGTTCCGGCCGAGGGCTATCCGGAGTGGCACGACGTCGAAACGCCGGTGGCCATGGCCGTGGGGCCGGTGGAGGCGGCGGTCGTGGATCACCACGGGTATATCGATTCGCAAAACGCATTTCTTATCGGTGTGCTGCGCCCGCGGGTTTGGATCATCTCGGTGTGGGATGCCGGCCATCCGACCCAGAGGGTGTGGCAGCGCCTGCAGTCGCGGCGACTCTACCCGGGTCCTCGCGAGGTGTTTGCCACGGACGTGCATGAGGCGACGCGGGTGGTCATAGGTGGCATCGACAAGCTGGCGAGCGACCGGGGCCACATCGTGCTGCGCGTTTCGCCGGGCGGCGGCGAGTACCGCGTCGTCATCGTCGATGATGCCTCCGAGAGCCATCGCGTGACCAAGATCTTCGGGCCATACCCGTCGCGTTAGCCTGCATATTTCACGCTTCCGCGTGAAACATGCAGGCTCAAAGGAAAACCGCGCTCCGAAAAACGCGATTTTGGAGGGTCTTGTGCCACCGGTCCGCGAAACACACTCTGCAACCGCGAAAAATCCCAGTCTTTGCCAGACCTTTCCCAATAAATGGCTCCCATGGCGCGGTTTTCCCAGAGCCCGGAATTTCACAGCCCGCAAGGCTGTGAAATATCCGGGTTAGGGCCATGCGTGTCCCGTCACTGCGCCACGCAACTGACGCGAGACCGGGCGGAGGCGATGGCGGCCTTCGACTTACTCAGGCCGAATGGTCACAGGGTTTCTGCCATTGCGCGTGGCTTTGGCGCGCAGTCTGAATTGAGAATTTTAGTAGCCGAACGCATGAGTGTTTGGCGGCCAAGGCCTCACGACCTCGGCTATGTTTTCATCGGGCGGAGGTGCCCTGCCGCGCGGGGCATGGAATGTGACTTGGAATCAGGCAAAAGCCGTAGAGCCGATCGGCTGCGGCGATTGGCGGCTGGCAGGCGGGCCAAACGCTCACGCGTTCGGCTACATCTTGCGGTTCGGTGTTTTGATCGGCCGTGGCACTCGCCAGGGGGTCATCTCACATCGTCCTTCAGTCGCGCGAAGAGGCCGAGGAGAGCGGTGGCGATTTTGGGTTCGGCCTCGATCTCGAGGCGGTTGGTGCCGAGCCACGTCTCGTAGCCGCCGAGGCGATGGTGTTCCGGCGTTGGGAGGTAGCCGAAGTAACCTTGCGCCAGCGAGACGACGAAAGTGGGTTTGAACGGGCTCTTGCGTTTGAGCTCGAGGCCGGTCTCAACGAACACCTCGCAGGGGATGGTGCCGATCGCGAGATCTCCGACGCGCAATGCCTGGAGCCGGATGGGGGCGCGGTCCGGGCTCTCGGCCACCTTGAGCGTGCGGTCGGCGTAGATCTCTTCGAGCGGGGCGGGTTTCTTGGATGCCGGGTCGCGGCGGGCCAGGATGGCCTTGGCCCGCCCGATATCCTCCGGGGTCGGGTGGCGGAAGGCGATATCGGGTTCTGCGATTGCGGCGGCCAGGGGCGCTGAATCGTGCCATTGGATGGTGCCATACGCGGAATGGACGTCCTGGGCGACGTCGTTGGCGACCTCGCGCATGCGGGCGTAGGGCGGCAACTTTTCGGAGGGCTTGGTGAAATCGATGTTATTGATATTGCCGCTAGTGCCATTGCTGAGGACGGCGACGAAGGGGGGATCGAGGCGGTCGGCGCCGAGGAGTTGCTGGATGCGGTCGCAGAACATGCCGTAGTAGTCTGCGGAGATGTCGCCTGCCCCGACTCCGCCGACGTAGTGGAGGGAGTAGTTTGCCATGAGCGCGATGGGGCGGCCCTCGGGCGAGCGGACCGCGAGGACGCAGATCTCGGGATCGGTGGGGCCGGCGGGTTTCACGAGATCTGGACTGCGGCGGGGCGGGTTCATTTTCACCTGATCCTGCGTGCCGAGGGGTCCCGGGGGGATGGAGCCGGGTTTCATGAACCAGCGGCGGTTGAAGACGTGGCGCGGTTCCTGCGCGGTGGTCCAGCCGACCTGTGCCGGCGCCAGATTGGCGATGGCGCAGCGGACGCTGTCGGCGATACGCCCCGCGACAAAGCGCTGGTATTCATCGAGGTCGGGTTTTGCGGCGAAGCGATTGGTACCGAGGGCGCTAGATGCGGAGTGGGTGTGTGTGGCCGATATCAGGAGGTTGGCCTGGGGCATGCCCGATTGTTCTTCCGCGAGGCGCCGCGCCTCCGCGCACAGGGGCTGGGCCAGCCCGAGGATGTCGCAGACGACCAGCCCGATGCGCGTGCGGCCGTCGTCGAGCACGAGACAGCGGGCCCAGAGCTGGTCGTGGATCTGTTTCGATGGGAAGGGGTGAAAACCACCGATGATATCTTTGCCGAGGGGGGGCGTTATGTTGCTCGCTGCGGCACCCGCGCGGAACTGGGCCGGGTTGCCGGGTTCCGCACAAGGCGCCGCCGCCGCGCAAAGAAGGAGTCCAAGAAGCAGTCCCGTCGAATGCGTTGTCATGCGCGATTGCACGCGCGGGGGGCGATCGGTGTCAAGACGGAAGGCGGGCGATCGACACGCCGCAAACGCTCGTCGCCTCGGCATGGAAATGAAACGTGGGGGCGCGCTTGCGCGCGATCTGAATCACCTGCAAGCAGGGTCCTGCATTCGCGCACCCGAATCTTCGCGTCAGGCCCGGCTCATGTACTTGCCCTCGCGGGTGTCGACGATGAGCTTCTCGCCCTCCTTGATGAAGAGGGGGACCTGGATCTCGATGCCGGTTTCGAGTTTGGCCGGCTTCATGACGTTGTTCGCGGAGTCGCCGCGGATGCCCTCGGCCGATTCGGTCACCGTGAGGGTGACAGTCGGGGGCAACTCGATAGAGACGGCGCGGCCCTCGACGAGCAGGACATCGACCGGCGTATTCTCCACGAGGTAGCTCTTTGCGTCGCCGATGATCTCGTCGTTGAGGGTGATGGTCTCGAAAGAGTTGGGGTCGATGAAGTGGTAGCCGGACTGGTCGGCGTAGCTGAACTCGAGTTTCTGTCGGCTCAGCAGGACTTCGTCCACTTTCTCCGTGCTGCTGAAGCGCTGCACCGAAGATTTTCCGGTGTTGATGCTGCGCAGCGTCATCTGGACGAAGGCGCGGAGATTCCCGGGTGTCCGGTGCTGGGTCTCCAGCACGACGCAGACGTCGTTGTTGTATTTGATAGCCATGCCCTTGCGGACATTGTTCGCGACGATAGCCATAGATGCCTCTTCCTGTGTTTCCGTGGTCTCAGATCAGCCTGAATTTAGTCAGATCCTGGGCGTCCACGACGCCTAGGAGCCGCCTCTTTTGGTCGATGACGACGAGATCGTCAATCTGATGTTTTTCAAAAATGCGGACGGCCTCGATGGCAAGGCGGTCGTCGCGGACGACGATCGGGTCCGCGGTCATGACCTCCTTGATCTGGCGACGGCCGAGCTGGGCGTCCGTCTGGTAGTGTCGGACGAAGTCGCCCTGGGTGAAGATGCCGAGGAGGTGGCCGCCGTCGTCGAGGACCACGGCGGCGCCGGAGCGCGCCCGGTTCATGGCGCTGACGGCATCGAGGACGGATTGGTGGCCGCGGACGGTGGCGATCCGGTCGCCGGTGCGCATGACATCGCGGATACCGAGGAGGAGGTTGCGGCCGATGGCGCCGCCGGGATGGAGCTGCGCGAAGTCCTCGCGACGGAAGCCGCGCGCCTGCAGGAGTACCATGGCGAGGGCGTCGCCGAGGGCCATCATGGCGGTGGTGCTGGCGGTTGGGGCGAGGTTGTGAGGACAGGCCTCGCGTTCGACGCGGACGTCGAGGTGGACATCGGCATTCTTTGCGACCGTGGATCGGGGGTCGCCGGTGAGGCCGATGATCTGGACCCCGGGCCTGCGTAGGGCGGGCAGGGTGCGCACGATTTCGTCGGTTTCTCCGCTGTAGCTGAAGATGAGGATGGCGTCCCCCTCGGAGACGAGGCCGAGGTCCCCGTGCACGGCGTTGACGCAATTCAGATAGACGCAGGGCGCACCGGTGCTGGTGAAGGTGGCGGCGACCTTTTCGGCGACGTGGCCGGACTTGCCGATGCCGGTGGCGATGATCTTGTGACTGCGGTCCAGGCTGTCTTTGAGCAATCCGATGGCGCGAGTGATCTCGGGGCCGAGGCGGGCTCGAAGGGCCTTGAGTCCCTCGATCTCGATTCCGAGCACGTCGCGGGCCTTCGCCTGACAGTCAAAGGTGTTGCCGACTTTTGGACTCATGGCCGGATGTGGTAGCCCAGGATGCGGAGTGCGAAAAAGCACAGGAGAGACACGAGGGGGGTGAGGAATACCGCCAGGAGGAAGAGGCGGACCCATAGCCGTTGCTTGGATTGCGGAGAATCGGTCATCGCGGTGAGCCCGTCCGCAGTGGCAGGCGGGCGTTTCCGAGCAAACAAGTAAGTTTATCGGATATTGCGACAGAGTCCAGCGCGGTGAAACAGCGGCCGGAGGAGCCCTCGGGGCAGGACCAGTGGCCGGATTTTAGGCAGGGGCAAGGGGTGACGGTGGCGTCCGCGCCGTCGTGAAGGGGACGCCAGTGGTTGGCGTTGGAGGGGCCAAAGTGGACGAGCAGGGGTTTGCCGAGGGCGGCGGCCGCATGCATGGGTGCGGTATCGGCGCCCCAATAGGCATCTGCGGCATCAATGAGAGAGATGAGTTGGCCCCACGTGAGTCCGGCGGCCAATCGGATGCGGTCGGGGGGCAGGCCGGCGACGCAGGCTCGGGCGTGGTCGGCCTCGGCGGCCGGTCCGTGGCTGAGGGTGACCGTCGTGGGCGTGCGGCTGAGGACGGTGGTGAGGACTCTCCTGACGAGGTCGGGCGGGAGGCTCTTGCGCATGTCGCGCGACGCAAGGTGGGCATGGAGCAGGGGCGGGGACCCCGTCGCGGATCTGGCGCCGAGGAATCCCTTGGCCCACCGGGCGTTTTCGGGTGGCACCTCGAGATGGACATCGGTGCCGGCGGGGGGCACGCCGCAGGCCTCGAGGAGTTCGAGGTGCTGGAGGATGATATGGGGTTTCTGTTTGCGGTGGTGGGGTCGGACGTTGTAGGCGCGATTGCGCCAGAAGAACCACGGTTGCTTTGGGCGATGGTAGCCGGCGCGCAGGGCGGCGCCGGAGAGGACGCTGACCATGGCGCTCCTGTCGTTTCCGGTCAGGTCGATGGCCCAGTCGTAACGGCGCGAGCGGATGTGGGCGACGGTGCGGAGTTCACGGGGGAGGTCGCCCCTGGGCCACGGGATGATCTCGTTGACGCAACCGGGAGCGTGGAGGGCAACCTCCGTCCCGGCATTCACCAGGGCGTCTATTTCGGCAGAGGGGAATGCCCGGCGCAGCGCGCGAAGCGCGGGTTGGAGCAGCAGGACATCGCCGAGGTATCGCATGCGGATGACGAGGATCCGCTCTGGTGTGCGGCGCGGGTGTTCCATTGGAGCCGTCCGCGTCAACCCGATGCGGGGCCCTGGCCCGCGAGGAATCGCCCCCTGGGTGGTCGGTCGGGCTTGGCCAGTTCGTACACGGGTTTGCCCTGGCTCTCAAAGTAGATGCGGGCCAGCAGCTCGCTCAGCAGGCCGATCATGAGAAGCTGGATGCCGACGATGACCAGCAGGACGGCGAAGACGAGCAGCGGCCGCTGGCCGATGTTTTCGTGGAGGACGAGCTTGAGCCAGGTGAGATAGAGGCAGAGGGCGCCGCCGGCGCCGCCGAAGAGCATGCCCCAGCCCCCGAAGACGCGCATGGGCTTGGTGGAATACTCGATGAGGAACTTGACAGTGATGAGGTCGAGCACGACCCGCGTCGTTCTCCCTATCCCGTATTTGGAGTTGCCGGCGGTGCGGGGCCTGTGGTTGACCGGGATCTCCGCTACGCGCGCGCCGCGCCATGTGCAGAGGGCGGGCAGGAATCGGTGCATCTCCCCGTAGAGCCGAAAACTCCGCAGCACGTCGCGGTCATACGCCTTCAGGGAGCAACCGAAATCGTGGAGCTTGAGGCCGGTGTTATGAGAGATGATCCAGTTGGCGATCCGCGAAGGGAGCGTTCGGGACACGAAGTCGTCCTTGCGGTGGGCGCGCCAGCCGCTGACGACATCGTAGCCCTCGGCCATCTTGGCCAATAGGGCGGGGATGTCTGCGGGGTCATTCTGGAGGTCGGCGTCGATGGTGATGATGACCTCGCCGCGGGCCGCGTCGATCCCCGCCGAGAGCGCGGCGGTCTGCCCGAAATTGCGCCGCAGGCGGAGGGGCCGGACGGCGGGGTTGGCGGCTGCGGCGCACGCGATCTCGGCCGCGGTGCCGTCGGAGCTGCCGTCGTCGACGAGGATCAGTTCCCAGTCAGACGGATACTCGGCCAGGGCGCGGGCAACCTCATCGACGAGGCGGGCGACGTTGCCGGCCTCGTTGTAGACCGGCGCCACCACGCTTATGCAGGGCGCAAATCCGGCTAGTTTGGGCGCTTCAGGCATAAGATCCAAATTGGGTGGGATGCGCTCCCGCTTCCAGCCTTGTTTTCGGGGCCGGCATCCCTCCCGCGCCCAACGCAACGGTTTTGTGAGTTTTTCAACGGCCCGTACTTCATGGGGCTACTGGGATTCCAACAACGCCAAGAGAGTCATAAGATATTGAGATACAAAGAGAAGCGGAAGGGGTGGGAGTCGAACCCACGGTTCGAATCCGCAACTCAAGAATTTTGTAAATGCCTCATTATTAACAACAGTAGTTATTGACGTGAACCCCAGTTGATGTTAGAATTGTGTTAGTCACCCAAAGCGACAACACCGGAGAACACAATGGCCTACGTCCGAAAACACCCCCTCTCGCCCTACTGGTTTGCGATCATCACGCGGGCCGATGGTTCTCGCACCAGCAAAACCACGCAAATCCCGCATTCGATCCGCAACCGTGCGAGGGCGCAGGCGGTGGCCGAGGACTTCCAGCGGGCCGAGGACAAGACGGAAAAGGCCGAGCCGATTCGCAACAAAGAGGCGGTGCGGGGGGCGTTGTTCGAGGCCATCCAGAAAACGGAGGATGGTACCTTCACGGAGGCGACGGCCCGCGAGACGCTGAACCGAATACTGGAATCGATGGGGCAAGAGCCCATGCGGCTGGTGTCGATTGGGGAGTACCTAAACTCATGGCAGGAGTCCAAGGGCGTGACAAAATCCGCCACGACCGCAAAGCGCTATGCGCAGACGGTGCGGGATTTCCTCTCATTCTTAGGGGATCGTGCCGGGGCGAGCCTCGGGGCGCTGATGCCCAACGATTTTGAGGGATTCCGTGACTTGCAGATTGAGCAAGGCAAGAGCCCAGGGACGGCGAACATGGCTTTGAAGGTAATGCGGATTCCGATGAATCTTGCCCGCCGCCAAGGGTTGATCCTGACCAATCCCGCCGAGGGGGTTGACCTGCTGCCCGCAGAAAGCGGTGTCCGTTCCACCTTCACGAGGGAGCAGATTCGCGCGCTATTGGCCGTGGCCGATGTCGAGTGGCGTGGCATGATCCTATTGGGGGTGTGTCACGGCTTGCGCATCGGGGACGCGGCCCGACTCACTTGGGCGAATATTGACCCCGAGCGGGGGACGTTGCGCTTTCATCCGCAAAAGACGGCGCGCGGCGCGCGGCGTTTGCCCGAAGAATACCCCTTGCACTCTGACGTTGCGGAGTACATCGAAGCGCTTCCGGTGAGCGAGAGTCCGACAGCGCCTTTGTTTCCGACGCTCTATAAGCTGAAGGTGGGATCGCGCTATGGGCTTTCGGACGGATTCCGGCGGCTGATGCGGCGGGTCGGGATCATTGCCGAAGGCGAGGGCGAGGCCAAAAAGCGGGGCAAGGGGCGGCGTTTTTTCGAACTGGGTTTCCACTCCCTGCGTCACACGGCGATTTCCGAGATGGCGAATCGCGGTGTTTCCAAGGAAGTCCGCATGAAGTTGTCAGGGCACAAGTCTGCCGTTCACGAGCGCTACACGCACCACGAGCTGGAAACGTTGCGGCGGGCCATTGATGCGGTGCCGTCATTCACCCGCGAGAAGTGATGGCGGACAGGGCCAGAGGGAAATCTATGGGTACCAAGAAGCAGCGACCGAGAAGACCGGCGCAAGGCAAACTTCTGACGGATATCATATTCTCGCAATCGCGCGAGTCACAGACCCGCGCCCTTGTGGGGAAACCAGTGGCGAGGCTGGACAAGAGCCAGAGTCTCGCGTGGTTTATCGCCAAGGGCAAGAAGCCCCCGACGCGCCCCCTCTCTCGATCCGAGGTGCGGGATGAGGTACGGGAACTGCCGACCGAGAAGATGAAAGCCCGCGCCAAAGGGAGAATCTCGCGCAAGTATCGCGATCTGATCGAGTCGGGCCGCGAGCTGTCGGCACTGATCACAGTGCTTGAGGAAAAGGCGCGCACCGATGGTGACACGGGCGCGTGCAACGCATTGGGCCGGATCGCTGAGCGCGCGTTGTGGGGACTTGTGAGCGTGGCCCTGAAGAGACCATCCGTATTGGTGTGTCTAGAAAGCCTTCTGGTGGAGATCATAGAAACGCTGAGGAGAATTCGGATAGCGATCCTGAAGGACACCGATGAAACCAAGAGAAACGAGTTGACGGCCCGCGAGAAGCAACTCTGGCGTTTACCCACCACCGAAAGGACACGGGCCGCCATGGTGTTTCGCAAGAAACTCCCACGTCGTTTATTCAATTGGCTGATGCAAGTGCTGCCATTGGTCAAAGCAAGGCGCAAGGGAGGTTTGAATTTCGAAGGCGAGAAGATCGCTTTTGGTGACGACTGGAGTAAATGGCCAGAACCATCCGAAAAAGAGGCGGAGTGGTATGCGAACAAATTCATCGAAGAGGAAACGAAAAGACAAGCGGGGGAAAATCTTGAGGACTGGAAGGGGTTTGATTTCCCGAAAAAGTGCATAAAGCGCCATGAGCGAAAAAAGCTGATTGTGAAAAACCTTCGCCAAATTCTGAAGAGACTCTCAAAGAGGTCCGCCGACCAATCAGCACCGCCCGCCTGACCCGCCCACGTGCTTGGGACGCCAGCACCAATCGTTGGCGATAGGGGAAATATAATCTGCGCTATTTCCCTTACCACTGGTTGTCGCCCATCAAAGTATCGGCGATCTATTATCCGTGAGAAATTATAATCACCACAGTGTGAAACCCAGCGTGACGCCAAGTGCCGGGGCCGAGAGTCCGGCGCGAGTCAGGAAAAGCCGCCCGCCCCGCCTGCTGACGGCCGCGGAATTGGCGGGGGCCGCGTGGATGCGATTGCCCGCCCCCCGCGCGCGGTGCCCCCTCACGGGACTGAGCCGAACCGGATTGATTGACCTGGTGGAGCGTTCCGGCGGGGCGGTCAGGGTGGCGCGCTTGCAGAGGCCGGGGACCGCAAGGGGAATCGTGCTCATCGGGCGGGAGTCGCTCTTGGCCTACCTCGATAGGATCGCGGCGGAAGGCGGTGCCGCATGAGTGTGAGTGCCCCCGAGCGACACCCCGCCCGCTGGAACGGGCTGGGGAGATTCAACGACTACGGACAAAAGAAGGATAGCCATAGTGGCGCGGCATTCAACCCTTGGGATGCGCGCAAACTCGAACTGTTGCTGGGCGCGTGGTGGTGCGTCGGCGCGGAACCGTATCTAGAATGCGCGAGGCGTGTGGCGTCGGGATCGGGGGTGGCGCAATGAGGCCCATCGAAATCGCCAAGGACAAGATGCGTATTCCGCAACTGTGGGAGATGCTGGGCCTAAGCGGAAAGCCCGGCAACCCCTGCCACTCGCCGTTCCGCAAGGACCGCAACCCATCGTTTTCCGTCTATGATGACGGCAGGCGGTTCAACGACTTCGGGAACCCCGAGCATAGGGGCGATGCGGTTGATTTCCTGCGGATCGCGCGGGGGCTGAGTCCGGCGGATGCGGTCAAGGAATTCATCCGGCTGGTGGGCTGCGAGTCCTCGCCGCAGATGCCCGCCGCGCGGCCCACGTTGGCCCCAGGCGCGCGCGATGTGGGGCGAGAGGCACCCACGCCCCCGCCTCGCCCCATGTCGTCCGCCGATGCGGCATGGTGGGCCGATGGCATCCGGCGGCTGAAGGATGACAGCGCGTTGAAACGGCAAATCGCGGAATGGCGCGGTTGGCCGGTGGGGCTGGTGGCGACGCTCGCGGATGACGGGCTCATGGGCGTTGTCTTCAGCGGGAAGGTGCCCAACGTGGCGTTTCCCGTCGTGGCACCCGCCAAGCCTCGCGGCCCGATCCAGACGGGCTTGCACCTTCGGCCCCTGCCCCCGCCCGATGGCTGGCGGTTCCACCCCGGCGGTGGCGTGGTGAGGGCATTGCCGTTTGTGCTGGGCGAATTCCGCACGGCGCGACTGCTGGTGATATGCGAGGGACTGTGGGACGCCATCACGTTCGCGCACGCTGCGGGCTGGTTCGGCCATGACGCGTCATGGCCCGATTGGGCCTGTGCGCTCGGCATCCGTGGCGCGCAAGGCGTCCGGCCTTTCCTTGAAGCGCACGGCCCATGCTGGCCCGATCCGCCGCCAAACGTGCTGCTCATGCCGGATGCGGACGCTGCGGGCCGAACGTGGTTCGAGGCGGGATCGAATGGGCGCGAACCCTTCGCGGATCAACTCGCGGCCCGAGCCCGCAAGGTTGCGGTCGTGACGTGCGGGGGCGCGAAGGACTTCAACGAGGCATTCAAGGCGCGGCCCATATCCCCCGCAGACATTGGGGCGATGATGCTCGCGAACGGTCTCACCGATGAAAGGGGAAACATCCTATGAGGGCGGACGACCCCAGGCGGCAGGAGATGTTTCACACCATTAAGGTCATGGACGGCCCCAAAGGCGCGCCGAGGGTTTCCGGCGGGGGCAACGGTCAGGCCGACCCCGACAGGATGGGCGCGGACAGCGCGGCGGTTCCGATGGACATACCCGACCGCTTGCTGCCCGTGGCCCCGTTTGACTTCGCGCTATTGCCGGACTCGTTTCGCCCGTGGATTCAGGACATGGCCGAGCGGGTTCACTGCCCGCCGGACTTTCCGGCCGCCGCGGCAATCGTTGCGGCGGGATCGGTCCTCGGTTGCTCCGTTGCAATCTACCCAAAGTGCAAGGACGATTGGCACGAGCACGCGAATCTTTGGGCGATGCTGGCGGGCGGACCGGGGATGCTCAAGACACCCGCATTGAAAGCGGTCATGGAACCAATCAACCGCCTTGCGGCGGACGCGCTCTCACAATGGCAAGCGGACAATCGGGATTTCGTCCGAGAGAAGACCGTCAGAAAGATCCGCGCCGAAGCGGCAAAGGCGAAAGCGGTTCAAGCCGCGAAGGGAGGCAAGGAATTCGATGTCTCGCCGATGCTTGACGCGGAACTGGAAGACGAAGCGCCCGCGCCCCGCCGCTTCACCGTGAACGATGCCAGCTACGAGGCATTGTGCGAGCGCTGCAAGGAAAACCCCGGCGGTGTGATGCTCTATCAGGATGAGTTGGCCGGACTGCTGGCGCGCGTAGAGGACATTCCGGGGTTGCGGGAGTTGCTTCTCGCCGCCTGGTCCGTTCAGAGAAACTTCGCGGTTGATCGGATTGGCCGGGGCGTGCGCTATGTTTCGCGCGTCTGCCTGTCGGTGCTCGGTTCGATTCAACCGGGGAAGCTTGCCCCACTGGTTCGGGGCGCTGTCGGCGGCGGGCCGAGGAACGACGGACTCTTGCAGAGGTTCAGCGTCACCGTCTGGCCCGACTCCCCCGCCGGGGATTGGGCGAACGTGGACCGCTGGCCCGATTCCGCCGCGCGGGATACGGCAGTTGCCACGTTCCAGCGGCTTGCGGGAATCAGGGGCGATTTCGGTCCCGACACACAGGCGCGCGAATACCGCTTCGCGCCCGAGGCGCTGGAGGCGTTCACCTCGTGGCGCACGGATCTTGAGCGCGTCCTGCGGTCACACGAATTGCCCGAACACCTGGAGGGACACCGCGCGAAATACCGGAAACTGGTGCCCGCCTTGGCGCTGATCTGCGCGCTATGCGACAACCCCGACCCGGCGTCCGTGGAAGTGAAGTTGGGTGCTCTGCAAAAGGCGCTTGGGTGGGAGCGCTACCTCTGGAGCCACGCGAATCGGCTCTACGGCCATGGGCACAATGCCAACGGGCAGACGGCCCGCCTCATATTGCAGAGGATCAAAAAGGGCGAAATCGCGGGCACCTTCACCGCGCGCGACATCTACCGCAAGGGCTGGGGCGGCCTAACCGATACCGAGACCGTGGAGGCCGGATGCGGTTTCTTGGTGGACTTGGGGTGGCTGACCGAAACCGAGTCGCGCGGCCCCGCCGGGGGGCGTCCGACGTTTCGCTTTCAGCTGACAGAGGGGGCCAAGGCGAAACTGAAATTATGAGGCAATCCCCAAAAACGGAACCGCCAAAACTGACGAAACCCGGTTGTGTCGGTTTTGTCAGTGCCCATCCGGGACATTCGGCCACATCACATGGGCATCCGCATGTGGAATCGCGGGGACCAGCCAAGCGCCTTCCCGGAAACCATGTGAGGCGATGAGCTTAACCCCACAGACAATTCAACGCTACGATGAGGGGCGCGAGGTTACGAGAGTCCCTCTCAATCGACTGGTTCGATGTCTGTTGTCTTCCGTGCATCATGTGTCGAGACGATTGAGATCGACGACATAGGTCCCCGCAATCCGGTCATGGAGGCACCTTTGCTCATTGCCTGCAAAGATCAGTAGGGCGTCGATAAGGGCGAAGATGCCTCCCGCAACAGGAATGACGTAGATCATCTGCATGAGCAAGTAGCGGACACCATAGATACGAATGAACCCAGCCCGCTCTCCGTCAGACCGGACGATGCGTGTCCGAAACAGCAGCTTACCGACAGTTTGGCCGCGGATAGCGAGAAGGAGACCGTTGAGCAGGAGGAAGGCAACCGGACCAGCAATCGCCAGGAGAAGGATCGCTTGGTCATCAGACGGAGATATCTTGACTCGGCTGGTCAGCACAGCAACCCCGGCGAGCAGGCCAAAGGCAAGTGCAGACACAAGGATAGCGTCCGCGACGACCGCCATCAATCTCGTGCTCCTGTCCGCAAACGGGGTAGCGAACCCCTCTTTAACAGCCCGTTGAAAAACGGTCGATCCGAATGAACCGCTGGGGCATGCGCGGGTCAAAGTGATATGGCGCTGGGCGAGCGAGGTGAACTTCAGGAAGACATCTGGGTGCCGACGGCCAGCGTGGCGCGG
>Ga0209717_1000100_pt1 | contig 104230 bp, 100 predicted proteins | sample AD_UKC048_MetaG_FD_184418 | JGI IMG/M metagenome (GOLD analysis project Ga0209717, IMG submission 184418) | Active sludge microbial communities of municipal wastewater-treating anaerobic digesters from USA - AD_UKC048_MetaG (SPAdes) (version 2) | ecosystem: Engineered > Bioreactor > Anaerobic... | reverse complement strand
AAATATAATATAGAAAACAGAAAATACAAAATAGTTTTCGCACTACATTTTTTGAATTTTAAAACAACATCCCTTGCTGAATAAGGGTTTCAGAGGGGTATGGGCGGTTCAAGTGTCAAACCCAGGAGTCTCAAGCATATTATTTGACATTCTTTGTAAAGTAGTTGCAAACTACAATTTATCAAGTGCGAAGTTGCAAACTTCGCACAACTACTTTGAAACAGCCGATGTATTAATCTATTCCAAGTTCTTCAGATAAAGTTTTCAAATCCAGCCCGTCAAAACTCCCCGAGCTCATCATCAACAGGTTTTTGCCTTTCCAGTCAAGGCTTTCGAGGTACTCAACAAGTTTGTCCTTATTTGTAAAGACCACAATATCGTCGCGGTCAAATGATTCTTTTACTTTATTTTCGTGCAATGGCGGCATCTTTTTAATCTCAAGTGCATGTGTACTGTAAAAAACAATGGCTTCATCGGCTTTTTGCATACAGCCCTTATATTGTTCAAGAAAATCGCAGTTCAGGCTGCTGTAGGTATGCAATTCCATACATGCAACAAGGCATCTTTCGGGGTATTGTTCTTTAGCAGCTTCAATAGTAGCTTTCAGCTTTGAGGGCGAATGGGCGAAATCTTTGTACAAAGCTGAATGATCATTTTTTGCCACCAGTTCTAATCGTTTCGCTGCCCCTTTAAATGTTGCAATAGCTTTCAGGAAATCTTCAGCAGATATCCCTGTTGGAATAGATTTTCTTATAGGAAAAAAGAATCAGTTTTTCTTTGGTTCTGGGATTTATGGACAATCACTTCTTTTTGAAACACCTGAATTTAATGATAATCATTTGCATTTTCAATTTGGTGCTTTTGCTGATATAGGATTTCGGTTTAGACTTAACGATACGTATTCTTTATTTTTTAAACTGCAATATGACAGAGATCTGACACCAATATACAAACTATTACATCGCTCTCCAGGTGGAATTTTTTATTACGAACATGAATTTTTAAGCGATATGAGTATAAACATAGGTTTTAAATTTAAACTTAATAGTAAATAATAACCAGCTATGATCGGGTAGTTTGTCCCACCGATGATTAACCGTCGGGGAGCACCTCTCACAGTTCCGCTGAGTTTGTAGGAGCGCCGCTGTGTTCATGGTTCTCGTTCTGCCAAGGCGGACAGCGGGTTCCGCTAATTGGCGGATGGTGCAATTTCCGATATACTTCAAGCATAAATTCATTTTGAGAACCTGGTACTTCTTCCATAATAAACACAGCTGTTTCTTTAATTTTATAAAATAAATTTGTATTTTTGAAATTGCTTTAGAGTATCGGAACATCATTATCAACAGTCCGAGTCAAAAGAGACAGCATATCATAACAATACCTAAAAAGAAAACCTGCCCGTATTTTTGAAGAAAATGGTTAAAGAAATTCCTGTATTAGAAGAAAAACAGCCACTTATTGGGGATGTAAATTAAACTGCGAAAATGGGATAGGATGCGAAAGTGTTACAAAACATATGCTTTTGTATGAAAATGAAAATCCTTTTTCTGACACTGATTTTTATCAGCCTGAGCTGTCATATTGCAGCACAAAGTATTGAATATAGGAATGTAGTTATAAGTGGTCCTGTTTTTACTTTTAAAGCTGTAGGCAACACGCTTTATCTGGGTGCAGGGAGCGCCCTTGAAATATTTGACATAAGCAATATTGATAATATACAGTATGTAGGCAAACAACACTCAACTGATGTTGTTACTTCTGTTGCACAAAAAGGGAATACCGTTTATGCAGGGAATAATGGCATAGGCACTGCAGTTTTTGATGTCAGCCATCCTGCTGTACCGGTTTTTCACGGACTGCTTTATGATTCTCTGATCCCCGGTCACCAGCCGCCTGCCATTGATGGAAACACAGGCTTTTTCTCTTACGGTTCTTACGGCATCAAAGTGCTTGATTTAAGTAACACGCTGCAGCCTGTTGAGATTTGCGGTTGGCAAACACCCGATTTTATGCTTAGTATAGGTAAAAAAGGGGACACCATTTATGCTGCCGACCGTAACAACGGGATTTTCCTGCTGAATTACGAAAACAATCAACTGACGGTTTTTGATACAGTGAAACATCCTTCTATAACTTCCTGGCATCAGTTTCATATAGATACCCTGAACAATTACTTTTGGCTGTACGGTTATGGAAGTGCAGTACCTTACAATGATTCGCTGGGGATAATCGTTTACGACCTGAATCCGCTTGCTTTTATGAATATTGTAAGCACATACAAAATTCTCTCAAGACCTGCCGCATCATTAACAGTAAAAAATGATACCGCTTACCTGGCTTGCTGGGAAGATGGTGTCAGGGTTGTTGATTTTTCGAATATGCTTAACCCACAGCAAGTTGCCATTATACCTTCTCCAAAATATTCACTTTGGGTTGATTTAATTAACGATTCAATTCTTGGCATTGCACAGTATGACTACGGGCTGGAAATGATAAATATCAACACACACAACCTTGACACATATCATGTTATTGACACTTATGGCGATGTTTCCGGTATAGCAGTAAGTGGAAATTATGTGTACACTATTGTGGATGGTGAAGGATTGGCTGTATGCAGTATCGAGCCTTCGGATACACTGAAGGAGATAACAATGCTCCCGCAATTTCCGAACCTGAAAGATGTCGCCGTAAAAAATAACTACCTTTTTGCTGCTTCTGATGCCAGTGGTGTATTAGTATTTGATATTACCAATAAAGAGCTACCTATACTGATTGATTCTCTGAAAAAACCTAATAATAATGGAGCATTATCTTTACAAATTTCCGGTAATTATCTTTTTGCAGGAGAGTCGTATTATTTCTTTTTGAGCAGACCTGTTCTTCTCTCTTTGTGGGATATAAGCAACATCAGTGATCCTGTGTTTATAAGTGAAACAAATATTACAACACAGAACTTTCCCTACGACAGGCCATTGATATTCATGAGTGTCCGGGACAGCCTTCTGGTGATGAGTTGTTGGAACGACGCACTTGAAGGGAGTATGCATATTCTTGATGTCAGTAATAAATCGCAACCCTCGATACTGGCTCAATTGCCTTCGCGGGCAGGACAACTTGAGATAACAACGCTGGATCAGCAGCCGGTTATTTTATGTGCATGGGGCACTTCGTCATTAGCACAGTTTAACGGACTTAAGATTTTCTCACTGGATGACCCCTCAGCCCCTGTTTTATCAGGTGAATACCAAACCGGCATTAATGGCAACCGTACCATAGGTCTGTCGGTTTCTGATAGTTATGTTTATCTGGCCGAAGGCTGTTTATCGGCTTTTGGACATATTACTGTCCTGGATTGCAGTAATCCGGCACAACCCCTGTTTCATTCCCGCGTAAAAATCGGCAGCAATACCAATCACAGCCACCTGAAAATCACAGGTCATTACCTGCTGCATAGTTCCGGATCACCGGGGCTGATGCTTTTTAAGGTAAGCGGCAGCACACATATTGCTGAATCTGATAAAAAAACTTCTGCTGACATTTTGATTTATCCCAACCCCGCTTCCGGGAAGGTTTTTATCGAACTTGACCAGCCGTCATGCGCTGTCATTGATGTTTTCGACATCAGCGGCAGGCAAATACATGTTAATACCATGATAACTAACCATCATGTCCAACTCGACCTTTCGCTCCTTGAAAGCGGGGTTTATTTAATTCGTATAATGACAGCTAATCAGGAATATATAGAGCGGATATTTTTTTTGAATAATACCGAGTAAAAAAAGTAATTGAATTAGGCGCTTAGATAATAACCGAAAAAGGAGTCATATTGTGGAAAGTATACTAATGTTAAGTTAATTATAATATGACGTAATAAAAGAAATTTTCGTATCTTTGCAGAAAACCACTACATATGATACGATACACAATCAAATTGACAAAAGCCGAGGTTGAAGAATTACAAAAAATAATAGACAAGGGTTCTCATACCTCGCAAACATTCCGGGCTGCGTATATTTTGCTTAATTGTGATAAAGGGAAATACGCAGATCCTGTTACAAATGAGCAAATAGCTAAAGTGCTCAAAGTAGGAATGAGGACGATAGATCGGGTTAAGAAAAAGTTCTTTGAAGAAGGTATGGAAGCTGCTTTAGAGCGAAAGCTGACAAGCAGAGTATATGAGAAGAAGGTTGATGGAGATGTGGAGGCAAAATTAGTAACGCTATGTTGCAGTGATCCTCCTAAAGGCCGTGCCAGGTGGACCTTACGACTGCTGGCCGACAAAATGGTGGAGTTAAAATATATAGAGAGCATTTCCCATGTGACAGTTAGATCGGTTTTAAAAAAAACGAACTTAAGCCTTGGAAAGTGAAGGGCTGGGTAATTCCACCTGATGCGAATAGCGCATTTGTTGCAAATATGGAGCGGGTATTGGATGTTTATAAACGTCCGTATAATCCGGAAAATCCTGTAATCTGCATGGATGAATCGCCCAAACAACTAATATCCGAGGGGAAACCGAGCCAGAAGATGATACCTGGTCAAGAAGCTCGTGTCGATTATGAATATATTCGTCATGGTGTTGTTAATATCTTTATGGCCAATGAACCCTTACGAGGAAAACGGTATACTCAGGTGACAGAATTCAAAACCATGAAAGATTGGGCTTTATTTATAAAAATGATAGCAAGTAGGTATATTAAAGCAAAAAAAATAACTTTAGTCATGGATAATTTTAAAACTCATGTACCTGCGGCATTTTATGAAACCTTTGAGCCAAAAGAGGCAAAGCGATTGTGGGACAGATTTGAGTTCATATATACTCCAAAGCACGGAAGTTGGTTAAATATGGCAGAAATAGAACTTCATGTATTGAACAGCCAGTGTCTAAACAGGCATATTGACAAAATAGAAACAGTTGATCAAGAAGTCAATGCCTGGCAATCAGAAAGAAACAATAAAAAAGTGTAAAATAAATTGGCAATTTACAACTAAAAATGCAAGAATAAAATTAAAACGTCTTTATCCGTCAATTCATAATTAACACAACACTAAAATATGTGGGGCAAAAGTTTAAGGGCTTTACGATATTAGAGTTTCAGCAAAAATTCCCAAACGTGTTCGTTAGCTCCGGAGGAGCTTAACGTTGGTAAAATTAACACATAGCACTAACATCCCGCTCCTTAGGAGCGGAACTTTAAATGAATTATTTTTTTACCAACATTACATTCCTACGGAATGAAAAAATATTGTAAAAGCTCTAAAAACAAAGCTATTCAGCATATCACCACAAGCCTATAAAAATCTTATTGCTTAAGTGCCTAATTCAAAAAAGTAATTGCAGTACATGAACTCATCCCCCGTTGTGCGAAGTTTGCAACTTCGCACCAAATAAAAGTTAGTCTCTGACTAACAAAATATTATTTTTGAACTATGGGATTCAAATATAAAATTTACGATCAGTCTCAAGCATATTATTTGACATTCTTTTTGTAAAGTAGTTACAAACAACAATTTATCAAGTGCGAAGTTGCAAACTTCGCACAACTACTTTGAAACAGCCGATGTATTAATCTATTCCAAGTTCTTCAGATAAAGTTTTCAAATCCATCCCGTCAAAACTCCCTGAACTCATCATCAACAGGTTTTTACCTTTCCAGTCGAAACTTTCGAGGTATTCAACAAGTTTTTCTTTATTAGTAAAGACTAAAATATCGTCGCGGTCAAATGATTCTTTAACTTTTTTTTCGTGCAATGGCGGCATCTTTTTAATCTCAAGTGCATGTGAACTGTAAAAAACAATGGCTTTATCGGCTTTTTGCATACAGCCCTTATATTGTTCAAGAAAATCGCTGTTCAGGCTGCTGTAGGTATGCAATTCCATACATGCAACAAGGCATCTTTCGGGGTATTGTTCTTTAGCAGCTTCGATAGTAGCTTTCAGCTTTGAGGGCGAATGGGCGAAATCTTTGTACAAAGCTGAATGATCATTTTTTGCCACCAGTTCTAATCGTTTCGCTGCCCCTTTAAATGTTGCAATAGCTTTCAGGAAATCTTCAGCAGATATCCCAAGGTTTTGACAAACCAACCGGGCGCCGTTAAGGTTCATCAGGTTGTGCCTGCCAAAAATGCGGATATCCGTATTTATATTCTCAATAATTACATTAGTGGTTCCGTTATTTATGCAATGTTGCGGAATTCCGTAAGGGAACAGGCTGATATCGTTCCGTGCTTCAGGACAAATGCGGCGGAGTTCCTCATCCTGCTCACAGTACACCAGGCTTCCTCCGGGCTCTATGAGTTCTATAAACCTCCGGAACTGTTCAACATAAATCTCAAAAGTCGGGAATACATTGATATGGTCCCATGCCACCCCGCTCAACAGGGCAATATCAGGTTTATAAAGATGAAACTTCGGACGTTTGTCGAGTGTGGAAGTCAGGTATTCATCACCTTCAAGGATAATGACCGGAGCATCAGAAATGCGGAACATAGTGTCAAAGCCCTCGAGCTGAGCTCCGACCATATAGTCAAAATCTTTTCCCAGGGTTTTCAGTACATGCATGATCATGGCGGTAATGGTAGTTTTGCCGTGGCTTCCGCCGATCACCACACGGATTTTATCTTTCGATTGCTCGTAAATATATTCTGGAAAAGAATATATTTTTAACCCCAGTTGTTTGGCTTTAACAAGTTCGGGATTGTCTTCACGCGCATGCATGCCAAGGATAACGGCATCGAGCTCATTATGGATCTTCTCAGGAAACCAGCCCTGTGCATCCGGCAAAATTCCTTTAGCCGCCAGCCGGCTTTTGGCAGGTTCAAAGATCTCATCGTCAGACCCGGTAACGTTATGCCCGTTCTGAACCATGGCCAGCGCCATATTATGCATGACACTACCGCCTATTGCAATAAAATGTATATTCATGAAAGCAAAATTACCGAAAAAAGTTTTTTCCATGATTTGCCGGTGTGCAAGTTTTCAACAGCCGGCAGGTAAAAGTTAAAGCAACCGCTTGCCCTTAAGAATCTGGATGATGGAGTCTGTGATCTCTTCTTCAGTCATGTATTTGCAATTATAAAAGATATCGAAATCATCTTCGTAATTTTCACTTTTTGTCTTGCTTTTTAAAAGAGCATTCCGTTTAAAGTCAATCTGGTTGGATAGTTTTTTTGCTTCCTCCATCGTTTTGCACAAGCCGGAGTTAAACAGGCGCTGAATTCTCCATTCCAAAGGTGCAAACAGGCGCACATGAATTCCCAGCGGAAGGTGGCGTGTCACAGCCATGCCCCCCCGGCCAATAATAACCACGTTACCATGCAGTGCAAAATCCAGAATGATTTTATCTAAGGTTTTCAAAATTTTCCGGTCGGAATAATAATACTTTTCTGAAAAAGCATTTAAAATCTCATCAATAACACCTCTTTTTTCATCGTTGAAAATTTTTCGTATCCTTTCCGGGTTCACATTAAGCTCTTCCGACGCTGTAAGAAGTATTTCCTTGCTTAATGCAGTCCACCTTTGTGCTTGTTTGTCCTTTTCATTTTCCCGGTTAAGCCGGTCTATCACTCTTCCGGCTATGTCTTTGGCAGGGCAGCCGTATTCCCTGGATATGGTGATAAAAGGCAGTTTCCTGTGCTCAGCTTTTTTACCTTCCAGTTCCCTGTTGAACCGTTCAACCATATATTTATACAAAATATTATCCATAACAGCCCTCCTTATTAAAGTTTGTCAATACATGCAATAAAAATACAAACATTTTATTCAAAATCCTATATTTTAACCATTTTTTTTCAGTTAATCAAGCTGATACGTTGGTTCAGCTTATATATCAGTGAAATATGATTTCTTTTAAATAAATAAATCATGGACAAGGTAAGTTTTTGAAAAAAAATTTTTTAATGAGTGAAACTATTTCTACTTTTGACCACATTAAATTAAATGAAATAATAGATACTATATGGAACTTCCTTTCACCGAATCCTACAAAATAAAGATGGTCGAATCCATTCGCCGGAGCAGCAAAAAAGAACGGCTGAAATGGATAAAAGATGCTCACTACAATGTCTTCAACCTTCGCAGTGAACAGGTTTTTATTGATCTGCTCACTGATTCGGGTACCGGTGCCATGAGTGATAAACAATGGTCGGCCCTTATGCTGGGCGACGAAAGTTACGCCGGTGCATCATCGTATTACAAACTCAAAGAAGCCATAAAAAACATCATGGGCTTTGAGTATTTTTTGCCTGTCCACCAGGGACGCGCCGCCGAGAATGTGCTTTTTTCAGTATTGGTCAAGGAAGGCGACCTGATACCTGGCAACTCCCATTTTGACACCACCAAAGGACATATAGAATTCCGTAAGGCAACAGCTGTGGACTGCACTATTGACGAAGCTTTTGACACCACGTTGATCCATCCTTTTAAGGGAAATGTCGATCTGAATAAGCTGGAAGATGTTCTGAAAAACAACCCCAAAGAAAAGATTCCGTTCATTATTGTCACCATAACCTGTAACAGCTCAGGCGGACAGCCTGTTTCAATGGCCAATTTAAGGGATGTGCATGCCTTGGCTCAAAAATACGACATCCCTGTGGTTTTCGACTCGGCACGTTTTGCCGAAAATGCTTATTTCATTAAAATCCGTGAAAAAGGTTACGAAAATAAATCCGTCAAGAATATCGTAAAAGAAATGTACACCTATGCCGAAGCCGCTACGATGAGCAGCAAAAAAGATGCGATCGTGAACATGGGCGGGTTTATCGGCATGAAGAGTAAGGAATTGTTTCAAAAAGCCAGTTTTTTCAACATCATGTATGAAGGCTTTGTAACCTATGGTGGTATGTCCGGACGCGACATGAACGCCCTGGCACAGGGACTGGACGAAGGGACCGAGTTTGACTACCTCGATACCCGTATCAAACAGATAGCTTACCTGGGACAGAAATTAAAGGATTACTGCGTACCCTTGCAGGAACCTTTTGGTGGCCACGCCATTTTTGTGGACGCAAAAAAATTCCTTTCGCATGTTCCCAAAGAAGAGTTCCAGGCACAAACGCTGGCCATTGAACTATATATTGAGGGCGGTGTGCGTGGCGTGGAAATCGGCGCCATCATGACCGACCCCGACCCCATAACCCGCGAACCGCGTTTCCCAAAACTGGAACTATTGAGGCTGGCCGTACCCCGAAGGGTATATACCAACAACCATATGGATTATGTAGCGGCTGCCCTGGGTAACGTTTACGAAAGACGCATGGAAATCAGCCACGGCTACCGTATCACCTACGAATTACCAATTATGCGTCACTTTACCATAGGACTGGAAAAAATTGAAGGGTAAACCCGAACCGATTTTAAGCAATTTACAGTTTAATGATTGGTGTTATGCAGGAGTTTACTTCACCAGATCCAATTACTGCAAAATAATAACCGGGCTTTAGAGCAGAAAGATCTAATTCGACAGTGCACCTATGGACAGTAAGGTCAGAAAAACTATATGACTGTACCGTTCTTCCCGTGATGTCATTAATTTCTATCGTTGCTTTTCCTGAAGAGGAATTGTTCCAGCTCAAATTCAGTTTGGTTTTCACGGGATTGGGAAAAGCTGATATCTGCATTTCCGGTGCCGTTTCAGGCAGCCCGCTGATCATCTCTCCTGTGTTACCGGTCCGCCCGTTAGTTCCCTTATACGTTCCCCAGAGGACTTTTTCAGGGCTATAAGGAACATTTAATTCATACACATTGATGTAAACCGAATCGGTACTGCCTCCAAATGAGTTGGTGTATGACAAAACCACCAGTTCCATCATATTGTCACCGTCAACATCTCCGATATTGACACCGTTCATAAAAGTCCAGCCCCTTGGACGCAAAGGGAACCCGGCAAGCTGGTTCGGATTGGCGATACTATAGGCATGTACGAAACCGTAACCTGTTGAATCGAGCAGATTGGAGCCAAAGACAAGATCAAACCCATTATCATTGTTCACATCGGCAACCGAAATAAATCCTTCGAGCCCGCCCGGTTTAACAATGGGAAACCCGGCAAGCAGGCTGCCGCCGGCGACCCAACCGTACAGCATATCATCGGCATCGCTGCCAATGGGACGGCTCATAAAAATATTCCATGCACCGTTGATTTTTACAACTGCCGGCGGCGAATAAGTCCAGCTGCTGTCAGGCACACCGCAGGGCCATCCGGGATATGAGCCGGCATCATTATTCATCACATAAAACATCGGTGCATCACCGTGAGTAGAACCGACAATTTCCTTTTGACCGTTATTATCAATGTCGGCAATAACCGGTGATTGATAACTGTATTTCTGAAGCGGATCGGTGACATCGGGAAAACCGTTATGCGGCAAACCATTAAGACCGAAAATATAACGTGTTTTGGTTGAATAAGCGACGATTTCTTTTTCACCATCATTATCCACATCGGCTACCGAAGGAGTAACCGCAGGGATGCCGTCCAGGGTGACCGGCCAGGCCGTGCTGAACTCGGTTCCGTTGAGTTTCAGAATATGAACTTTCCCTGCAGGCGACATTCGTTCACAAACAACGATCTCCATGATACTGTCATTATCAAGATCGGCAAGCGCAGGAGCACATATTATCCAGTGGTTGTTGAAATTTACCGGCCAGCCGGTCAGGACATTTCCGTCTTTGTCAAATACATAAATATGTCCGTTATCGGGACTGCCACCGGTGACCTGAACCACTTCAGGATGTCCGTCGTTATTCATATCTGCGACAGAGGGGGGATATATGGCCGTTCCTGATAACGGATGCTGCCATAAAAGCCCGGAATGGGAATAAACATAAAGGGTACTGTTTGCAGCAAAGACAATATCTGATGCGTTATCATTATCGATATCGGCAAGCGCCAGTCCCCGCATATTTTTAAACACAGAATTTCCAACCACCGTCACGGGAAAACCCGGCATCTGACTGTACAAAGTCTTGTCATGTCCGTTTTGCGGCGATTTAACACGGCGTGCCGACATCACCTGGTTATCATTCATATAAGCCTGGTGCCAAGTCTGCGATACTGCAACAAAAGGCATAACTGATACTATTAAAACAAAAAATAATGATCGCATGAATTATGTTTTTATAAATATAATAATAAACTTTTTAAATTTTTTCTGTCAGGAAAAAATTATATTTCCCCGCACAGCCCGAGCTGTAACTCCTCAAACGTGATTGTAAAGAGTTTCGTGTCCCTGCCCGCCCTGAACGAGGACTGCACAGGCAGGCGGGGAATCCGGCCGGATAAAGGAAAACCCATATCATACTTTTTAAATATAAGATATCTCCAACGTATAACAAATCAAACACAGTGATCACCGGAGATCACCAGCAAATGATATCAAACGCACATACAGCAGATAAAGGGAAATATTGAAAGGATCAACCGCCGAACATTCCTTTTAATTTATCTAATAAGCCCCCACCCTGCTTGCCACCGGTCAACATACCCAGAATGCTCTCCAGATTGAAACTGCTGTCGTTGGGATCGTTGGTTTTGGTGACCAGTTTACCTAACACTATCGGGATCAATGATTTTACAATAGTTCCAGCCACATTACCATCCAGGTTGAATTTTTTCATAAGGTCACCGGCAACCCCTGTCGATACAGAATTGACCACAGGATGGTTTTCCACATCACCTCCCTTTTCAAAAAGGTTGAGAACACTATCCAGTCCATCCTTGTCAGCAATCCCCTGCAGTTTTTCCATTATCGAATTGGTAGCTGTTTCACAAACGGCATCATTATTTTCGTTCGGAACATCGGGATTGTTAATAATAGCATCGCCCGCATTTTCTTTTACTAATTTTAATAACTCTTCTAACATAAAAATTATTTTTTGGGGTTAATCACACAAATATAACAACAAAAATATGATAAAAAAAATATTTTCGCTTTATTTATTGATTTTTGTAAGAAACCGGTAAAGTTTTACTCCGCAGCTTGTGGATAATTTATAGTTTTGCAGAAAATGGGAATCCCTGAGATCATATTAATCGGTGTCGGACTGGCAATGGATTGTTTTGCCGTCTCGGTTTCATGCAGCCTGGGAAAAAACAAGATCACATCACTACTTGCCTTAAAGATTGCCTTTTCTTTCGGATTTTTCCAGGCACTGATGCCTGTTATTGGTTGGCTGCTGGGGCTTTCATTCAAAGATATGATAACTGGGTTTGACCACTGGATTGCTTTCGGATTGTTGTGTATCATTGGAATTAAAATGCTGATCGAAGCTTTCAGAGATGAAGAAAAAAAAGACCTTCAGGTCACCCGGCTGATAGTGCTTCTGAGCTTATCGGTGGCCACCAGCATCGATGCCATGATCGTCGGGATCAGTTTTGCTGTCCTCGAATTAAATATTTTAGTCACGGTTGGCATTATCGGAATCGTAACCTTTCTGATCTCCCTTGCCGGCATTTATATCGGTAAAAGATTTACCTTTATCAGCGCCGGAAAAGCAGAAATAATCGGCGGCATTGTGCTGATAGGAATAGGCTTAAAAATATTGATCGAACATTTGAATCCATAACTATGTCAAAAATCAGGCTTACCAAAGAATTCAAGTTTGAAATGGCGCATGCCCTGCTGGGCTATGAGGGCCCCTGCCGTCATATTCACGGGCACTCCTATTATCTCTATGTAACGGTCACCGGCAGTCCTGTCAGTGATGATCATTCTCCCATAAACGGCATGGTGATGGATTTCGGCGAACTGAAACAACTCGTCAGGGAAGAAATCGTTGATCAACTCGACCACGCCCTGGTGCTTTATGACAAAACTCCGGAAACCCTGCTTCAATCGTTAAAAGAAATGAACAACCTGGTGCTGATGCCTTACCAGCCCACCTGCGAGAACATGCTGGAGGACTTTGCTGCACGTCTTCAGAAAAAATTGCCTCCAAATCTGAAACTTTTCAGTCTGAAGTTATGCGAAACTGTTACTTCATCGGCTGAATGGTATGCAGAAGATAACGCTTAGTATTAAACCGTACCACAAAATATCTATACCACCCGATCAACATTCTTTGATTTTGCATCCTTACTGACTTTCAGACCTGACTGGCGCCTTTTGTATGCAATAAAAACCCTGCTCTAACAAGAACCAAACATTAAGGCTTGAATATAGATAGACAGCTTTTTATTCTATGGATTCCTCATCCCGTTAAACCTTTTACTTTTTTACGAAAAATAGAAATTTTTTAAAAAATATATTATCTTTGAGAAGAGAAATCTTATAAAAAAATTATGAGAAATAATATAATATGTTACGGCAACCTTGTCAAGGTTGAAAATCTTTGGTGCCTCAGCGAACTTGGCATACCGCAAACCTGCCTGCTCGAGTCACTCGACGCTTTTCCCGGATATTATGGAGATGCGCCGAAAATAAATGTCCCGAAGTTTGTTTATATTATGCTGGGTGAAAAATACTCATTAGAGCAAATAACAAGGGTTTCACAAAAAGTCAAAGAAAGCTACACACATGATTTTGATGCCGCCTTTTGCGAGATTTCAATGCGGACACAAACCTGCTGTGCTATCCGCATTTCAAATATTAATGATTATTCCCTGATAAAATCGTTGCAGGAAACATACAGGGATAACGGAATGGTGCTAAAGAAAAAAATCAAAAACATTGAAAACAAACCGGCACTGATAAATATCCGAAAGTTTTTCAGGCTGCAACCATTTCCGGGCGGTGTATATATCGACACAGAACGTCCGGATATTTCCTATTTCGCCATCCCCGCGGAAATAAGCTGGGACGAATTGAAACAACATATTGACCTGCTCAGGAATAACTGGAACGGAAAAAGTTTTGATGCCGCCAAGGCATTCATATACAAGGATACCGGCATTACCGACCTGATCAGAATCTTCAGCAAAGAAAACAATGAATCCTTTACCCGCAGCATTCGTGACAAATACTACGAATTAATAAAGGTTTAACGGCATTCCGCATAAAAACTGCGGCTTTGTTTAAGAAATTGTTTTGATTTTATCTTTTCATATCTTTATGCGTCTTTTTGGCTGCAACTTCGTTAGATTTTTCGACATAGGATAAACTATGTCTGCAAAATCTGCCTCATTTCGCTAAAAAATCCATCATAAATCTTATGTAACATAAAATCAAAACAGTTTCTAAGACAATCCAACAATATTGCCGTTGTCGTCAATATCAATATTTTCTGCCGAGGGTATTTCCGGCAGCCCGGGCATACGCATTATTTCCCCGGTAATAGGAATAATAAATCCGGCGCCTGCCGCCATCTCAATCTCCCTTACTGTAACCACAAAATCCTTTGGCCTTCCGAGCAGATCCGGATTATCCGATAATGATTTCTGCGTTTTGGCAATACAGACCGCCAATTTATCCAGGCCAAGGCTGTATACTTTCTCCAGGTCTTTTTTGGCTTTTGGGGTATAGTCAACATGTTCGGCGCCATAGATCTTTTTACATATCGTTTCAATCTTTTTTTCAACCGACCAGTCAAGTTCATATAACGGCTTATACTTTGCTGTACACATATCCGCTACTCTGGCCACTGTTTCAGCCAGTACGGTGGCTCCCGCCCCTCCTTCACCCCATACATTTACCACACAGGCCGGGACACCCAGTTCTTCACAGCGTTTTTTCACGATATCTATCTCCTCATCCGTATCGCTTGCAAACCTGTTAATAGCAATAACAGGGCACAGGTTGAACAGCTTCATATTTTCGACATGCTTCTCCAGGTTGGGCAAACCTTTTTGTACAAGGCCGGTATCGGGTTCTTTTAATTTTTTAAGGTCGCCACCACCATGATATTTCAGTGCGCGGATGGTAGCCACCAATACGACAGCTTCCGGATCCAGGCCTGAATAGCGGCATTTGATATCCAGAAATTTTTCGGCTCCGAGGTCAAATCCAAAACCAGCTTCGGTAACCACATAATCCGACAACGATAATCCCATACGTGTGGCAATTACTGAATTGGTCCCCTGGGCAATATTGGCAAAAGGCCCGCCGTGGATGATGGCAGGTGTGTTTTCAATAGTCTGCACCAGGTTGGGAAGTATGGCATCTTTGAGCAGGGCGGCCATAGCGCCGTTGGCTTTCAGATCGCGGGCATAAACAGGTTTTTTGTCGTAGGTATATCCCACAAAAATGTTCCCCATTTTTTCTTTACAATGCAGCAAATTATCCGAAAGGCACAGTATCGCCATTATTTCGGATGCGGCGGTAATATCAACGCCTGTTTCACGGGGCACACCGGACATGGTGCCTCCCAGGCCCACAATGATCTTTCGCAACGAACGGTCGTTCATATCCATCACGCGCTTCCATAAAACGGTTCGCGGGTCAATAAAAAGGTTATTCCTTTTATTTTGTATATTATTGTCGATAATAGCCGCAAGCAGATTATGTGCCTTTTCAATAGCACCGAAATCGCCCGTAAAATGCAGGTTGATATCTTCCATAGGAAGCACCTGCGAATACCCCCCTCCGGCAGCACCTCCCTTTACGCCGAATACCGGCCCCATAGAAGGCTCACGCAACACCACCGTGGTTTTTCTACCGATACGGTTCAACCCCTGTGCCAGACCGATAGAAACCGTGGTCTTCCCCTCACCGGCAGGCGTCGGAGATATGGCTGAAACCAGGATCAGCTTACTGCTTTTGACTTTTTGGGGATTAATATATTTCAGCGGTAGTTTCGCTTTATATTTTCCATAATATTGAAGATCGTCTTCTGCGATCCCAAGCTGTGATGCAATCTCACGGATATGCAGCATTTTGGCTTCGTGGGCAATTTCGATGTCGGATTTCATAATGTGTGTGTTTTATACCGGATAAAATTAGTCATTTTTTATATATGAAAAGTTTTAAAAGTAAGCCAGGTGATTTCTTTTTTGGAGGTGTTATTAGAAAAAATGGAGGGGGATGAGTCAAGAAAAATAACAGCGTTTTATTCAATCACACCATGGGAAATAATTGTCAAAAGGGGCTGCGCACCGAAATATTTGTAAGCAAAGTTACACCTTAAAAAAGCAAGGTGCACCGCACCGTAACATAGTTTTTATTCCACTCCCACAATTATAAATGTTCAGACTTGGCCCAAATGTTAATAATCGGAATGACATAGGGTTTGTTATTGGGGAGGGAGGAATCTTTTTTAATTCATGAGACAAAATAAAACATTCTGAATAATAAGTATATAACAACCGCATACAATTTATTTATGATATTTACTATGGGGTAAATAGTTACAAAATATCAAATCACTCTGCTTTTCAAAAGAATTGCATAGAATTTTGATTTTACACTTAAACGAAACACCTCAAAAAATGATTTAGCCTTATATCACAGCCGGAGTGAATTAAAAAATATTATGTAGGTTTGCACTAAAATACCTCGACACCCCATGAAAGTCAGCGGATTTACTTTTATTAAAAATGCCCTGATCTACGATTACCCGGTGGTAGAAGCCATTCGCTCCGTGTTGCCTTTATGCGATGTTTTTGTAGTGGCGGTCGGTAAATCTGATGACAACACCTGTCAACTGATCAACAATATTGATAAAAGCAAAATAAAAATAATTGAAACCGTTTGGGACGAAACCCTGCGTGAAGGCGGCAAAGTACTTGCCCGTGAAACCGACAAAGCTTTTGCAGAAATACCAGGCGATTCGGACTGGGCTTTCTATATCCAGGGAGATGAAGTGATCCATGAAAAATACTATGATATGATCCGTCAGGGTTTACAGAAATATAAAGATCAGCAGCAAGTGGACGGACTATTGTTTAAATACAAACATTTTTATGGTTCATACGATTATGTGGGAGCTTCGCCAAGGTGGTACCGTAACGAAGTGCGCATTATCAGAAACGACAGAACGATATATTCGTTCCGAGACGCCCAGGGATTTCGCAAAGGCGACAACCAGTTGCTGCGGGTAAAGCCCCTGGACGCATATATCTATCATTACGGCTGGGTAAAAGAGCCTGTGGCCATGCAGCGCAAACAGGAAAACTTCAATAAACTATGGCACGACGATAACTGGATAGAACGTCATATTGAAAAAACAGAAAAATTCGATTATTCGAAAAACCCTGATTATCTGGTTCCCTTTACAGAAACCCATCCCCGGGTGATGGAAGACCGGATCAATGCAAAAAACTGGAAATTTGAGTACGATCCAGCTTATGACCACCGCACATTCAAAAGTAAGGTGAAAGACATGCTTGAAAAGTATCTCGGCCTTGATTTCAGTTATAAGAATTATCGAATAATATAGACCGGTATTCTACGGGATGTCAACAAAATAAATCCTGCTCAGGTCAATATCATCAAAGGCACCCTGAATCTCAAATGATCATCCCCGCCCCAACCGTTTCGTTAGTCAATTCATCAATCAGAATAATACTGCCGGTAATCCGGTTATTTTGGAACTTATCAAAAACCAGGGGCTGTGTGGCGCTTAATGCCACCCTTGCAATATCATTCTGCCCTGCTTCGGTAATCCCTGCAATCGGACTGAGGGTGTTTACATCAACTTTATACCTTATTTCTTTCACATAACACTGGGTTTCGCAGGTAGTGTGTTTTATAATATATTTATTGTCCGGAAGCAGTTTTTTACTGTTTAACCAACAGAGCATCACATCAAAGTCCCGGCTGATGAAGGGCAGGTTGTCTTCACCAGCAATCATATCACCCCTGCATATTTCAACATCATCAGTAAAAATAATCCGGACCGACATAGGTGGGAAAGCCTGCTCAACAGGCCCGTCAAATGAATCGATCGACATGATGGTTGTGTGCAGTTGCGCAGGTAGAATAACCACGTGATCTCCAGGCTTGAAAATACCGCCAGCAACGGTACCTGCACATCCCATATTAGACGTATGACCGGTTTCAGTGTCCTGAACCACATGCTGAACAGGAAACCGCTGGTCGTTCAGGTTCTCATCTCCGGATAGAGGAATCGTTTCCAGTAAATTCAACAGTGTCAATCCTTTGTACCACGGCATTTTGCCGGAACGCCTGACCACATTGTCGCCATAAAGGGCACATACCGGTATGAACAATACATCCGTATAATCAAGTTTGAATAAAAAGTTATTAAAATTTGATTTTATCAGTTCAAAAATATCTTCACGGTAATCCACCAGGTCCATCTTGTTGACACAAACCACCAAATGCTTTATTCCCAACAGGGATGAAATATAAGTATGCCGGTGTGTTTGCTCGACAACCCCTTTTCGGGCATCAATCAGTATCAGTACAAAATCGGCATTGGATGCTCCTGTAATCATATTGCGGGTATACTGAATATGTCCGGGGGTGTCAGCAATAATAAATTTTCGCTTTGCAGTAAGAAAATAACGATAAGCAACATCGATCGTTATACCCTGCTCACGTTCGGCACGCAAACTATCAGTGAGCAGGGATAAGTTTATCTGGTCATCTCCAGGCGTTTCACCCGGGCTGCTGATGGCTTCCAGCTGTTCCTCATATACCGAACCTGAATCATATAATAAGCGGCCGATCAGGGTGCTTTTCCCGTCATCAACACTGCCGACAGCGGCAAACCTGAGAAGCTCCCTGCCCAAATAATTATCAGTTGTTTTCGCAGCCATTACATAATTTTTTAAAAGTATCCTGTAGTTTTCCGTTCTTCCATAGAGGTGTCCGAACGTCTGTCATCCAGGCGGCTGCTTCGTTCTGCTTTTTGAGAAACAGCCATTTCATCAATTATTTCTTTTACCGTGCCGGCAGTAGATAGCATTGCCCCGCTGCATGTCATATCGCCGAAAGTGCGAAAACGCACTCTTAAATTCTGGACTTTTTCCCCTGTTTTCAATTTAATAAAATCTGAATAGGTATAAATCATCCCGTTACGGATAAAACAATCGCGGTTGTGCGAAAAGTATAAAGGCGATATCTCAAGATTTTCGAGTAAAATATAATGCCAGATATCCATTTCTGTCCAGTTGTTCAATGGAAACACCCTGAAGTGTTCGCCCGGTTTTTTCCGGCCATTATAAATACGCCATAATTCCGGCCGCTGATTTCTGGGATCCCAACGTCCGGCTTTATCACGAAACGAAAAAAACCTCTCTTTGGCCCGCGACTTGTCTTCGTCACGGCGTGCTCCTCCTATGGCTGCATCAATGCTATTTTTCGTGATGGCATCCATCAGCGTAACACTCTGAAGAACATTCCGGCTGGCACAATAACCCGATTCTTCAAGCGCCCTGCCTGAATCTATACTTTCCTGAACATAAGCTACCATGAGCTTTAATTCCAGTTTTTTCATCATCGCATCACGGAATGCGTTGGTTTCCGGAAAATTATGACCGGTATCAATATGAAGCAGGGTAAAAGGAATTTTTTCCGGCCAGAAAGCTTTTCGCGCAAGATGCAACAAAACCACGGAATCTTTTCCGCCTGAAAAAAGCACAACAGCATTAATAAACTGGGCAGCAGCCTCACGGATCACATATACAGATTCGGATTCAAGCAGTTTTATATGGTTCAGATGATGTTGCATTTTGAATGATAACAGATAAATACTCCGAAATCTCAGGGCGCCGGTTCTTGTATTATTTTTTACGCCTGTTTTTTATGAAAAATTGTTCATTAACCAAACTTCAAAGGTAATATTTTTTTAATTTTGCATGTTTAATTTAATGTTGAAAACTTAAGAATACTCAGAATTAATGAAACTGCGGCAAATAATTAATCTTTCCCTATTAATTTATTTTACTCTTTTTATCTTTTCATGCGATATGGCAAAAAAACGGAAAACCGGTAAGACCAAAGAAGATATTGCAAATAATGCTGTTTCGGGCGATCAGCAGATGCTTCCCGGTCCGCCCATAATTATTTATAAAACGACAAAGGATTACTTCAAAAATGTTCCGGTGACTTTATCCGGCGACAAAACACTGATCGTATCGTATCCAGATAAAAAAGATGTCTATTACGAGGGGGAGCTTGCCTATCCTACCCTGCTCTATGGCGGGTATCTTCTGGATAACCGAGGCATTGGCCCGAATTCAGCATTCTTAAAATTCACCTATGAAGAGTACAGCCGGCTGAATGAGACGCCGTCGACGGATGTGTTGATCGAATTAGTACAAGACAAGGATCCTTTTATTGAAATGTATCTATTATCCTGTAAAAGAGATACTTCGGATATCAACAGCCTGATAAAATCGGGATTGAAAAAAAATTGTAAAAAAATAAAATAAACCCAATACTCATCCGTTATATATCGTATTTTTGCAAAGTTTAAAACTAAAATCAAATGAAAAAGTTACTTTATTTCAGTTCAATACTTGCATTTTTATGTGCAGGTAACATATATGCGCAGAAAAAAGCTGCCATTAAATTTGACAAAACAGAACTTGATTTTGGAACCGTAAAAGAAGAAGGCGGTAAGGTAAAAGGCAGGTACACCTTTACAAATGTGGGTGATGATACCCTGAAAATTATTAATGTAAAACCCACATGCGGATGTACAGCCGTTGAATGGACGAAAACCGGAGTTCTACCCAAAAAGTCCGGTTATGTGGATGTCGAATTTGATCCCGTTCAGCGTCCAGGAGTATTCAATAAAGGCATTGCTGTTACCACCAACGACCCCTCACAGCAGATGATCAACCTGATCGTCAAAGGCAATGTGACTCCGAAACCCAAAAGCGTGACCGACCTTTATCCGGTTGTTCTCGGCAACCTTCGGATGGAATCTTCACAATTTAATTTCGGAAACACCAAAAATACCGAGGTCCGTACCGATACCATAAAAGTTCTTAATATCTGGAATAAAAATATAACCCTCGGGTTCAAGGATGTACCGGTATACATCAATGTAAAAGCAATTCCCGAAACACTCAAACCCAACAAGGACGGCATGATCATTCTCAGTTATGATGTTACCAAAAGAGATGAATTCGGTTATGTTTTCGACAGATTGCTGATGACCACCAATGACAGTATTCAACCCGAAAAATCCATCAACATTACCCAGAGTATCAATGAAGATTTTTCAAAGATGACACCCGAAGAACTTGCCAAAGCCCCGAAAATTAAATTCGATAACACCACTTTCGATTTCGGCACAGCAAAACAGGGTGATAAAGTGGAATGTACCTTTACCTTCAAAAACGAGGGAGAAAACGATCTGGTCATACGTAAGGTTAAAGCCAGTTGCGGATGTACTGCAACCAACCCGGAAAAAACCCTCCTGAAAAAAGGCGAAGAAAGCAAAATTACGGCCACTTTCAATACTTCAGGCAGAGAAGGCAAGCAATATAAAACCGTTACCGTGATCACCAACGACCCTTCAAATTCTACCATTACACTGAATCTGCAGGGCAACGTTGAAAAACAAACTGCTCCTCAGGAACCACAGAAATAACGTAATAAATCCTTTAACAAAAAATCCTGCCCGTTTTAAAAGCAGGATTTTTTTTTACCTGAAAAATTAAATATTATCGATGCGGTTTTTTAAAACCCTGGGTTTTATACTATTTTTGTCTTTTAAATGGCGCTGTATTAATCACCCGGATCATTATGTAATCAACCTATGAAAGGCAGGAATCTATTTAATACTGAACTAACATTGAAAGATATCATACAAAAATCGTTTCAATGGATTTCTTTTTTAGTCAGTTTATCCGCTGTCCTGCTCATCATTTACGAAATAGGCTTTTCCACACCGCAGCACCATATTTCCGACATAAAATTTTATTATCGCACCGCTTTATTTATTCTGTTATTTTTCAGCCTTGTACGCTATTTGTTTTTCTTTCCCAAAAGACAACCTTTGATGTTGTGGGGGTTCGACATGATGTTTGTTTGCTCCATCATTGTTTTAATAATTGCAAGAATATACTTCCCCGGTTCAACCAACTATTTCTGGCACTTTGTTGATTATAAACCCTGGCTTTTCATTTTACTCTTTTTTTCATTATTCAAAGACGCTACCCTTGTTGGCTTCAGCTTATTCAGCAGGCAGTTCAACCCCGCCCTGATCTTTGTAGTCAGTTTCCTGATTTTGATCGTGAGCGGCATGTTGCTTTTAATTTTACCCAATGCCACTGCAAACGGCATCAGCGTGATGAACGCCTTATTTACATCAACCAGCGCCGTATGCGTTACCGGGCTGACTGTGGTGGATACGGCCACCTGTTTCACCCTCACGGGGAAAATTATCATTCTGTGTCTTATTCAGGCCGGAGGACTTGGGATAATGACCTTTACCAGCTATTTTACCTTTCTGTTCAAAGGAAAGCCTACTTTTCACAGCCAGCTCATGCTCAGCGATATGGCTAATTCCGAATCACTGGGGGAGTTGTTTGTTATATTAAGAAGGATAATCCTTGTTACCTTTATCATTGAAGCCGTCGGGGCCTTACTGATTTTTTTCTATATTCCCGCTGAGGTGTTCACGGATACCGGAGAAATGATCTTTTTTTCAATTTTTCATTCGGTATCAGCTTTTTGCAATGCCGGATTTTCCACTTTATCCGACAATTTCAATGATATAAACTTCAGATTTAACTACCCTGTCCACCTGGTCATCTCTTTTCTGATAATTTTTGGCGGCCTCGGTTTCCCGATCATTTTCAATTTTTTTAAGTACCTTCGTCATTTACTTGTCAACCGCATATTTCGCCTTAACAAGCGCAGGGAGTTTATTCATAAAGCCTGGGTCATCAATATCAATACGAGGATAGTGACGGTGACCACTTTCGTACTGCTGGTGGCGGGCACCCTGATATTTTTCATTCTGGAATACCATAATACCCTTAGTGAACATCAGGGAATGGGAAAAGTGGTGACGTCTTTTTTCAGTATCGTTTCGCCCAGAACGGCAGGATTTAATTCGATAAATTACGGATTACTTCATGTCTCCACCATACTTTTCATCATTTTCCTGATGTGGATAGGCGCTTCACCATCTTCAACCGGCGGTGGTATTAAAACCACAACCTTCGCTTTAAGCATACTGAATGTCATCAGCCTGAGTAAAGGAAAAGACCGTGTGGAACTTTATCGCCGGCAGGTATCCGATTCGTCGCTGCGAAGGACATCAGCCATTATATTTCTGTCGTTTATTGTGCTCGGAACATCTATATTTTTTGTTTCGTTCTTTGACCCGGAGAAAAACCTGCTCGATATCGCCTTCGAATGTTTTTCGGCATTCGGCACGGTAGGTTTATCGCTCGGTATCACCCCTCATCTTTCGGAGCCGGCAAAGTTTGTCATCATTGTTACCATGTTTCTGGGCAGGATAGGTACACTCACCATTTTTATTGCATTCTTCAAAAAGATCCTGCATGTCAAATACCATTATCCGGTTGAGAACATTTTGATAAACTAAACTATACAGAAATATATAACATAGAAACCACATAAACTAAAGTCTACCAACCATATATGATACAAATAACAAGCAAAAAATTATACACATGAAAATAGTTGTGATCGGACTTGGAAATTTTGGTTCCACACTTGCCATCAGGCTCACGCAGATGGGCCACGAAGTCATCGGAGTAGACAAAGACATGGGTAAAATACAGATGATCAAAGACGACATCACACATGCCATATGTATTGACAGCACTGAAGTCAACGGAGTAAACGCCCTGCCGCTCAAAGATGCAGACGTTGTCGTAGTGGCCGTGGGTGAAGACGTCGGCGCCTCCATTATGACCACAGCCCTGATGAAACAACTGAAAGTCAAACGCCTGATAAGCCGTGCTATTTCACCCTTACATGCTGCGGTGCTGGATGCTATGGAAATTGAAGAAATTATGCACCCCGAACAGGAAACCGCCATAAGGCTGGCAAAAAAACTGAATCTTCCGGGTTATGTGGATTCATTCGAAGTTACCAGCGACCATAATGTGATTGAAATTGTCGCACCACAATCCTATGTCGGAAAAAAACTTTCAGAACTGAATCTCACCAAAAAATACAACATTCTGGTGCTTACCACCATAAAAACAAGAAATGCTGTGAACATGTTAGGACTGAAAAGCAAAAAAAGAGTGGTCAATGATGTGGCGACTTCCGAAACGGTCATTTATGAAGGGGATATCATGCTGATTTACGGCTCTGTGAATGATATCAGGCGTATGCTGAAAGACGAAGAATAAATTCGCACGGTTAGAATCTGCTGGGAATTTGAATAATAAATTCATTATAGTATTGATTTTCTTTGTACTATGTATAATTTACAAAAAACCATTTATTGAGTCCACCCCAAAAAGAATGATTTCTGAAGGAAACAGGGTTTTCGGAGTGGCCTTCTTATTAAATTCAAAACAGTTTCTTATTCATTTTGATTTTGCGGGCACACCATATTAGTGGCAATTTTTATATACTTTTGCATATCTTTTTTTATGGATTTCAACAAAATCAAATCAATATTAGAAACCAAAACTGTCGGTATTGCCGGCTGTGGCGGGCTTGGTTCCAATTGCGCCGTTGCCCTGGCACGCGCAGGTACCGGAAAACTCATTATATGTGATTTCGATATCATTGCCGAAAGCAACCTCAACCGTCAGTACTTTTTCTACGACCAGATCGGTATGAAAAAAGCAGGCGCGTTAAAAGAAAATATCACCCGTATCAACCCTCGCATTATTATTGAAGCCCATGATGTAAAAATAGATCCTGAAAATACTGTGGAGTTGTTTAAGCCCTGCGATGTTATTGTTGAAGCCTTCGACCATGCTGAAATGAAAAAAATGCTTATCGAAACGGTGCTGGAAAAAATACCGGGCATACCGTTGATCACCGGCGTCGGAATAGCCGGCTGGGGCAACAGCAATAGCATCCGTGTAATACAAATTGGCAATTTATATATCTGTGGTGATGGCATCAGCGAGGTTGATGAAGATCATCCGCCCCTAGCGCCACGCGTTGGAATAGCTGCAAACATGCAGGCCAACACAGTGCTTGAAATACTTTTAAATAATACTGTTTAAATCCATGAATATTACTTTAAACAACAATAAGGAAGTCATCGATGAAGAGAAGCTCACCGTTGCAGAACTGCTCCGGTTAAAGAACTTCACGTTCAGGATGCTTATTGTCAAAATCAACGGCAAGGTGGTGAAACAAGCAGATTATGCCGGCGCCGAAATTAACGATGGCGATGATGTTATGGTTTTACATTTGATCAGCGGGGGATGAAAAACACTGTTAAAGTAATCTTACAGAAACTTCTGGGATTTGAAAATTATCTTTATCTGTTTGCCCTTTATATTATCCGTACCCTGAAATGGAATAAAAATGAAGGTGATTTTATTTTTTTCAGGAATATGATCCCTGATGAAGGGTTGATACTGGATATCGGCGCCAATATCGGTGTGATGTCTGTTCACCTGGCACGGACACATAAAAAAGCTGAGATATGTGCTTTTGAACCGATACCATACAATATCAACACCCTGAAAAAAATTATCAGTAAATACAGGGTTCATAATATTACCATTACAGAAAGTGCGCTCGGTGATAAAACAGGAACCATCGAAATGGTCATGCCGGTGCAGCGATCAGCAAGATTACACGGCTTGAGCCATGTTTTGCACCAAAGCATCAGCGAAAACAATACCGGTGAAAAATTTGTAACACCGGTCACCACACTTGACGAATTTTTGAGTGAAAATTTCCCTGACAAAGCGGTAACCGCCATAAAAATTGATGTCGAGAATTATGAATATTATGTGTTAACAGGGGCTACAGAAACCATCAAAAAATACAAACCCTTCATTTACTGTGAATTGTGGGAAAACCAGAACCGCCAGGCTTGTTTCACACTACTGACAACCCTCGGATATGAAATAAAAATACTTAGCGAAAAAAAACTTTGCACGTACGATGGTTCTGTGCATAAAACTCAGAATTTTTTCTTCACACCGAGATAAAGGGCAAAAAATCCAAGGATGAACCGGAAATTTATTACAAACCTGATCATACTGCTGTTCCTGAACCTGCTCATCAAGCCGTTCTGGATACTCGGCATTGACCGGGGTGTGCAAAATGCTGTGGGTGCCGGAGAATACGGATTTTATTTTGCTTTGTTCAATTTCACTTTTCTGTTCAACATCCTGCTTGATATGGGGATTACCAATTTCAACAACAGGAACATTGCACAGAACCATCACCTGCTCAACAAGTATTTTTCGAGTATTGTGATTTTAAAATTTCTTTTAGCCTTACTATATGCCGTTATTACCTTATCAGCGGGACTGATCATCGGCTATAATGCCGACCAGATGCTGATGTTAGCTGTTTTATGTTTCAACCAGTTTCTTATTTCGTTCATCCTGTACCTGCGTTCCAATATCTCAGGCCTTCACTTTTTCAAAACAGACAGTATAATTTCGGTACTCGACCGTTTTATCATGATCGTAATTTGCGGAATTCTGCTTTGGGGAAATGTAACACAACAGCCCTTTAAAATTGAGTGGTTTATACTGGCCCAGACAGGTTCTTATATAATAACGACGCTGATCGCTCTGGCCATTGTGATCAGGAAAGCTCATTTCAACCATCTGAAATGGAATTTCCCGTTTTTTATTGTCATCATAAAACAAAGTTTTCCGTTTGCTATCCTCGTTCTGCTGATGGCTTTTTACAACCGTATCGATTCTGTGATGATTGAACGTATTTTGCCCGACCAGGTCGGGGAACAGCAGTCGGGCCTGTATGCCTCGGCATACCGTCTGCTTGATGCCACCAACATGATCGCTTTTTTGTTTTCTGTGATACTGCTTCCCATGTTTGCCCGGATGATCAAATTCAAAGATAATATCGAAAAACTCACCCAGCTGGCTTTTACACTGGTGTTTCTGCTTGCTGTGACCGTTGCTGTAAGTTCGTTTTTCTATAGAACTGAGATCATGACGATGCTTTATCCCATGCACATCAGTGAATCGGTGGCTGAATATACCAACCGTATAGAACAAACATCATGGATATTTGGAATGCTGATGTTTGGATTTATTCCGATTTCTACTACCTATATCTTCGGTACCTTATTAACGGCTAACGGCAACCTGAAATACCTTAATATCATGGCTGCCTGCGGTATGGTGCTGAATCTGAGCCTGAATTTCCTCCTCATACCTGTACATCAGGCCATTGGATCATCGTATGCCAGTCTTTCCACCCAGGCGTTGACAGCACTCTGCCAGGTGATTCTGGCCGTCAGGGTTTTTAAATTCAAACTGAATACACCTTACCTCCTGCGTCTTGCCGCCTTCGTCCTTCTTGTGATACTGTTCAATTATCTCACCCATACCATTTCATCCGAAAAATACATGGATTGGAAAATGTCGTTCCTGATCATGCTGATGCTGACCATCCTGGCCGCAGGCTTTAGTAAACTGTTGAACATCAAAGCATTTATACAGATTCTACTTAAAAAACAGTAAATGCAGTTGCCTTGTTCCTAAGCTAAACCCGTTCTCTCAAAAAAAATTATTATTGATTAATAAAAAAAAATTACTTTTGCTTAATTTTCATACAGGATAGCTATCGGTTTATGACGGAACAGGAATCAAAACAAGCAAGTTTTAATACGACCAATTTTTTTATTTTTCTTTATAAATGGAGAAAGCCATTGATAATCGTCTGTCTGGCCACAGCAATTATTTCAGCAGCGGTGTCTTTTTTGATCGCTCCCAAATATAAATCAACGGTCATCTTATTTCCTACCTCCACCAATGCCATTTCTAAAGCGCTGCTGGCCGATAATTACGGCGGAAAACTCGACATCCTGGAGTTTGGCGAAGAAGCCCAGACTGAACAGCTGTTGCAGATCTTAAATTCGAATGAGATCAGGTCGCGGGTAATAAAAAAATTCGACCTGATGAAGCATTACGAAATCGATGAAAATGCCAAGTACAAGATGACAAGGCTGTTCGAAGAATATAACGGCAATATTACTTACCGGCGTACCGAATACATGGCTGTGGAGATCACGGTACTGGATAAAGACCCGCAGATTGCTGCCGATATCGCCAACTACATTTCTGACCAGCTCGACTCTGTCAAAAACAAAATGCAGAAAGAACGTGCTATAAAGGCATTTGCTATTGTTGAAACTGAGTATAAAAAACTGGTCAATGACATAAAATTTCTGGAAGATTCCCTGACCGTTCTCAGAAAATTAGGCATCAACGATTACGAGACACAGGCAGAGGCCTATAATACCCAGCTGGCCATTGCATTATCCAAAAACAACACGGCCGCCGTCCGTGCTATTGAAGAAAGGCTCCAACTGCTGGGCGATTATGGCAGCGCCTATGTGTCATTGCGTGACGAACTGGAACTTGAAAAAAAACAGCTGAGCGCTATCAAAGCCAAATATGAAGAAGCAAAAGTGGACGCCAACGAAGAACTGCCGGCTAAATTTGTTGTCGACAAAGCATACAAAGCAGAACGCAAGTCGGTTCCTGTACGATGGCTTATCGTGGTGATAGCCACTATTTCAGCCTTTTTGCTTTTTGTGATGACGCTGATCGTCTTTGAAAATTTTTCAAAAAAAAAATTTCCGACGCACAGCAAGATGAATACGCCAGATTTAACTTAACCCTTGACATTGATGATGTAAAAATACAGCCACTTTTTGCAGCAAAAGATAAACGTTATGAAACAGTTTTCATCCCTGAAGCACAAGAATACCCGCTAATTGATTATATTGAAGAAAACATGAACAATTTTTTTAAAAGCACCTTTATCATCAAGCTTATCCTGAAATGGAAATGGCACCTGATGATAATTGCTGTTTTGGCTGTTGCATTGTCTGCCATATTTTCAGGACCTGCTTTTATCAAACCAAAATACAGGTCATACGCGGTGATATATCCGGCAAACATCTCCCCCTACTCTACCGAAACCAATACAGAGCAGATGCTTCAGTTACTGAAATCCGAAGATATCCTGTTTGATATTGTCAAACGCTTTGATCTTTATAAAGAATACAAAATTGACACCACGGTAAAATATTATAAAAATAAGATTATCAAGGCATTGGAAGATAATGTGAATATCAAAAGAACAGAATATGAATCCGTGATCATTGAAGTATACGACCACGATCCCCGGCAGGCCTGCGACATGGTCAATGAATTTATCAACCTGATGAATGCCAAGGCACGCTATCTCCAGCGCAACAAAACAGCCGAGATCGCCTCTATGTATTACAACCAGATGACCGATAAAAAAACAGAAATTGACAGCATTGAAAAACGGCTGCAGTTTCTTCGCAATGAATATAATATTCTCGATTATAATATCCAGGTTAAAGAATACAGCAAAGGCTATGTCAGAAACATCAACAACGGAAGGGCAAACCAAAAAGACGACATTGCCGTCACGCTGAACAACCTGAAACAATATGGAGGGGAATACCGACAACTGGATGCCAGCCTCTGGGGCCTCCTCGAAACTTACATTGCCCTGAAAAAAGAATATGACAACTCTCTGGCCGACCTGAAAAAGGAGCTTACCTATGCAAACGTGGTCACCAGCCCTGAACCTGCCGATAAAAAATCATATCCCATACGCTGGCTCGTGGTTTGTATTTCAACACTTTCTGCCTTATTACTATCACTGTTGATTTTTTCAATAATTGGTGGTGTAAAAAAATCAGAAAAAACTGCTCAATAATTCTCAACTTGACTGACAAATCAAAACTAATATGGGTTTATGTTATTAGTGCAATTTTTATTGCCCTGAACATATTCTTCATCGCCCGGGAGTTTTATTGGTTTTCGCTGGTACCGGTTGCCCTGATCATTCTTCTGCTCTTTTTCTTTGCCCTCGACAAAGTGATTTATCTGATTGTTTTTTGTACGCCACTGGCCATCAATATCATGAATGTTGACGACAGGATATCCCTGTCACTACCCACAGAACCCTTACTGCTCGGCGTGCTTCTGATGTTTTTTATTAAACTGCTTTTTGAACGTACCTATGATTTTAAAGTACTCAAACATCCTGTGACTATTTTAATTCTTATTAATTTGTGCTGGATGTTTGTTACATCGCTCACCAGCGAAATGCCCCTGGTGTCCTTCAAGTTCCTGATCGCACGGCTGTGGTTTGTTATCCCCTTTTATTTTGCTGCCGTCATCCTGTTTAAAAATATTAAAAACATTAAGACTATCAGCTGGCTATATGTTATACCGTTGGCAGCAGTTATCATTTTTTCAACCTATAACCTGGTTTTATGGGGTTTTGATGAACAGGCAGCCCACTGGGTTATGTCCCCTTTCTTCAATGACCATACCGCCTATGGCGCTGCCATATCTTTTTTTGTACCTGTTTTTACCGGATTTGTCATCAACAAACAAAACAACCGTACCAACAGACTATATGCCGGTATCTTATTGTTATTTCTTCTCACCGGGCTGTACTGCTCTTACAGCAGGGCCGCATGGATCAGCGTACTTACTGCATTGGTTGTCGCGATATTGATTTTTTTGAAAATTAAATTCAGATGGGTTTTTTTGATAAGTGCAATTCTCCTTTCAGTATTTTTCTATTTCCAGAACGATATTTTATTAAAACTGGAAAAAAACAAACAGGATTCTTCTGCAGATTTCGTAGAACATGTGCAGTCTATTTCAAATATCTCATCCGATGCTTCCAATCTTGAACGTATAAACCGCTGGCAATCTGCACTTAAAATGTTCAAAGAACGACCGGTATTCGGCTGGGGTCCCGGAACATACCAGTTTGTTTACGCACCTTTTCAGAGAACAAGGGATAAAACCATCATCAGCACCAATGCCGGCAACAAAGGGACCGCTCACAGCGAATATATTGGTCCGTTATCGGAATCCGGGTTGCCTGGAATGATCAGTATACTTGCCCTGGTAATCGCAATTAGTATTACAGCCATTCGCCTGTATCACAAGACAAAAAAACCGGAAATAAAACTTTTGACCCTGGTGTATTTTCTGGGACTTGTCACCTATTTTGTTCATGGAATATTGAACAATTTCTTAGATACCGATAAATCATCGGTGCCCTTCTGGGCATTCACAGCTGCTATCGTAGCGCTCGATATTTACCATAGCAAAGAGGAAAAGGATGCGGAGGCTCCGGCTGATCCAAAACAATAACAACCCCTTATCTGACTTCCTGAACATATAAAATGGCAGCAAAATGACGTAAGCCTGCTCTTTTACAATTTCTATTTAGTGTTTGAGCGAAAACCCAGTGTCTGAATCGAAAAGTTCAGTTTCGAGGCCTGTCTGACTGGCCTGCCAGGCAGGCTTGCGAAGCGACAAAAAGCGGAGTTTACTGGGGTAAATGCGCCGTGCTGAGTTTATCGAAGCAAGCATTTTTGGAGCAAGCGTAACCCTGCCCGACTGCGGCAGCGATTTTTTATAGGAGATAATCTCACAGAAATATTTTAATCAGTAACGGGAATTTGTAAGATGATCCTATGCTATAAAATCGCTGTCCGGTCAGGCGGGCTTTCCGACACAAAGTAATCTGCTGTTGTTAATTTTTTCTATTTATTATGTTGTCTAAATATGTATAATCTTTCCTGCTTAAATGTCATGTCTATTATTATGATAATATCGTAACAATAAGCAGTTAAATTAGCATTTAAATATCATAATTGGGTAGCATTTGTCACCAATAGATTACTTTTGAATTAGTGATTGAATTAGAGTTCTCATAAAAATCAATTTTGCATTTCCCATTGTTCCCTTCAAATGTCATGTCCAAATCAATTGAACCTGATTTATTAGAAATGAATTCTTGTTGATCACTGCTATAGTCACTTACACTCCATCCGTTGCCTTCTGCATAAAACCATGTACTTGATGGTCCAACTCCAGCCTGGCCTGATAAATTTGTCAATATAATCTTTAAATCAGCCTTTTTTCCTAGTTCTGCAGCAAAGGAATAATCTGTTGAGCTGGTAATTGTATCAGAGTCCTGAAGTGAAAGAATATTTACTCCATAAAATCCAGATGAAGGATACTCGATTTTTTGTTTCTCTTCTTTATCGCATCCGTATAAAAATGCTGAAGTAATTAAGATAATGTAAAAAGATAGTTGTCTCATGATATATTTTTATTGTGATTTACTATTGACTACCTACAATTGCAGATAACGAGCCCGTCTGGGATCCGCCACGGCGGACGGCGTCGTTTTAAAAGCCGTTTCCTGTCCTAATAACACCGCCGCTTGATAAAAGAACTGCACTGTCCTAAAACCCCGCTGCCCCTCTGATAGCAAGCCTTTGTAAGCAATTGTTAATTGTGTTTTTCCACCATATTAATAAGTGTTGTGTCCCAGGATTTTTGTTCCGTATATTTCTTATAAGGTTCGACATATTTTTTTGCCATTTCATGCTGCTGATTTAAAAAATAAATGAGGCAAAGATGATAATAAGATTCACCATTATTTTTGTCGATGGTCACGCACTTATTATAACATGAAATGGCTAAATCGTTATAAGCTTTTTGTCCGTCGTCTATCGCAGCCATACCTTGATAAGTCATGCCCAAGTCATTATAATATAAATAAAGTCCATTTGAAATTCTTGCCGTGTCAATTTCTAATAAGTTTTTCAGAGTCGAGTTTACAGTTGATGAGTCAAATTGTGCACAAGAAAATTTGAGGATTTCTGGTCTTATTTTTTCATAGTCAATGTCATTTTTACATGCGGTCAATAAAACTATGATAAGGATGCAAAAAGTCGTTGAATATTTTTTATGTAATGATTCCATTTTTTTATTTAAATAAATGCATAACGGTCGAGGCTATATGCAGTGAGGGATTGCGAGCTGTTTTCCTGTCTGCAGACACCGAAATTTGAGCGGGGCAGAATGCTTGAATTACTACTGAAATCCTTATTGCATATAGCCTTTAGGGGTTCGGTGTTTGTTGTGATATCTTTCAATTTAGTTGTGTCTTTAATTTCGAGTTCAGAACTTATTTTTCTTCATATCTTTTTTGTAGTTTTTAATCACTTTCCCAAACTCTTTATCTTTTTTTCGTCTCTCTTCAATTGTTGATTCAAAATGTGCTTTTTCCCGCTCCATTTTCAGATAGTTTTCAAAGGATTTTTTGTCAATTTCTCCATTTTTAACTGCTTCAATTACGGAACAACCGACTTCATTTATATGTGTACAATCCTTAAATTTGCAATTTAGAGAAAGACGGATAATTCTGTCATAAGTAGTTTCTAATCCGCTTGAAGTATCTGCAATTCCGACTTCTCTCATTCCCGGATTGTCAACAAGAATTCCACCACTTTCAAGAATAATTAATTCCCTATGACTTGTTATGTGTCTTCCTTTATTTGTGCTTTGGCTTATTGAATCCGTTCTCATTAAAGTTTTCCCTGAGAGATTGTTCAATAATGTTGACTTCCCCACTCCTGAAGAACCAAGCATACAATAGGTTTTACCTTTCTCAATATTCATTTTAAGTATACCGTATCCATCCTGAGTTTCGTTACTAATTGCATAAACTACAATGTTTTTTATTCGTTGTTTAATACTGTCAGAAATTTCAGTAACCTTTTGTTCATTTATTAAATCAGTTTTTGTCAATACAATTATTGGTTTTACTTTAGATGAATAACAAATTGTCAGGTATCTCTCAAGTCTGTTGATATTGAAGTCTCTGTCAATAGCTTGAATCAGAAATGCATAATCAATATTTGTTGCTATTATTTGTATCTCTCCGAATTGACCAACGGCTTGTCTTGTAATCATTGATAGTCGCGGAAGTGTTTGATGGATTACCGAAAATCCAGCATCATACGTTGTCAATGCAACCCAATCGCCAACCGCAGGGAAATCTATACGGCTTTTTGCTGAAAACCGTAAATTTCCTGTTATTTCGGCTTCATATTCACCGTTTTCGGTTTTTACAATATATCTTTCCTTATGTTCCGCAACGACTCTTCCAATCTCAAAGTCAGAAAGGTTATTCTCAACTCTTAATTTTTGGAGTTCGTCATTGTATCCAAAATCTTCTAATTTCATAACTTCTGCAATGTTTTTCTTTTTTCACACTGACCGCTAAAGGATTGGCTCTTTAAATATTTCAAAATTACAAATTTATTTTATAGAAGCAAATAAGCGGGTGTAATTTTTCCAGCGGGTGAAAGTCCCTTCCTTAGGCTCTCACTAAAGGCTTAGCCGGTAGGGCAGCCTGCTCGTTTATGCGTTTGTGCTACTTAATTGTTCACCCTATCACAAGCTACCTTCTACAGTTTAATCAATTTTAATGGAGGCTGTTCATTATTTTTTAGCCGAATAAAGTACAGCCCATTTGGTAAATCCGCAACACTAAGGCTTGTTGCTCCTGATACATCCATTACTTTTGTTAAACATCCGGTTGCGCTATAAATTTGAATTTCTTCCTGTACAGGGTATTTCGCAAATATAATAGTAATAGTTTCCGATGCAGGGTTTGGAAATATACTCCAGAATAATTCCTGATCTCTTACCTCAATACCAACAACTCCACAATCATATTGCAGAACGTAAGAAGTAGTGTCTAAAGGACAATTAGAGTTGGGGTTAATGACTTTACATTCGTATTTTCCTTCTGTAGATATAAACAATGTGTCTTCATTGGTCATAAATGATAAAAGCGTATCATTTTTAAACCATAGAATATTTTCTGAACCGGATAAGAAACCGTTTATATGTAATACGGCAAATGGCACAGTATCACCTATGCAAGGGTCACCCAATGCATCAAAGTAATAACCGGGCCATACAGCACTTTCTGTATATAATTCTGATAATTCAGAACAACCATTAACGGTAGAAATAACGGAAAATCCCGAAATATTATATTGAAAATAATCTGGTAAATATTGATTGGTTTCAGGTAAAGGAACGCCATAAGCAAACCATTGATAGGAATCTGCTGCTTGTGTCCAAAGTGTATCATAATTGCACAACCAGGGAAGTGTTGTATAAATGGTTGGTGAATGGCTGCAGAATTGAATAATAGTATCCGCAAGGCTGGTGTGCAACCCTTGCAAATCGCAATTTGTTGTCGTTAATGAAACCGTGTATGTTCCGTTCGTTACATAGGAATGAGTTGGATTTGTTGTGGAAGAAGTATTGCCATCTCCAAAATCCCAAAAATATGTTTGCAGAACGCCTTGGTTCATTGGGCTAAAAATTACTTCATTAATACCAGAACCTATCTGATAGCTAAAGTTAGCTATGGGTAGTCTCTTAAAATCCCATAATTGTAAACTGTCGAACACTTGTGTTTTTACTGCATTTTTTATAATGGAAGCATCGCTTGCATTTAATCCGAAATTATAAGTAATCAATGTGGGGTCTTTTTTAAAAAGGGTTGCATAAAAGCAACATGCAGCAGCATAAGAACCCGCTACTGAAGGGTGACTTTCGTCTGCCTGGTACAATTCAATGCTGGGATAATTTTGTCGCAGGTAATTCCACACAACTGAAACAGGAGATACTTCTCCATTAATAAAAGCCGTGAGGTTTAAATACCGGTTCCTTATGGTCGTGTCCATACCTTGATAAGTACACATTACGGGGAAGGTAGCGCAATTTGATGCATCTCCGTTTTTTCTTCCCCAGGTCATATAGGGCATTGTTACTGCACATGGATTATATTGTTTTATCAGGTTATTTAAAGCGGAGCCACCACTGTTAAATTGACTGTAAAACGTAATAGGCTCCTGGCTTTGTCCCTGAATAACTGCATAATCCCAACCACCAGTCATTATTTTAGTTTGACTGGTAACATCAAGGCTATGATCTATTAATTGATATCCTCCGGGAGTATAACTATCAAAAACCAACGTATCTCCGGCTGACAAGGCAACGTCATGCACAATTTGCGGTAAATTATTAACCCCGGTATAACTGTTCCCAAGGAACAGCACTTTATAACTGAGTTGAGCTTTTAATTCATATCCTGAAATACAGAAGAATGAATTAAACAAAACGATAATTAAATGATTTATTTTATTGATGGTTGAATATTTTCGCATTTGAAGGTTTCTAAGAATTTATCACGTATATGAATTACCGATTGCGATCCGGCTGCTGCGCTATAAGTATTTCAAAATTACGAATTTATTTTATAGAAACAAACAATCCGGTGTGATTTTTCCAGAGGGTGAAAGTTATGCCCTTCGACTGTTATAGTTATAGAAGCTCTAAGGCGGGATGCTGATTACGGGGAAATTGCTCCATTTGCCAGTGGGCGGAAACTGCTGTCTGCTGAAGCGGATTGCTGGTAGGGCAGCCTGCTCGATGATTGGCTGGCATTATTTTATTCTCTTTCCGATATAAAACATATAGCCATAGTACGCTTTGTATTTGTTATGGGCACCTCTAAAAACTTCAAATTTCTTTGTTCGTCTTCGTTCTTCAAATCCTTGCGTCCGGCAGGCTCAGCACAGGCATATACGCTATGTACACTGCGGTTTTCAGAACTTCGACTGCCTCGAACTTTTTTGTTTCTATAGGCGTCCGATCCAGGTTTTTAGAGATGCCCTTATATAATTCTGCTTCATATCGCTGGTATCGATTGTTACTATAGCCTATCGAATTGGCGGTTGCTCTTCGGTGGCGCTTATACTATTATACTTCCTACGAAGAACAAAGGTTTCAATATGCTCGACACTGTCATAAAAAGCACTGTACTGCAACTGACAGCAACCGCCTGATAGACCAAAAAGCCCGATAAACATTAGGATTTATCGGGCTTTTTGCTCCGCCGCGGCGGAAGGGCTTTTCGGCTATCACTCTATGTGTTTAAATTTATCATCCTACTTTTTCTAGCAGCCATTCAAATACATTTTTATGAATTATTCCTGCTCTGTTTTGAGTAAAAGACTCAGTCGAAAGCAAATATTTCGGATAATTGTCTTTTACTTTTTCTAAGGGTGCAAATTCACGTTTTTCGGTTTCAGGATTTGAAATCTCCCAAGCAACTTGATAATATTCAATGTCTCCATTACGATTCTTTACAATAAAATCAATTTCTGCATCTCTAAGTGTTCCTGTCCAAATTTTATATCCTCTCCTTAGAAGTTCAAGATATACTACATTTTCAAGAATATGACCTCTGTTTGATATTCTTTCTCGTCCGACAAGTACATTCAGCAATCCTAAATCTACGAGATAATATTTTTCTTGAGTGGCAAGTTGTTTTTTCCCTTTTATATCAAAACGATGCACACAATAGAAAACAAAACTTTCAACTAAATAAAGTATAAATTTATCTACCGTTGCATGATGAACACTCTGTCCGTCAACTTTTAAAGCTTTTGATATACTACTAGGTGACATTTGGCTACCGATATTCGATGCGACAAATTTTATAACGTTATTAAATGCTCGTTTATCATTTATTTTATTTCTTTGCATAATATCTTTTTCAATAATTGTCGCATATAAAGCTTCAAGATATTCGTAAATTTTATCAAAACCGTCTTCACGTAGTTCAACTCCTTTGGGTAAAGATGTTTCATTTACAAAATCGTAAAATAATGCGTCATAATTTAGGTATTTATTATTATAATCAATACCTCTAAATTTCAGATATTCAGCAAATGAAAATGGTAAAATAGAAATATCAATATATCTACCACTCAGCAAAGTAGCCAATTCACTCGATAAAAGGTTGGCATTTGAACCTGTGATATAAACATCAATATTTTCTGTGGCATAAAGCCCATCAACTAATTTCTCAAAATCCGGAATATTCTGAATTTCATCAAGAAATATATAGTTTTCTTTTTCTATAACTATTTTTGATTTTATCTCAAAATAGATGTCATCCCACTTTTTATTTAGATAATTCTCAGGTAATTCATAATTATATAACTGAGTCTGTTCGGGTTTTACACCATTAGAAATCAAACGATTTTTGAACATCGTTAATAGTGTGGATTTTCCTGAACGGCGTAATCCAGTCACTACTTTGATAATGTCTTTATCCTTGTACGATAATAATTTATCTATATATTCTTTTCTTTCTATTAAATCTTTCATAGTACAAAGATAATTAAATTATCAAAACCATCAAAAATTGCAAGTTTTGATAATATATGACACTTTGTCGGGTAACTCAGGCTGATTACTCCGCCCTTGTCCCCTAAGAACCGTACTTGAACCTTTCAATTCATACGGCTCAGGCTCTCTATAGGCGGATTAAACCACCCGGCAATATACAAAAAAATTCAGTGAATACGTCAGCGGTATTTTCTTTTTAAGAAATAAGCAACACCCGCCAAACGTAAAAATCCCGTTCTACATCCGGTTTCTTGAAAAGTTTGGTGTGGACATAATGCTGTGCCCCGCTTGTAACGATCAGGTGCTGCTGCATGGCGGGATATCTTTGATGACACGCTGAATGTCGCAATACAGTCTCCCGCTTGTAGCAGCACAAAGTTATGCACTGCGTTCATTGTTTTATAAATTTAATCACTTCAATTCTTTTATCGGTTTTAACTTTCACAAAATATATTCCGTTGGCTAAATCACCAATATTTACAAGTGTTTTTTTATTATTTACTTTTTGTTTTAAAATTTTCTGTCCGTTTATATTATATATATTTAGCTCACTGTAGCCTAAACTTGAAGGTTTTTCTATGATTATATAAGAAGAGGATGGATTGGGATAAATAGAAATATCGCCTTTTTCAATTATTTCCTGCATACCTGTAATTAGAGATAATGGACGCTTCCAGATGCTACTACCGTGAGTACCGCAATACATTACACTATCTGTTGCAGCCAAACAGATAATACTCTTATTTAATAAGCCGTCATTAAAATCGCACCATGTCTCTCCATAATCCGTTGTTGAATAAATACCGCCATATCGCGCGGCTGTATAAATTACATTATTATATCTGACAAAAGTAGCAAAATGCAATCCCAACAGTCCATTGTCTTTAAGGAGCCATGTTTCGCCATTATCCGATGAAACGTAGACGTGACCTGTACAATATATACCTGTAAATAAATGTTCATCATATTTTTTAATGGTGAGCACATTGGTACTGCTTAACCCATTATTTTTTTGCGACCAATTTAAGCAAAAATCATCGGAACGGTAGATTCCATTATCCGTTGCTACATAAACAAATGGGCTGTCAATTTCAATGGCTTTAATATTCGTGGTTGTGACAAATTGATCAAAATCCGACAAATTCCATTGCAAGCAATTATCATTGGATATGAATATTTTGCCTGAGGAAGTACCTGCAAAAAAAATGTTTCCATAATTTGCCAGTGACAAAATATTAAAATCATACATATTAGTTATGCCATTATTCAAGGGAATCCAGTTGCCCGAACCGGAACTTTTATAGAATATGCCAGTATTGGTACCTGCATACAAACCTGAATTTTTCATTAAATAACAATTAATATTTGTAAAGATTCCTGAGGAAATCATTGTCCATGTATTTCCATTATTGTTTGTTAATAAAACATGTCCGTTGATGTCGTTGGCATATATACTGTCTGCAGCTGATATGACAGAGTTAATATAGGAAGATTTCAGCCCATTATTTGCCTGATGCCAGATATATGTATTGGTATCGGCTTTATAAACACCGCTTTTAACAGTACCTAATAATACATCGTTACCAAGAATAATCATGCTGTAGATATCAAAGTCTCCAAGCCCGGTGTTGTGAGAAGTCCATGTTATACCATTGTCAGTTGTCACGCTGAAACCCTGTGTAGTAGCAACAAAGATTTTTGAACCAATTAATCCAATTGAAGTAACAGGAAGGTTGATGCCGGTTAAAGATGTCCAAATGTTTCCACCGTCATGTGAAGTGTAAATACCACTATTCAAACCGGCGTATATAGTAGAATCCTTTCCAATAACACAACCTACATTTTGCCCGGCAAATCCGCAGGATGTCCATAACAAATTATTTGTTTCTGTCTTACATACTCCTCCTCCTATAGTTCCTGCGAATATTGTATTATTTAAAATCCAGAGGGAATAGACATATAGATTTGTTAAACCAGTTGATGATTCATTCCAGTTTGTTCCGTCATTATAGGAAACAAAGAACCCACCCTCAGTTCCGGCATATATACAAGTGTCATTTGTAGCCAGGCAGTTTACTTTAAGATTTGACAGACCGGTATTGACAGTAGTCCATGTTATTCCGTAATCCGAAGATCTTAAAATCCCGCCTTCATAGGTTCCTGCAAACAAAATATTATTCCTGATTGTTAAAGTTGTGATGTAGGGAAAATTCATATTCCCATTTATGGATTGCCAGTGTTCACCATTATCGGCTGATTTATATACACCTCCGCCAAAAGTACCTGCAAAAATCAAAGAGTCATTTGATGCAAAACTGATAAATCTGCCACCTTCAGGACCATTTGTTTGCTGCCATTGGGCATTTGTATTGAAAACAATACAAATAATTCCAATTAAAAGAAAAATTTGTTTTTTCATATCTCCTTTTATGTAATGGTTAATATTTGCAGTATCATTTTTCTGTCGGGTAACTCAGGCTGATTACTCCGCCCTTGTCCCCTAAGAACCGTACTTGAACCTTTCAATTCATACGGCTCAGGCTCTCTAAAGGCGGATTAAACCACCCGGCAATATACAAAAATTCAGTGAATACGTCAGCGGTATTTTCTTTTTAAGAAATAAGCAACACCCGCCAAACGTAAAAATCCCTTTCTACATCCGGTTTCTTGAAAAGTTTGGTGTGGACATTATGCTGTGCCCTGCTTGCAAGAAAGCTAAGTTACAGCTTGTCGGGGCGGTGTTCCCCAACATCAGGGGAAACCCGAAAATTAAACGCTTTGAAGCTTTATGATAATAATGTGCTTTGCTCCTTTGGAGCGAAACGCTATCATATTGCCCTCTCCCGCCAAATTGACCTTAAATCCCAAAAACATTAATATTTCACCAACAATAAAATCGTGCTCCAATGAAAAAGCAACACATAATTTTAGCAAAACGGAATTTTTATATGTATCTCTGTATAGCCCAAATCTCAAAAACATCGCTACTTTTTCCCCTAAGGTGAAAGTTCTGCTAACGGTGTCGCTGAATCCGCCAGTTGGCGGAATAGACCAAAAAGCCCGATAAACATTAGGATTTATCGGGCTTTTTGTTTGGGGCTTTTCGGCTATCACTCTATGTGTTATGCATTCGTGCTTTCTTTCGTGCCATTTCTATTTCAACTTGATAACTACTTTCCCTTTTGAACGTCCTGCTTCCACATAAGCTAATGCTTCGTTTGTTTGTTCAAATGAAAACACTCTGTCCATTACAGGTTTTATGACACCATCATTTATAAGTGTAGTAATTTCTGTCAACTGATTTCCATTTGCTCTCATAAAAAGAAATGAATAGTTTACTCCAAGTCTTCTTGCATTATTTTTAATTCCGAAACTTAACATTTTCATAATTAGTTTCACAAACCAAGGTAAACCAATGTCATTTGCAAAGTCTGTATCCGGTGGACCAGAAATAGAAATAACTTTTCCATTTGGTTTTAATATTCGTAGCGACTTTTCAAGTGTCTTACCATCCTGACTGTTTAACACCAGATCGTAATCTTTTAGTATAGTTTCAAAATCTTCATTTTTATAGTCAATCACAATGTCTGCCCCCAAACTTTTTACTAATTCAATGTTTGTTGAACTTACCGTTGTTGCTACTGTCGCACCCAAATGTTTCGCCAACTGAATTGCAAATGTACCTACACCTCCAGAACCTGCCTGAATTAAAATCTTTTGTCCTTTCTTCAGATGTGCCGTTTCTATCAGTGCTTGCCAAGCTGTCAAACCAACTAATGGAATAGAGGCTGCTTCTTCCATTGATAGATTTTTTGGTTTAAGTGCTGCATCATTCTCATTTATTGAAATGTATTCTGCAAAAGTTCCTATTCTGTGGTCAGCAGGTCTTGCATAAATTTCATCTCCAACTTTAAATTTGCTAACTTGTGAACCTACTTTTGTTATAACACCTGCAACATCGTGTCCCAAAGTAAATGGTGTTTTGTATGGCAGAAAGATTTTAAATTCTCCATTTCTGATTTTTGCATCAAGAAGATTTACGCCTGTCGCATAAACTTGAACCAAAACATCATTTTCTTTCACAATTGGTTCTGCTGTTTCTGAAAGATGCAATCTCTCTTTTTTACCGTATCGTTTAACTGTAAATGATTTCATATTTAATTTTTTAAGTCGGTTTGAAGTTCGTGGTTTCTCCAGCATGACGCATAACGGTCGGGGCTTTCTGCTGTGCGCTTCCCTGCATTGTCTTAAAAGCCGAACTTTTTCTGTCCACAACTTACATGTCTACGAAGCCAGATGCGCATTGCAGAAAACCCTTAGGCACAGGTTCTATTTTCTTATCATAACAACTATTTTTTGTCTTTGTTGCCCGCAGGTTATGTGAAATTTATAGTGTCCACTACTTGGAGGCATTGTTTTACTTACAAAATAAAACTCAAACTCTGTCCGGTCCGCAAGATAATTGTATTTTGTTGATGTCCTTGGTAGCTTGGATTTTTCTATTGTGTCTATAGTTGGGATAATGTTAATGCTAATTTTATGTTTGTAATATACAATTTTCTCATTACATATTAGCTTGTCAATATAGTCAATTGCCTTTGAAATAGTATCTTTTATTGATTTGTCAATGTGTCCTTTTATCGTAATTCCAATTAAAGGATTTTCGTTAAATAGATTCAATGCCGTGTCAATATTTACAGTTTTTATGGAGTCAATGTGAACTCTTTTGTCAATTATGCATTTTTTATGAGTTTGAATTTCCTTAGAGTCATTTCTATGATTTGTCATTGTTGTCTGTTTATAACAACCTGTCAAGGACGCTAAAAATAGAATGGTCAATATTTGTATTGTCGATATTTTCATAAACTTGTGCCTAACAATTGTGATATTACATTCCGTTTATTTTAGCTTTATCTTTGTAATTATTATTATCTCTCTTTGCATTTATAATTATTTGTAGATTAGTGTTTTATTCATATTAAAGCCGTTTATAATCGTTTATAAACGATTGTATATAAATAAATTTTTTTTAATGATTCGCACAAATATATAAATAAATAAATGAAAAATAAAGTTTTTAAACATATTTTTGGGGTTGTTGTTCAGCATTTTGTTTCAGCCTTAAAAACATCAAACCCCGCCTGACTATACAGCCAGACAGGGTTTGAACTATAAACGCACAAGGCGCTTTTTAATACAGGTTAATGGAAACTACCGCTTCAGTATCATCTTCCCGGTGTATACGCCATCGTCGGTGACCATCCGGTAAAAATACACGCCTGATGAAAGAGATTGCCCGTCAAATTCAGATTTGTACTCCTGATTTTTCCTGGCTTCTCCATCAAACAATGTGGTGATCACTTTACCCGAAAGATCATAAACATCAAGTACCACCTTGCTGTCTTCCGGCAGGGTGAACACAATATGGGTCGCGCCGCTGAAGGGGTTCGGATAATTCCGGACCATAACATCTGACAAGGGTTCCTCCGCCCCTGCCAATGATTTCAGGCCAGGGCAGGTACCGCAATTCGTATTCAAAGCCCAGTAATTGTTCTTTCCGGATTTTATCTGTTTGGCAAAAAACATACCTGCAAACAATCCTGCATCGTCCCGGTTAGGACGTGAATCATCAACAGTCAATGTAAAGTCCAGGTCGGTTCCTTTGGTGTTGAACAGGCAGACGATACCATTGACCACGTTACTGGCTCTGAAATGCACGTCTTTCTGAACATAAAACCATAAAGGAACATTGTCCGGGTTGATTTTGACCTTTTTCTCGGTTTCCAGCCCCTCTTTGATCCTGACTTTTGTGCAGGGTGCAAATTTTATGGTGGAACCTTCTTTAAAAACAACCTTCCTGACAATGTCGATCTCCGTCTGGGTAAAGGTAACAGTTGCTCTCTTGCCAACGATCACTTCTTTATAAGATGATCCCGTCAGGGTGACTTTGGCGTTATCCGGTACATGAACCGTGATTGTTCCCGTACTCTGGAGCAGTTCAAAAGCGGGCAGCGCCGCGGTAGCCGGATCATAAATACGGTTGGTTACCGCGCTTGTTCCATCAACCGTGATGATGTCGCTTTTGGCAAATGTACCCGGCGCCGTTACAGAGGAATGATCCTTCACTTCAATCTTGCCGCCGACTTTCCTTACTCCTGCGCCACCACTGGTTAACGTTGTTGCTTTCATCTGTACAAGATCTTTGGCGAGCATCACATAACCTGCAGCTACGGTGATTGTCTGAACCTGGTCTGGAGCTGCATTGCCGCAGTAATCTTCCAGATGCCATGTCCGTTCAATGACCGTGGCGCCATAGCACGAGCCCGAAACAATATTATCCACATAAGCAGCCTCGATTCCTGGTGAACAGTTGTCGTACTCATCCGTAACATCGCCGGTATTGGCAACCGATACATCGTAAGTATCATAGTCGTCGGCGGTGTACGTGAAATCAGGCGGGGCTGTGAAAACCGGCGCCATATGATCAAGTACCGTGATGGTCTGTAACTGGTCAACCGCCTGGTTGCCGTTTACATCAACCAGCGACCAGGTACGTAAAATAACGTAGGAACCCGCACATGGCCCGGCTACAGGCATATCAGCGTAAGTTGCCTGTGGAATCTGGCAATTATCCCATTCATCCGTCACGTCACCGGTATTTCCAACCGAGATATCATACTGGCATAATGAATCTGTATAAATGGTGATGTCTGCGGGGGCCGTAAATACAGGGGGAATATTGTCAACAACTGTAACAACAGCAATACATTGCGATTCATTATTATGAATGTCTGTTATGGTAAGTGTTACCGGATTGTCCCCGACATTAGTGCAATCAAAGGTATTGGGGAAAACCGTCATACTTTCTATGCCACAGTTATCCCAGGAATCAAAGTCAACATCAGCGGGGGCTATCGAAGCATTACCCGTCGAATCAAGCTGAACAGTGATATTCCTGCATACCGCATTAGGAGGTTCATTGTCATTTACTGTTACTACAAAGCTGCACGTTTCGATTTCGCAGTCGTTTGCCGCTGTGACATATACGGTAGTGGAACCTACCGGAAAAAAGTAGGGAGAACTGACAGGGTTCATTTCTGCCATGTAGGTCACATCAGGCTCCGGAGTGCCCTCAACGGTAGCAGCAAAACTGACCAGGGCCCCGCAAACACCCGGGGCATTGTCTTCTTCAATAGCATCAGGACAGGTCAGAACCAAATCGGACTGTACGGTCAGCACAAAAATGGCCTGGTCACCCATCACATCACCGGCATCAGGAATACCGTTAACATTTACGTCATAGTAAGGTGTTGCAGTAACCGAGACCGTTTGTGCCATACCGGTATGGTTCTCGAGCATGATGGTCTGTGATCCGATTAATTGTGCCTGGGCAAAAGGAACATCGGTAACGCCTGTCGGAATACCCGGTAGAGAAGAAACGCATACCCCATGAATCATCAGCGGGCCGCAGGCGCCGGCCGGAGCGGATAGTAAAACCGGATTACTGCCGGTCAACCACTGCCCGCTGCAGATGGTCAGCTCATATTGCGGGTCTCCGCTAGTTATCAGCTGACTGTATCCAAAAGTAGACACGGTACCGGCAACCACAGGCACAGGGCAAACCGTCAGCACAAAGGTTACCGGATCGCCGGCCACATCACCGGCGTCAAAAATTCCGTTTACATTAACATCATAATAAGGAGTTGCAGTAAACGTAATAGTCTGCAACAAGCCCGTATGGTTTTCCGGTGTGATGGTCTGTGGACCGGCTGACTGGGCATAGGCAAATGGAACATCAACAACACCCGAGGGAATGTTGGGCAGGGTTGAGGTACAAACCCCATGCAGCATCAGCGGGCCGCAGACGCCGGCCGGGGCGGAAAGTAATACCGGATTACTGCCGGTTAACCACTGTCCGCTACAGATGGTCAGGTTATATTGCGGGTCACCGGTGGTCACCAACTGACTGTAACCCAAAGCCGTCAGGGTAGCAGCAACCACAGGAACCGGGCCGACCGTCAGCACAAAGGTAGCCGGATCACCGGCCAGATCGCCGGCATCAAGAATTCCGTTCACATTGGCATCATAATAAGGAGTAGCTGTAAAAGTAAGAGTCTGCAATAAGCCGGTATGGTTTTCAGGAGTGATAGTCTGCGGACCGGCTGACAGGGCATAAGCAAAAGGAACATCAACAACACCCGATGGAATGTTGGGCAGTGTTGAGGTACAAACGCCATGAAGCATCAGCGGGCCGTACAAGGTTTCCGGCGGTGATATCAATGCAGGGACACCGCAGGTCACCGCCTGTCCGCTGCAGATGGAATGATGATAAGGCGGAGCGCCGGAGGTCATCACCTGGCTGTATCCATAAGCTGTCACAGTTGCCTGAACAACAGGCTTTGCCTGCATCATTAAAGCAATACCGAAACTTTCGCCAGGGGTATAGGAAGATGACAAGGTAAACAATTCAGCACCGGAAACCGGCGCAATTGTTTTGGTGGTTGAATTGGTATTTATACTATAAAGCATAAAAACCATTAAAAGAAGTACCATGCTAAAATACTTCCTCATGTTCAAGAGTTTTTTTTCTTTCATAATTATAAATTTTAGTGAATACGGAAAATGGGACAACATCATTATTTTATAATATTTTATAATCGTTTATTTACAATAAATTGTATTTTAACTGTTTGAATATATTTTAAGATTAAAATATATAAAGATATAACAATGAAGTGAAAAAGTCAAACATTTTAACATTTTTTACAACATGTGCATATATGGTTTAAACTATTTATAATATGGCATTTATGTATGTTTTTTGTAGTAAGTAATACTTCTGTGATAAATTGACGCAATAACAGCATCTATGCTGTTTACACATCAGGATTGATGTCCGTTGAAAACAGATGGAAATTTGGAAAGCTATAAACAAACCTTATTGCATAAATAAAGCGTACCCAAAAACAATACGATTACTGTATAACTTTTCGGGAGTAACGTAGTAATTTCCTCAGTCCGCCATGGCGGAACGCAGATTAACGAAGATTATGCAAGCCCCCCCCCTATCATAAGGTCAGCAAATGATCTTTTACATCCTGTATCAGCCACAAGGGCGTGGATGTGGCGCCGCAGATACCCACCGTCTGATTTGTGCCAAACCATTCCTTCCTAATTTCCTGAACAGCGCTGATGAAATGGATATTTGAATTTTCCTGGGCACAGATTTCGTAAAGCTGTTTCCCATTTGAAGAGTTGGCTCCTGCGACAAACAATATACCATCAAAACGCCTGCAAAACTCACGCAGCTCCTGTTCGCGGTTCGAAACCTGCCTGCAGATGGAATCTTCCACTTTTACATCAATCCCGTGTTCTTTCAGGCGTTCAATTATGTTGTAAAATTGCTTCAGACTTTTGGTGGTCTGGCTATACAAGGTAATTTTCCCCGGAATTTTTTCCAGGTACAGATCTTCATATTTTTCAAAAACCACTGCCGAATTTTTTATTTTTCCGTTCAGTCCGATAATTTCCGGGTGGTTGGGAAGTCCGAAAATATATATGACCTCATGGTTCAGATAGGATCTGAAAATCTTCTCCTGAAGTTTCAAAATGATCGGACACGAAGCATCAATGACACTGAGGTTATTTCTTACGGCTGTCGCATAGCTTTCAGGGGGTTCGCCATGGGCTCTGAATAAAACGGTTTTATTCTTTAATGTGTCAAATTCCTCATGATTGATGATTTTCATCCCCCGGCCAACCAGTCGCTGAATTTCCTGATCGTTGTGTACAATCTCGCCGAGACAAAACAATTCATCGCCACTTTCGAGAACTTCCTCGGCTTTTTTTATGGCATTTTTTACACCGAAGCAAAAACCGGAATTAGGCTCAATTTCAACGTGCAGATTCAACATAGCTCTTTGAGTTACCTCACAAAGGTAAAACTATTTAAATTAAGGCAATCAGAACCTATACTCTTTGTCAACGGTTATAGATAAAAATAAATTGATAATTATCATCCCGTTATCGCCACAATAGCTATACCCGTAAACAAATGAATCAAATTCAGACAACCTTAATCCTTTGGCTGCCGGTGGAAATATGCTTATAAAACGATAATGAAAATATTCTCGCCGGGATTTCGGTATTATTGTCAGTTTTTATATCTTGGTACAAAAATTGAAAAACCTGTTTCTGCAGAAAAAAACTGTCAATGGATTACAAAGATTATTATAAGGTTTTAGGAGTCAGCAAAACGGCTACACAGGATGAGATCAAAAAGGCGTACCGTAAACTTGCCGTAAAATATCATCCCGACAAAAACAAAGGCAACAAACAGGCTGAAGAAAAGTTTAAAGAAGTTGCCGAAGCCAATGACGTGCTCGGTGATCCCGAAAAACGCAGAAAATACGATGAGCTGGGCAGCAACTGGAAGCAATACCAGAATCAGAATTATTCGCAACAACATCCCGGAGGCTATTCTAAAACCTATTACAACAGAGGAGGTGACGGGCAGGGATTTTCAGGCGACTTCAGCGACCTGTTCGGACAAGGAGGCGGTTTTTCCGACTTTTTCAATATGTTTTTCGGGAGACGTTCTGAAGAGGCATTTTCCGGACAGCCGCAAAAGGGCGCCAATTTGCAGACTCATTTGCCCCTGACACTGGAAGAAGCTTTCAGTGGAACCAGCAAAATCATTAACCTTGGGGATGAAAAAATTCGTCTGAAGATTAAGCCTGGCATAACCGACGGGCAGAAACTGAAAATCTCAGGAAAAGGCAAAAAAGGCCAGCGCAATGCTGCGCCCGGCGATTTGTATGTGATCATTGCATTGGATCCCCACCCTGTTTTTACACTTAAAGGAAACGACCTGCATTGCAGTATGCCGCTGAGTATCAGCACGGCTGTTCTGGGAGGAACATTGGAAGTTCCTGCGCTGAAAGGCCCTGTAAAAATGACCATACCTCCCGAAACAGAGAACGGTAAAACGTTCCGGCTGAAAGGTATGGGCATGCCCGATTATGACCATCCAGCAGTAAAAGGCGACCTGTATGTCACCGTTTACATTGCGGTACCCAAAAATGCATCCGCTGAAGAAAAGGAGTTGTATAAGAAACTGGCTGCGCTGAGAAAATAATTCCGGAAGATAATTACGTTGGAAAACCTCAAAAAATAATGGGAATAATTTTCATTAATTGGTTAAAACAATTTCCCATTCACCGGGCTCATTAATAATTACCTCCAGAACCGGGTTTATATCCGCAGTTTTCAGTTTGTTTTTGGCTGTATAACTGATCTTTATTAATACAGGAAAAATGACCTGAGAATACACAAAGGTATTTCCGATGGCTTGGTATGAGCCATTATCGGCATGAAAAGTAATTTCGGAAATGTCTGAATTTGTCATACCCATTTGCTGCAATTTCAAGGATACTTTATTGCCATCCCGCGCCCTTGTGATAGAATACTTATCCAGGTCCCGGGCAATATAAACTTTGTATGGATAAGGATTGATCTTTTTAATAAATTTATCATTTTCCCAAATTCCGGTTAACACACTGTCAGCGCCATTTTTTTTAAATTTATAAGTACCCTCGCCGTTTTTCATGCCATTACTCCAATAGCCATTGTATGTGTCACCGTTCGCCCAGGTATACATTCCGTTTCCATTCGGAAAACCGTTTTTAAAACGGCCTTCATATTTATCAATACCCTGCGCAATACCCTTTCCGTTAGCTAAGCCATTTTTACATTTGCCCTGATATTTCCCTGAAATATCAGGTTTCAGGACTTTACAACTATCTTGTGAATATGATTTAACTATACCTGATAAAAAAAGTATGATTAATAGCGGGGCAAGTTTGTTTTTAATAACCATCTGTTTTTAGTTTTCAGTAAAAAAGCCTGGCCGTCTGATAAAAAACCATCTTTCTTATTCAAAGATACAGATTTTCAGCCTCGGATACATCATCCGACTTCAATTTTTTTACTGGATTTCATGTATTTGCGATTTCGTTTCACAAATGAAAACTGTGAGATAAGAATTAATAGCTCACAATTATACAATGGCGCCAGATTCCAGACAACAAATTGATATTTGTTTATGTCAGGTATATTACTACAACTATTAAATTACATCTATACACGTAATTTCCCGATCTCCATTTCTTTGTATTACCCACCTATTCAAGTTTTTACGCTATATCTTTTTTGCATTTTTCGCATTTTATAAATTAATTAACTACAAAATCTAAATATAATTTGAAATTAAATATTAATTAGTATCTGTCTATAAAGTCAGCGTTTGAACCAGAATATTCGGGTTCGAGGCCTGTCTGACTGGCTCAGCCAGGCAGGCTTTCGTAGTCTTGAAAATCAAGGAGTACGCCAACTGGCGGACGACTGTTTTCAAGACAAGAGTAACCCTTCCTGACTGGCGTCATTCAGGAAGGGAAGAAATCGGACCTTATAGACGAACTCCAATTAATGAAAAACAATTTTCTTCTATTTGTATTATGACCCGTTTGAGAATAAATTGCTGATTAAAGGATATATTTTTTAGTATTTTTGCCTGTAAAAAAACTGTTTCTCACAGACCAGAAGTTGCATAGATTTACAATGATACACCTCTTCGGCTCAGGTTTCTGCCCAAGCAGTAACTATTACTGCAAGCTTAGCCTGCTTTTATAAACTGGCGGATGCAAAACCTCCGTACAACAAGGAGAAAACTAAAGTCTGCAATCGTTACTTTAATTTATAACCGAATAAAAATCCTATAGTACAATAGCCAACACTTATTTTATCAGTTAGACCTTCTATAAATGGAGATGGAAAGGAAACAAGTTTATTGAATACATGATTGTATTCAATCTCAACACCTAATTGAAAATTTTTTATACTGTAATGAGTTCCGGCCACTAAATCCAGGCCGTAAAGAGATTTATTTAATCCTTCCTTTAAGGGATAAATAAGTTGTTGATCGTCCCTATAATGTATCAAATAATCTAATCTTGGACCGATACCAATAAAAGGTGAAATTTTCTTACTGTCAATAAATTTAAAATAAAACCTTGAGTTCAATGTTAAATAGTTTAAGGATGTTTTTGTATATACTCGTAATACGTGACCATCAAAATTAGTATTTATATATCCTTTACCTCCAATATTAATAAAGCCAAAATTTGAACTCAAATAAAAAAATTTTTTCTGTAAGTAATCTATCTTAAAAGATGCTGCTATCCCGGTATAAATTTCATCAAAATTTATTTGCCTATTATAATTTGCTGAAAAGTGCATTTTGGAAAATGCAGGTCCGATTTTAATATTAAGAGTTTGCGCATTTAATGTGTTTATTCCCAAAAAAAATAGTATCAAAACTTTATTTTTCATAATCCTCAATTATTGCTATTTGATATCTTACCATAAACCTATTTACAATAACTCACAAACATCTAAACCGTTGTTGATACTTCAGCAAATATAAAAATTATCAACGAACAAAATTCTAATAAACTTATAAATCATCTGCATAATTTGAATTGTGCAACTTTACTTTTTTCTTAAATTTGCATAAATAATAACAACAAAACAAGCATGAAAATAGCTATCATCGGCGGATCCGGGCTTGAAAAACTCGACATTTTTAAAAACCCTGTGGAACATGATATCCAGACCCCTTATGGAACTCATAGCTCCCCGCTGGTTGAAGGAACCATCGGCGATGTGCCGGTTGTATTTTTATCGAGGCATGGCAAGGAACACACCATCCCCCCCACCCACGTGAACAACCGGGCCAACATACACGCCCTTAAACATCTTGGCTGTACCCACATCCTTGCCACCACAGCCTGCGGCAGCCTGCGCCAGGAAATCGGAAGGGGCGACATGGTGGTGCTTGACCAGTTCATTGACTTTACGCGTTTTCGTAAAAATACTTTTTATGAAACCTTTGACCCCCATACACCCGTCCATACCGGCATGGCTCAACCTTTTTCGGAAGAGCTCCGGAAAATAATAATTGATGAAGCTGATTCGCTAAAACTTGGTTTTCATAAAAAAGGCACGGTAATTACCATAGAAGGCCCGCGTTTTTCTACCAGGGCCGAATCGAACATGTTCCGTTTGTGGGGCGCCGATGTGATCAATATGAGTACAGCGCCTGAATGTATGCTCGCCAACGAAGCCGGGATACCTTATGCCGCCATAGCCCTCAGCACCGATTACGATTGCTGGAAAACCGACGAAGAACCCGTTTCCTGGGAAGCCGTGCTGCAGGTGTTCCAAAAAAATATTGAAAATGTAACACGGCTGCTGATCAATGTTATCCGGGCAATTAAAGATAAATAGCAGAAACCTCCGGTTGATTCACAATGTGAGGATATACTAACATTTGTATTCCTTCCGGTGATTGACTATTTTTGTAAAACAAACACAGATTACTCTTTTGAAATAACCCGTATATGGCAAAAATGAATTTAAAAATTAAAATACTACACTGGCTGCCCCGTATTTTATGTATCGTAGCTATTATCTTCATCAGTCTCTTTGCTGCGGATACTTTTTCGTCCGACCATACCTTCTGGCAAAAGATCATAAACTTTCTTATTCATTTGATACCGTCCTTTGTCATGCTGATCATGCTGATCATCGCATGGAAAAGAGACCTTTTTGGAGGCATTGCCTTTATCCTGGCCGGTCTTGTTTTCATTCCCATAGTTTTCAGCATGAACCGTAACGCTGATCAGTCGGTCGCCTCCGGACTCTTTGCCGTTGCCGGTGTTGCCCTGCCTTTTGTCCTTGTAGGGGTACTGTTTCTGATAAGCTATTCTCAAAAAAGAACTGCTAAAACAAAGCAGGAATTAAAATAAACCTGCGGTTTGAACTGAGGTACCCCACACAACTGTTTCTCAAAGTCAAAATTTTTTAGCGGATTTTATCATTGAGTGAAAATTTTTGTCGCAGAAAATCACTTATTTATGTGGTGATAACCTAAATTTATCGAAAAAACTCTTGATTTGAGCATCGTATTGTTGTATCTTAGCAGATATTAATTAAAAATTTACATCTATGAAAAAACTATTTATGCTTATCATTCTGGTTGCTGTGGTCGTAAGCTATACTACCACAGTCAATGCGCAACGCAAATGCGGAACTATGGAATATCTCACTCAGCAAAAAGCTGATAATCCTGCACTGGAATTACAAATGCAGAATTATGAACAGGCTTTGCAGAAATGGATTGAAAACAATCAGGAGTATATCAATAATTCCAAAGCGACCATAACCGTTCCGGTGGTAGTGCATATCGTTTATAATACATCGGCTCAAAACATCAGTGATACAAGAGTTCAGGAACAAATAGATGTACTGAACAGGGATTATGCAGGATTAAACACCCATTCGATGCAGGCTTTTTCGTCTGCTTTAAAAATCAATACCGAACTGCAATTCTGCCTTGCCCAGCGGACACCCGCAGGGGCTGCCACCACGGGTATTGAAAGAAGGCAAACCTCGACGACATCATTTTCTTATTATAATGACGGAGTAAAATATTACTCCAGTGGCGGATTGAATGCCTGGGATCCAACAAAGTATATGAATATCTGGGTTTGCAACCTGAGCGGAGGATTATGCGGTTATGCACAATTCCCCACCACCGGTGTTAACAGCACATTCGGAGTAGTGATCCATTACGCATACTTCGGTGTTACCGGTGCAACTGCCCCATACAATTTAGGAGGGACAACCACGCATGAAATTGGCCACTGCTTTAATCTTTATCATATCTGGGGTGATGATAACGGATCGTGTACCGGAAGTGACTATTGCGCCGACATTCCCAACCAGGCCAATTATACCTACGGAGCGCATTCCGGAGTTTTGACTGATGCCTGCACCTCTACCTCACCGGGTATCATGTATATGAACTTCATGGATTACAGCGATGATATTTCGTATACCAACTTCACCCCGAACCAAAAATCACGCATCACTGCCCTCTTTGTACCGGGCGGCTTGCTGTACTCTTTATCCACATCTGATGGTTGTGTGCCTCCTTCTGCCGGTTCGTGCGGCACACCGACAGGCCTGGCAGCATCATCAATCACCACAACCTCGGCAACTCTAAGCTGGACTGCCGTTACCGGAGCCACAAGCTATACTATACAGTACCGTCAGTCAGGGACAACTACGTTTACAAGCACAACATCAACAACGAATTCAAAAACACTTACTGGTTTAACCGCAGCCACAACGTATGAATTTCAGGTACAGGCCGTTTGTACTGAAACAAGTGCGTTTTCCGGCCTGACTACATTCAGCACCCTCACAGGAGCCGGATGCACCGATAACTATGAAGTGAACAACACGGCTGCAACGGCAAAAGCAATTACGGTGAACACGAATATTAATGCACTGATCGGAACTTCTACCGATGTGGATTACTTCAAGTTTTCAAGCACAAAAGCCCTAAAGAACATAAAGGTTACCCTCACCAATTTGCCTGCTGATTATGATTTACAATTATACAAATCAAACGGCACCACGCTGATCGCTACGTCGCAAAACTCAGGTACAACCAGTGAAAGCATCACCTACAATAACGCGAAAGCAGGAACCTATATTATCAAAGTTTATGGTTATAACGGTGCATACTCGGCAAGCAGTTGTTACACACTCAATGCAACCATCAGCAAAAGCGCCTTTAAGGGTTTTGAGGAAGATGTTGAAACAGATACTCCTGCCGGCATGATCCTGTTCCCGAATCCTGCAAACAGCAACCTCAATATCGCTTTCAACTCCGACAATAATGATGAAGTATTGATCAATGTATATGACCTGACAGGTCGCATCGTGAGCACGGTTAAATTCCCGTCGGTGAAAGGACAGAATACATATCTGATGAATGTTTCAGATCTTTCTGAAGGCGTATACGTCATCACATTAAAAAATGCCGGAACATTACTGAATCAGAAACTGATCATTGACAAATAATGGTTGGTTGTAAATAAAAAAAGCCTCCTCTCAGGGGGCTTTTTTTTTGAAATCCAGAAGATGGTGACAGATTCTGGCAGTGGGTTAAAACTATGCTGGTTTTTGTCACTACATTTTCTTATAATACTTAAATTCTTTACCGAGATATTTACCTGATCCATACAGTAATTCTTCGATACGCAGGAGCTGGTTATATTTACAGATACGGTCGGTACGGCATGCAGAACCGCTTTTGATCTGCCCGGTATTTAAAGCTACAGCAAGATCGGCGATGGTAGTATCTTCTGTTTCGCCCGAACGATGACTGATAACGGCGGTATATCCATTCAGATAAGCGAGGTTTACCGCATTGATGGTTTCGGTGAGTGTGCCAATCTGGTTAACCTTAATCAGAATAGAGTTTGCAACGTTCTGGTCTATGCCCTTCTGTAAGCGCTCGGTGTTGGTAACAAAAAGATCATCCCCTACCAGTTGTATTTTATCACCGAGGGTTTTGGTCATTAAAGCCCAACCATTCCAATCGTCCTCTGCCATGCCATCCTCAATTGAGATGATGGGATAACGGTGGCACCAGTCTTTCCAGAAATCGACCATCTGCTCAGAATTTAATTTTTCGCCGCTTGATTTTTTCAGGTGGTACACATTTTCTTTGGTATCGAAATATTCAGATGCTGCAGGATCTAATGCGATATAAACATCATGACCGGGTTTATATTTGGCCTGTTCGATAGCCTGAATAATAAGCTGTAAAGCTTCTTCATTGGATTTCAGGTTGGGAGCAAAACCTCCTTCATCACCTACATTGGTGGAATAATTGGCTTTTTTCAGTACTTCCTTTAGTTTGTGAAAAATTTCGGATCCCATCCTTATGGCATCAGCAAAGGTTTCAGCGCCGACCGGCATGATCATGAATTCCTGAAAGTCTACGCTGTTGTCGGCATGTGAGCCGCCATTCAATATATTCATCATGGGAATGGGCAGGGTATTTGCATTAACACCGCCTATATAGCGAAACAATGGCTGTCCGGTGAGTTGCGCTGCGGCTTTGGCACAGGCCAGAGAAACGCCTAATATGGCATTGGCGCCCATATTTGATTTATTAGGTGTGCCGTCAATATCGATCATAACTTTATCAATAGCGGCCTGCTCACTGACAAACATTCCTTTCAGTTCTTCAGCCAGTACCTTATTAACATTATCAATGGCTTTTAAAACTCCTTTTCCGCCGTATACGGTCTTATCACCGTCGCGAAGTTCTACCGCTTCGTGGCTGCCTGTTGAGGCGCCGGAAGGAATAGCAGCTGTTCCGATGATACCGGTCTCGGTCATCACGTCTACTTCAATGGTCGGATTTCCTCTTGAATCGAGTATCTGACGCGCATAAATTCCTGATATTCTGCTCATAATATAAGTTTTTAAAAAATAAAAAAGGATAAAGCAACAAATACCTTATCCTAATTTGATTAATGATTAAAAGTTATTCTTTTGTTGTTTCGGATTCTTCACTGCCTTCAGTGGTATCATTTTTTTCTTCTCCTTCTGCCTTTGCTTCATCATCAATTTCCGGGATACTTTCTTCTTCAGCAGCTTTTTTTCCGGTCTTTTTCACGGTTTGTTCGGTTTCTTCTTCCGGTTTAGATTTTTTTGATGTTTCTTTTTTTTCTGCTTTTGGCTCAGCAGCAGCTTTTTTACCGGTACCTCTGCGGCTTCTTCCTTTTTTAGCAGCTTTGGCTTCTTTTTCACCTGTCATCAGTTCATTATAATCAACCAGCTCAATGATGCACATTTCGGCCTGGTCTCCGAGTCTGGTTCCGGTCTTTAAGATACGCGTATATCCGCCCGGACGATCAGCAATTTTCTGAGCAACATCGCGGAACAGTTCCTTTGCGGCATCTTTGTTACCAAGATAACTGAAAACTGTTCTTCTGGAATGTACGGAATCCGTTTTTGATTTGGTGAGCAAAGGCTCGATATAGCTTCTCAGGGCTTTGGCTTTGGCCAAAGTTGTAGATATGCGTTTATGTAGTATGAGTGAAGAAGCCATATTAGCCATCATAGCGCGTCTGTGCGCAGCTGTTCTTCCTAAATGATTGATTGTTCTGTTGTGTCTCATCTCTGTTAATCCTTATCTAATTTATATTTGGTAATATTCATACCGAACTGCAGACTTTTTGCCTTCACAAGTTCTTCTAATTCAGTGAGCGATTTTTTACCAAAGTTTCTGAATTTTAGCAAATCATTTTTGTTGAATGAAACCAGATCGCCAAGTGTTTCAACATCAGCGGCTTTGAGGCAGTTGAGCGCGCGGACGGAGAGATCCAGATCTACGAGTTTGGTTTTCAGCAACTGACGCATATGCAGCGAGGTTTCATCAAATTCTTCTACTACCGCTTTTTCTTCGGTGTCAACCGTAATTTTTTCATCAGAAAACAGCATAAAATGATGAATAAGAATTTTTGCTGCTTCTTTCAAAGCATCTTTTGGATGAATCGACCCGTTGGTAGTGATATCAAAAACCAGCTTTTCATAGTCGGTTTTTTGTTCTACGCGGTAATTTTCAACCACATATTTCACATTTCTGATCGGCGTATAAATAGAGTCGATAGCGATCATTCCGATAGGAGCATTTGGAATCTTATTTTCCTCGGCCGGGACATAGCCCCTGCCTTTATCAATAGTCAACTCTATGACCAACTTTACGTTGGGTTCCATATGGCAGATCACTTCATCAGTATTCAACACCTGAAATCCGGAAAGGAATGCATTGATTTCACCGGCTTTGAAAACTTCCTTTCCTGTTATGGTGACTATGACTTTTTCATTAGTAAACGATTCGATCTGTCTTTTAAAACATATTCTTTTCAGATTCAGGATGATTTCGGGAACATCTTCGAGGACACCCTTTATTGATGAAAATTCCTGATCCACGCTGTCAATTTTGATATTGGTGATCGCAAAACCTTCAAGCGATGAAAGAAGTATCCTTCTCAATGCATTGCCTATCGTAGTACCGTATCCTGGTTCGAGCGGACGAAATTCAAACCTGCCGAAATACTCATCCGATTCCAACATGATAACTTTATCCGGTTTTTGGAAAGCTAATATTGCCATTTTGTTATCTTATTAATTATTTTTTATTTTGAATACAACTCAACGATCAGCTGTTCATTGATATTTTCAGGTATCTGGTCGCGTTCAGGATAACTCATAAATTTCCCGATCATTTTTTCCTGATCCCATTCCAGCCAGTTGTAACGGTTTGAATGGTGAACCAGCGCGTCCACGATAACTTCAAGCGATTTTGATTTTTCCCTGACATTGACGATATCGTTCGGTTTCAGGCTATATGACGGCACATTGACCACGGTTCCGTTTACTTCGATATGCCCGTGTGAAACAAGCTGACGGGCTCCGTTACGCGTAGGTGAAATACCAAGGCGGTAAACCACATTATCGAGGCGTGCCTCAATAAGTTGCAGTAATATTTCACCTGTGATACCTTTTTTGCGTGAAGCTTTCTCGAAGGTATTTTTAAATTGTTTTTCAAGAATTCCGTAAGTATATTTTGCTTTTTGCTTTTCCTGAAGCTGTACTCCGTATTCTGATTGTTTTTTACGTTTCTTTGCCTGTCCATGCTGTCCGGGAGGATAGTTCTTTTTTTCATATGATCTATCGGGACCATAAATAGGATCTTTAAATTTTCTTGCAATCTTTGTTTTCGGACCAATGTATCTTGCCATATCTGAAAAAATATTAAATGAAATTAAACTCTTCTTCTTTTGGGTGGCCTGCAACCATTATGGGGTAATGGCGTCACGTCAATAATTTCTGTAACTTCAATACCGGCAGCGCTTATCGACCTTATAGATGATTCTCTTCCGGCACCCGGGCCTTTTACATAAACCTTTACTTTTCTCAACCCGAGATCATAGGCTTGTTTTGCACAATCGGTGGCAGCCATCTGGCCTGCATACGGGGTGTTCTTTTTAGAACCTTTGAATCCCATTTTTCCGGCCGAGGACCAGGAAACCACCTGACCATTGGTATTGGTCAATGAAATAATAATGTTATTGAATGAAGCAAAGACGTAAGCTCTACCGATAGGGTCAACTTTTACAATTCTTTTCTTGGTTGTCTTAGCGGGTGTTTTGGCCATAATATATGTATAGTTTTCTGTTAATAAAAAACATTAATTCTTATCCTTTGGTTGCTTTTTTCTTGTTGGCAACAGTTTTTCTCTTTCCCTTACGTGTACGGGCATTGTTTTTTGTGCTTTGCCCCCTTACCGGCAATCCCGAACGGTGCCTTATGCCCCGGTATGAGCCAATATCCATCAGACGCTTGATGTTCATCTGTACTTCAGAACGCAGCGTTCCTTCCACTTTCACTTTTTCGGTAATAATGTTACGGATTTGGGTCTGTTCGGCATCGGTCCAGTCGGAAACCTTTTTATCGTGGTCAATTCCGGCTTCACTCAAAATCATTTGCGCTGTACTTTTTCCTATCCCGAAAATGTATGTCAGCCCGATTACTCCTCTTTTGTTTTTTGGTAAATCAATACCTGCAATTCTTGCCATATTTTGTTCTGTTAATATTTATTACAATTCTCAACCCTGTCTTTGTTTGTACTTGGGATTCTTTTTATTGATCACATAAACCACTCCGTTACGGCGGATGATTTTACAGTCAGGGGTTCTTTTTCTGATGGATACTCGTACTTTCATTGTTTTGCTATTTATATCTGAATGTTATTCTTCCTTTTGTCAGGTCATAGGGTGAAATCTCAACCCGAACCTTATCTCCGGGTAATATCTTAATATAATGCATACGCATTTTCCCCGAGATATGAGCGATGATCACATGGCCATTTTCCAACTCAACACGAAACATCGCATTTCCCAGCGATTCTAAAACTGTTCCGTCCTGCTGAATTGAACTTTGTTTTGACATCTTTAGCTGTTTAATTAATAGTTTTTAAATTATCGTTTTTAATATTTTCAATAAATTCAAATGTTGATAAAACTTCACCTTTGTTCTTTCGGACAGCCACCACATGTTCATAATGTGCTGATGGTTTAGCATCTCTGGTTCTGATGGTCCATCCGTCACGTTCCTGGATTATCTCTTTTTTGCCCAGATTGATCATAGGCTCGATACATATAACCATGCCATCACTGAGTTTCGCTCCTGATCCGCGCTTTCCATAATTGGGAACCTGAGGTTCCTCATGAAGGTGTCTGCCAAGGCCATGCCCGACAAGTTCGCGTACCACGGAATATCCAAAACTTTCGACATATTTCTGAACTGCATAACCAATATCGCCAACCCTGTTTCCGGCCACTGCCTCATCAATACCTTTATAAAGTGATTCCAGAGTTCTTTTCAACAATGCCATTATTTCGGGTTTCACATCTCCCACAGCAAAGGTATAGGCAGAATCTCCGTTATATCTGTTCAAAATCACACCACAATCAACCGATACTATGTCTCCGTCCATAATTTCTTTTGTTCCGGGTATCCCATGTACTATCTGATCGTTGACCGAAATACACAAGGTTGCAGGATAACCCCGGTAATTTTTAAATCCGGGGATTCCTCCGTTATCTCTGATAAAATCTTCTGCAATTTTATCAATAAAAGAGGTCTGAACGCCGGGTTTCAAATATCGGGCTATTTCAGCTAAAGTTTTACCAACAAGCAAAGAACTGTTTCTTATTAATTCTATTTCCTCTTCGGATTTTAAAATAATCATCCGTTCATTTTTTACATCGATGCCTGCCCATACCCTAACGATGAGCGGCCTTTGATACGGCCGGATTTGGTCAGACCATCATAATGCCGCATTAACAGGTAACTTTCAATTTGTTGCAAGGTGTCTAACACCACTCCTACTAAAATCAAAAGTGATGTACCTCCAAAAAACTGGGCAAACTGGGTATTAACACCCATTAACCTCACCAGTGCCGGCATCACAGCCACAAAAGCCAGAAATATAGATCCGGGCAGGGTAATTTTAGACATTACATTATCAATAAATTCGGCTGTTTTTTTACCCGGTTTTATTCCGGGAATAAAACCGCCGTTTTTCTTCATATCTTCGGCCATCTGGTTAGGATTAATGGTAATGGCCGTATAAAAATAAGTGAATGCGATGATAAACAGCGCAAAAGTAAAATTGTACCAGAATCCGTTGAAATCAGAGAATGTACGTGCAAAACCCGATAATGCTTCAATGTTTGCAAAACCGGCTATCGTCAGGGGTATAAACATGATCGCCTGTGCAAAGATAATGGGCATAACTCCTGCCGCATTTACTTTTAAGGGTATATATTGGCGGACACCGCCGTACTGTTTGTTACCGACTATCCGTTTTGCATACTGAACGGGGATTCGTCGTGTACCCTGAACCAGCAAAATACAGGTCAGGATCACCAGAACCAATATAACAAGTTCTACAACGAAGATAATCAGTCCTCCACCCTGTTCTTCCATACGCGAAATAAACTCACCAACCAGTGCAAAAGGCAAACGTGCGATGATACCTATCATGATGATCAGGGAAATACCGTTGCCGATACCTTTATCTGTAATACGTTCACCGAGCCACATTACAAACATGGTTCCCGAAACAAGAATTATTACGGATGACACCCAGAAAAAAGCCGTCGGCGGAGTTTCAGGCATAAAAGGATAAATGGCTTCCCTGGGCAGCTGGCTGATAATGTTTCCGATATAGGCAGGAGCCTGAGCGGCTGTGATGATAACTGTGAGAAAACGAGTGATCTGGTTGATCTTTTTCCTGCCCGATTCGCCTTCTTTCTGAAGTTTCTGAAAATAGGGTATTGCCATTCCTAACAACTGCACCACGATAGACGCAGAAATATAGGGCATAATCCCCAGTGCAAAAATAGATGCATTGGAAAAGGCGCCACCGGAGAACATGTTCAGCAAACCGAGCAAACCATCATCGGTTTGCCTTTGCAAAGCGTCGAGCATGTTGGGATCAACACCAGGCAAAACAACAAAAGAGCCCAGCCGATAAATCAAAATTATACCCAGCGTAAAGATGATCCTCTTTCGAAGATCTTCAATCCTGTATATGTTTTTTATGGTTTCAATCAGTCGTTTCATTCATTATATTTTTGTTGCTGTTCCACCTTGAGCTTCAATAATTTTTATGGCTGTCGCCGAAAAAGCATGTGCAGTAACATCAAGTTTCATTTTAAGCTCGCCTCTGCCCAGGATTTTAACAAGTTCATTTTTTGATGCCAGTCCGTTGCTTATCAGGGTATTAACATCAATAGCTGTAAGGTTTTTCTTTTCGGCTAGTTTTTGCAGGGTATCAATATTAATTCCGCTGTACGCTACCCTGTTGAAGTTTTTAAAACCAAATTTGGGAATTCTTCTTATCAAAGGCATCTGACCGCCTTCGAAGGCCAGTTTTTTATGATAACCCGATCTTGCCTGAGCTCCTTTATTTCCTCTTGTAGAGGTTCCACCTCTTCCCGATCCCTGACCTCTTCCAAGACGTTTGGAACTTTTTATCGAACCTTTTGCCGGTTTCAGATTACTTAAATCCATGGTATAAAAAAATTATAAATATTTTTAATTAAATTTCTTCTCTGGTTACTAAATGTTTCACTTTTCTGACCATTCCTTCAATCTGCGGTGTAGCTTCCAGTTCAACAGACTGATGCATTTTTTTTATGCCTAATGCCAACAATGTCCTTTTTTGAACAGCAGGCCTGTCAATCCCGCTTTTTATCTGTGTTACTCTGATCTTTTTCATATATATTTAATTTATAAGCAAGCTATTAACCATTAAATACCTGGCTCAGTGGAATACCTCTTAACTGTGACACGGTATATGGATCTTTCATATTTATCAAAGCGTCCATCGTTGCTTTCACCACACTGTGCGGATTGGATGAGCCTTTGGATTTTGCCAGAACGTTTTTTACGCCGACGCTTTCCAGTACTGCACGCATAGCGCCACCGGCGATAACTCCGGTACCGGGCGAAGCAGGCTTCAGAAAAACGTAAGCGCCACTAAATTTGCCATACTGTTCGTGAGGTACGGTACCATTAAAGACGGGCACTTTAATAAGGTTTTTCTTGGCATCATCAATACCCTTGGCAATAGCTGCGGTAACTTCCTTGGCTTTTCCGAGGCCATAACCCACAACACCATTCTCATTGCCGACAACAACTATAGCCGAAAAGCTAAAAGTTCTGCCGCCCTTTGTAACCTTTGTTACCCTCTGGATACTGACTAATCGGTCTTTGAATTCGATCTCGCTTGACTTAACTCTTTTGATGTTTGCGTTTGACATATATTATTAAAATTTTAAACCAGCTTCTCTTGCTGAATCAGCTAATGATTTTACTCTACCATGATATAAGTATCCGCCTCTGTCGAATACAACAGCGCTCAAGCCGGCTTCAATTGCTTTCTGGGCTATTGCTTTGCCAACCATCTTTGCTTTTTCTTTTTTGTCGACCTTTGCAGCCTGTATTTCCGGATCAAGTGAAGAGGCGGCTGCCAGCGTTTTGCCCTGTGCATCATCGATCAGTTGCACATAAATGCTTGTATTGCTTCTGAATATGGACATCCTGGGGCGTTCTGCCGTACCCTGCACGATCTTTCTGATCCGCTGCCGTATTCTGAACCTTCTGTATTCTTTATGATTTTTAATAGCCATTACTCAATGAGTTTTAATGTTTTACATTATTTTTGTACGGCTGACTTGCCGGCTTTCTTTCTTATTTCCTCATTCTGGAACCGGATACCTTTTCCTTTGTAAGGTTCTGGTTTTCTCAGCGATCTGATCTTTGATGCCACCTGTCCAATCAATTGTTTATCAATAGATTCAAGTATGATCGTTGGGGGTTTCCCTCTTTCGTTGATGGTGGAAACTTTCACTTCGGGGGGCATCTGCAAGAATATGTTATGTGAATATCCCAAAGCGAGTTCCAGAACATTTTCCTTGGCATCGGCTTTATAACCAACTCCAATAAGTTCCTGCACTATTTTGAATCCTTCGGATACGCCGTGCACCATGTTGGCAATAAGAGCGCGGTATAGCCCGTGTTTTGCCCTTGCGGCATCATTTTCGCGCTCGAGAATGATATGATCTCCATCAACCCTTACTGTTACCGAGGGATCTATCTGTTGTTTAAGTTCGCCTTTCGGACCTTTTACCGTTACGACATGATCATCCGAAACCGTAAGCTGGACTTTCTGAGGTAATGGGATTGGTAGTTTTCCAATACGTGACATTCTGTTTTCTCCTTTTATTAACTGATATAACAAATTACTTCTCCGCCAATATTATTATTTCTTGCCTCTTTGTCTGTCATGATACCTTTTGATGTGGATATGATGGCGATACCCAGTCCGTTCAAAACACGCGGCAGGTCTTCGGCGCTCACATATTTCCTCAATCCCGGGCTGCTCACTCTTTCAAGGGTAGAAATTGCAGAGGTTTTCATGGTTGGATGATATTTTAATGCAATTTTAATATTTCCCGGCTTGGGGGTATCTTCAAATTTATAATTCAAAATATATCCTTTTTCAAAAAGAATTTTTGTAATGCTTTTCTTCAGATTTGAGGAAGGTATTTCAACCATTCTGTGATTAGCCATCACGGCATTTCTGATTCTCGTCAAATAATCTGAAATAGGATCCGTATTCATTTTCTGTTATTTTTTTTTGTTACTATTAATTATTTAATATCTCTTACCAGCTGGCTTTTTTCACACCCGGAATAAGCCCTGCCAAAGCCATTTCGCGAAAGTTGATACGTGAGATCCCGAACTGACGCATATACCCTTTGGGACGTCCTGTTATCTGGCATCTGTTATGCAAACGGACCGGCGAAGCGTTTTTGGGCAAGCGCTGCAAGGCAGCATAATCGCCGTCTTTTTTAAGCTGAAGCCTTTTTTCTTTGTATTTTTCGACCAGCTTTTCTCTTTTTAATTCGCGGGCTTTAATTGATTCTTTTGCCATGTTATTTCTGATTTTTAAATGGTAATCCAAATTCTTTTAATAGCGCATAAGCTTCCTGATCGTTTTTGGCGGTAGTGACCATGGTGATATTCATTCCGTTCATCTTTCCAACTTTATCGATGTTTATTTCAGGAAATATGATCTGTTCGGTGACCCCGAAAGAAAAATTTCCTTTACCATCAAAACCCTTATCATTAATGCCACGGAAGTCACGGATACGGGGTATGGCAACCGAAATCAGCCTGTCGAGAAATTCGTACATCTTTTCGTTGCGGAGCGTGACCCGCACGCCAATAGGCATTCCCTTTCTGAGTTTGAAATTGGAAATATCTTTCTTGGATTTGGTCTGCACGGCTTTTTGTCCGGATACTAAAGACATTTCTTCAATTCCGGAATCGATCATTTTTTTATCAGCAATAGCCCCGCCCACACCCTGGTTTAAACTTATTTTGACAAGCTTGGGTACCTGCATGGTATTTTTATACTGAAACTGTTTTATCAGTGCAGGAATAATTTCCTTTTCGTACTTTTCTTTAAGTCTTGGTTTGTAGTCCATTATTTAATGATCTCCTTTTTTTCTGATTTTTTTGAATACCTGACTAATTTGCCTGATTTTTCATCCGTTTTTCTGCCTGTCCGCGTCGGTTTTCCTGATGAATCATGAACCATGAGGTTTGACAAATGTATTGAGGCTTCTTTTTTCAGGATACCACCCTTAGTATTTTTTGCGTTAGGTTTGGTATGTTTCGAAATTAGATTCACCCCTTCCACAATTGCTTTGTTTTTGTCACCGATGACTTTCAGAACCTTGCCTTGCTGGCCTTTTGAATCTCCGGCAATTACCGTGACAGTATCACCTTTTTTAACATGTAATTTCAGTCCCATAACGATATTTTTTATAGCACTTCCGGTGCCAGTGAAATAATTTTCATATATTGTTTTTCTCTCAGTTCTCTTGCCACTGGTCCGAAGATACGGGTTCCGCGAAGTTCATCGGCTGTGGTAAGTAAAACAACGGCGTTGTCATCAAAACGGATATACGAACCGTCGCTTCTTCTGACTTCTTTCGATGTTCTTACGATGACGGCCTTGCTCACCGTGCCTTTTTTAATGTTTCCGGCAGGTATTGCACTTTTTACCGTAACGATTATTTTATCGCCCAGTGAAGCATATCTTCTCTTGGTACCACCAAGGACCCTGATGCAGAGAACTTCTTTGGCGCCGCTGTTGTCGGCTACTATTAGTCTTGATTCTTGCTGTATCATTTTATTTAACCTTTTCGATTATTTCTACTAACCTCCAGCATTTATGTTTGCTTAAAGGCCTTGTTTCAGCTATTTTAACGGTGTCGCCAATGTTACATTCATTTTTCGTGTCTTCAGCCATAAATTTGGTATTTTTCTTTACGAATTTACCATATTTAGGGTGCATGACCTTTCTTTCAACATTTACCACGATAGTATTCTGCATTTTATTGCTGACGACAACCCCAATTTTTTCTTTTCTTAAATTACGTTCCATAACAGTATATTACTTTTTGCTGTTTTTCTTTGTTTCTATTTCAACCGATTGCACTTCCTTGGCCATTTCGCGTTTGCGCAGTTCGGTCAGCATACGGGCAATGGTTTTCTGATAATCCTTGATTTTCATCGGATTTTCGAGAGGAGAAATCGCATGGTTCATTTTTAGTTTAAATAACTGTTTTTTCTCTTCTTCTAACCTTTCGCGAAGTTCAGGAGTTGAAAGTTCGCTGATCACTTGTTGTTTCATGGATTATTATTTTTGTTCTTCAATGTAATCTCTTCTTATCACGAATTTTGTATGAACAGGCAGTTTCTGAGCGCCCAGTTCCAACGCCTTTTTGGCTATATCAAACGGAACACCGTCAACTTCAAACATTATTCTGCCCGGTGTAACACGTGCCACATAATACTCGAGCGCTCCTTTTCCTTTTCCCATACGTACTTCGGCGGGTTTTTTTGTCACCGGTTTGTCGGGAAAAATTCTGATCCACAACTGCCCTTCACGTTTCATGTGACGTGTAATGGCCTGACGGGCAGCTTCTATCTGACGACCCGTGATCCAATATTCATCAAGAGTTTTTATTGCAAAAGAGCCAAAAGAAATCTGATGCCCGCGATGAGCATTGCCTTTCATGCGCTGCTTCTGCATTTTTCTGTATTTTGTCTTTTTCGGCTGTAACATTACAGTAAGTATTAAAAATTAAGCTGAATTATTAATTATTTTCTTCTCCTTCTTCTTCCCTGATCTTTGCCTCCCTGAACTTCATGTTTGCTTTCTTTTACATTGGCTGAGGTGGGAACAATTTCTCTTTTTCCATAGACTTCACCTTTACAAACCCATACTTTCACTCCGATCCGTCCGTAAGTAGTATGTGCTTCGGCAAGGGCGTAGTCAATATCGGCACGTAATGTATGTAAAGGAATACGGCCTTCTTTATATTGTTCTGTACGCGCCATTTCAGCGCCACCGATACGACCGGAGATCTGAATCTTGATCCCTTCGGCGCCCATTCTCATGGAAGAGGCTATATTGGTCTTTATGGCACGACGGTACGAGATCCTTCCTTCAATCTGTTTGGCAACGGAACTGGCAACAAGATAAGCATCCAGTTCAGGACGTTTTATTTCGTTGATATTGATCTGGATTTCCTTATTCGTAATTTTTCTCAATTCTTCCTTCAGTTTATCAACTTCCTGTCCGCCTTTACCGATGATGGTACCCGGACGTGCTGTATTTATGGTTACGGTGATGAGTTTCAGTGTGCGTTCAATAATAATCTTGGAAATACTGGCCTTTGATAAACGGGCATTCAAATAGATTCTTATTTTTTTGTCTTCAATAAGTTTGCTTTCAAAACTTTTGCCCCCAAACCAATTTGAATCCCATCCCCTGATTATCCCTAATCTGTTACCTACTGGATTTGTTTTTTGTCCCATCTGGAATTATTTATTTTGTTTATTATTCTGTCTTTTCGTTAGATTTTTTTGCCGATTTCGCTGTTTTACCCTCTTTTTCTGATTTAGCAGGTTTTTCAGCTTTTGCTGTTTTCTCCTTCTTATCCGTTCTTTCTGACCTGGCAGGTTTTTCTTTTTTCACCGGTTTTACAGCTTGCACTTCCTGAACAGATGTTTCTTCTTCAATTACATCCACTTCTTCCAGTCCGGCTTCGGGTAGCCTTGAATCAATAACCAGGGTAACATGGTTCGAACGTTTTTTAATCCTATGGGCTCTTCCCTGCGGGGCGGCCTGAATTCTCTTCAACTGCCTGCCGCTGTCGACAAAAATCTCCTTCACAAAAAGATTGCTGTCTTCCAGGCGTTTCCCTTCATTTTTTGCCTGCCAGTTTGAAATAGCCGAAAGCAATAATTTATGCAAGCGTCCGGATGCTTCTTTAGGTGACAATTTCAATAAAAATAATGCCTTATCAACATCTTTTTCCCGGATCTGATCTGCTACCAGACGCATTTTTCTGGGTGATGTAGGGCAATTGGAAAGCCGTGCAAAATACATTGCCTTTTTAGCTTCTTTTGCTTTGTTAGCGCTTATGCGTTTTCTTTCTCCCATGATATTTTCTGTTTTGAAGCTGAGTTATTATTTTTTATCTTTATTACCCGCATGTCCCCTGAAAATGCGTGTGGGAGCAAATTCACCGAGTTTGTGCCCGACCATGTTTTCAGTAATATATACCGGGATAAATTTATTGCCGTTATGAACCAGGATATTGTGTCCAACAAAATCAGGAGAAATAACTGACCTTCTCGACCATGTTTTAATGGAACTTCTTTTCTTGGTATCATTCATCTGAAAAACCTTTTTTTCTAGTTTCTCACAGATATACGGACCTTTTTTTAACGAACGACTCATATTTTTTAACTATGCTGGTTATTATTATTTCTTGGTTCTTTCGATGATATATTTATTCGACATCTTTTTCTTGTTACGGGTTTTATAACCTTTTGCCGGCATTCCCTTACGTGTTCTCGGATGTCCTCCTGATGCCTTACCTTCACCACCACCCATAGGATGATCGACCGGGTTCATGGCTACACCGCGGTTTCTCGGCCGGCGGCCCAACCACCTGGATCGTCCTGCTTTACCAGATTTTTCATGACTGTGGTCAGGATTGGAAACCATGCCAACCGTGGCTTTGCATGACTGCAGGATCAGTCGTGTTTCACCTGAAGGTAATTTTATTACGGCGTATTTTCCGTCTCTTGACATCAGTTGAGCAAAAGTACCGGCTCCACGAGCCATTTTGCCACCTTCACCGGGTCTGAGTTCAATATTATGAATAATAGTTCCAAAAGGTATCTCGCTCAGATACAGCGAGTTTCCTATTTCCGGCGCTATTCCTTTACCCGAAAGAACTTTTTGCCCTACTTTTAAACCCTGAGGTGCTATGATATACCTTTTTTCACCGTCGGTATAAGATATTAGTGCGATACGGGCACTTCTGTTCGGGTCATATTCAATGGTACGGACTGTTGCCGGAATATTTTCTTTTTCGCGCTTGAAATCAATGATCCTGTATTGTCTTTTATGACCTCCGCCGATGTAGCGCATGGTCATCTTACCGGTATTGTCCCTCCCCCCGGTTCTTTTTATACTTACCAATAAACTTTTTTCCGGTTTATCGGTCGTTATTTCGTCAAACGCACTGATTACTTTGAAGCGTTGACCGGGTGTTGTCGGATTAAGTTTTTTTAATGCCATTTCTGTTAAATATTGCTATAAAAATCTATTTTATCTCCCTGTGCTAAAGTTACAATAGCTTTTTTTGTTGAATTTTTGCGTCCTGAAATATAGCCCGCTTTGGTGTACCTTGATTTGGTTTTACCTGCATAAACCATGGTATTCACCGATTCGACCTTAACTTCATACATCTGTTCAACAGCTTTTTTAATCTGCAATTTATTTGCCTTTTTATCAACAAGAAAAGCATAACGGCCCATGGTTTCACCCATTGCAGTCATCTTTTCTGTTATTACCGGCTTTTTTATCACACTCATTGCTCAGTTATTTAAATTATTTTTGAAACATTTCATTAATTTTCTGAACGGAACTTTCAACGATCAGAAGGTTTCCCGCATTGAGAATATCATAGGTATTTAATGAAGATGCCGCCAGTACTTTTGCTTTTTCGATATTACGTGACGACATATATACTTTTTGATCTGTTTCGGGAAGTACCATCAATGTTTTCTGATCCGCCACTTTAAGATTCTTCAACAGTTCCTCGTATCTTTTGGTCTTTATTTCCTCAAAAGTAAAATCTTCAAGCACCACAATCTGATTTTGTTTTGCTTTATAGGTCAGTGCGGATTTACGCGCCAACTGTTTAACTTTTTTGTTCAGTTTGAAATTATATACCCGCGGATGAGGTCCGAATGCCCTGCCGCCACCGACAAAGACCGGAGAGTTGATATCTCCTGAACGGGCTCCGCCGGTTCCTTTCTGGCGTTTCAGCTTACGGGTACTGCCCGACATCTGCGACCGTTCTCTTGAACTGTGCGTGCCTTGCCTTTTATTGGCCAGATGCTGTTTCACATCAAGGTAAATCGCATGATCATTAGGCTCGATACCAAAAATGGCATCGTCCAATGCTACCTTTCTGGTAGTTTCACTTCCATCAATTTTATGAACTACTAACTCCATCTTTCTATTTTTAAATATGAACCTTTAGCTCCGGGTACGGAACCTTTTACAATAATCAAATTCTTTTCTTTGATAATTTTTACGACCTGGCTGTTGATCACTTTTACTCGTTCACCGCCCATTCTGCCGCCCATTCTCAATCCTTTAAAAACCCGTGAGGGATAGGATGATGCTCCAACAGATCCTGGTGCTCTCAGACGGTCGTGCTGCCCGTGTGTTTTTTCACCAACGCCGCCAAAATGATGACGTTTTACCACACCCTGAAAACCTTTTCCTTTCGAGGTTCCGACAACATCAATAAATTCGCCTTCAATAAAAACATCCACCATCAGCACTTCACCGAAATCTTTTCTCTGGCCTTCTTCAAACCTCGAAAATTCGGCGAGTACTTTTTTGGGAGTAGTTCCGGCTTTGGCAAAATGCCCTTTCATGGGTTTGTTGGTCCTGCTTTCTTTTTTTTCATCAAACGAAAGCTGAATGGCATCATAACCATCTTTTTCCTTTGTCAATACCTGGGTAACCACACAGGGGCCAGCTTCAATAACCGTACATGGGATATTCTTCCCCGATTCATCGAAGATACTGGTCATTCCGATCTTTTTTCCTATTAAACCTGACATTTTTTGTCTTTTTTACTGATAATATAATACTATACTTTAATTTCCACTTCAACTCCGTTCGGAAGCTCAAGTTTCATAAGAGCATCGATGGTTTTTGATGTTGTGCTGTAAATATCGAGTAATCTTTTATACGTTGATAATTCAAACTGCTCCCGTGCCTTTTTGTTTACAAATGTCGAACGTAAAACAGTATATACTTTCTTGTTTGATGGTAAAGGGATGGGGCCGCTTACCACTGCACCGGTTGATTTTACGGTCTTAACGATTTTTTCAGCCGACTTGTCAACCAGATTGTGATCGTACGATTTAAGTTTTATTCTAATCCTCTGATTCACTTTTTTATAATTTAATTATTTATATTATTAATTGGTAAATATCCTTTGATTTTATAAATCACCTCATCAGCAATTTCTTTGGGTGTTTCACTATAATGCGAAAATTCCAAAGAAGAGGTGGCCCTGCCGGAGGTAATGGTACGCAATACGGTAATATATCCAAACATTTCTGATAAGGGGACGGTGGCTTTCACAATCTGAACGCCAATCCTGGCGGTCACATTTTCAAGATGAGCCCTGCGTTTGTTCAGGTCGCCGGTTACGTCGCCCACATATTCTTCAGGTGTCACAACTTCCAGCTTCATGATGGGTTCCATCAAAACGCATTGTGCTTTTTTGCAGGCTTCTTTAAAGGCATAACGCGCAGCAATTTCAAAAGCCATCGTATCGGAATCCACGTTATGAAAACTACCGTCGATCAGTCGGACTTTTGCAGATTCAAAAGGAAATCCTGCAATGACGCCATTCATCAAAGCGGCTTCAAAACCTTTTTGTGCTGCCCTGATAAATTCTTTTGGCAGATTGCCGCCTCTCACTTCATCAATAAAATGCAGACCTCTTGTATTGCTATCGGCCGGCGAAATTTCAAAATCAATATCGGCAAAGCGCCCTTTTCCACCGGTTTGTTTTTTATAAATCTCTCTGTGACGCACCGGGGTTTTTATGGCTTCTTTGTATGCCACCTGAGGAACTCCATGATTACATTCAACCTTAAATTCTCTTTTCAGCCGGTCCATGATGATTTCCAGGTGGAGTTCACCCATACCGCTGATCAGCGTCTGCCCGGTTTCTTCATTATAACGCACCTGAAAAGTAGGGTCTTCCTCGGCTACCTTTTTCAGGCAGGATGACAGTTTATCAATGTCGGCGGTTGTTTTGGGTTCAACAGCAATATTGATCACCGGTTCCGGGAACGTAATGGATTCAAGGACTATCGGATGTTTTTCATCGCACAGTGTGTCGCCGGTCCGAATTTCTTTAAAACCAACCAATGCTCCGATATCCCCTGCTTCGATGACATTAACCTGATTTTGCTTGTTGGCGTGCATCCGCATAATCTTTGATATGCGTTCCTTTTTTCCGGTATTGGCGTTGTAGATCATATTGCCTATGGACAGCGTCCCGGAATAAACCCTGAAAAAAGCGAGTTTGCCCACATAAGTATCCGTAGTGATTTTAAATGCCAGCCCGCAGAAAGGTGCTGTAATATCGGCATGACGCTCTTCGGTTTTTTCATTGTACGGATTGGTTCCTTTGATAGCCGGAACATCGATCGGGCTTGGCAAATATAATACGATGGCATCCAGCAGTTGCTGAACGGCTTTGTTACGAAATGACGACCCGCATAAAACCGGGGTTATGCGCATTTCGATAGTCGCTTTGCGCAATGCTCCAATAATTTCTTCACTGGTAATGGATTCCGGATCTGCTAAAAACTTTTCTAACAATGTTTCGTTTTCTTCGGCAGCGCCTTCGATAAGTTTGGTGCGGTATTCATGAACGGTTTCTTTCAGCTCTTCAGGAACGGGAATTTCGTAAAAGTTAAATCCAAGCGAATCATCGTCCCATTCAAAAGCTTTATTATGCACCAGATCAACCACACCCCTGAAATTATCTTCTTCTCCGATAGGAATTTGAATAACTACCGGGCGTGCCCTTAATTTATCCTTGATCTGGCTGATGACCTGGTAAAAATCGGCGCCGGAACGATCCATTTTATTAATATAACTGATGCGCGGGACGTGATACTTATCGGCCTGATGCCAGACTGTTTCAGATTGAGCCTCAACGCCTCCCACAGCACAAAATAATGCGACAGCACCGTCGAGAACCCTGAGGCTGCGTTCTACTTCAACAGTAAAATCGACATGGCCGGGAGTATCAATAATGTTAATTTTATAAGGAGTACTATTTATTTTCCAGTAAACGGTTGTTGCGGCTGATGTGATCGTGATGCCGCGTTCCTGTTCCTGTTCCATCCAGTCCATCGTGGTATTGCCCTCGTGGACTTCGCCCATACGGTGAGTAATGCCGGTATAATATAATATACGCTCGGTAGTCGTGGTTTTACCCGCGTCTATGTGCGCCATAATGCCAATATTTCTTATGTATTCCAGGTTCTCTGACATTAATTTTATATTATATCCCGCTACGCACTAAGTTATTAAAACTTAAAATGAGAAAATGCCTTGTTAGCTTCGGCCATGCGGTGAGTATCTTCCTTTTTCTTGAAGGCAGATCCTTCTTCCTTATATCCTGCCAGTATTTCGGCAGCTAACTTCTGTGACATTGATTTCTCGTGGCGTAGACGGGCATACTTTATCAGGTTTTTCATACCTATAGACATTTTCCTTCCAGGCCTTATTTCAGAGGGTATCTGAAAGGTAGCGCCACCTATTCTGCGGCTGCGTACTTCTACCGAAGGAGTCACATTGGCCAGCGCTTTTTTAAATACTTCAAGTCCGTCTTCACCGCTCTTTTCCGATACTATATCTATAGCATCGTAAAAAATGTTATAAGAAATATTCTTCTTTCCTATCAGCATGATATTATTAACGAACTTGGTAACCAAAGTGTCGTTATACTTGGGATCAGGAAGAATTATTCTTTTTTTGGGAGTTGATTTTCTCATTTTATATTAAAAAATTCTTTATTTATTTCTATTTTGTTGCTGCTTTTTTTGCTTTTGGCCTCTTTGTACCGTATTTGGAGCGCCGTTGATTTCTGCCGTCCACACCTGAGGTATCAAGAGCTCCTCTGATGATATGATAACGTACGCCCGGCAAATCCTTTACCCTGCCCCCTCTGATCAATACAATAGAGTGTTCCTGCAGATTATGGCCTTCTCCGGGAATATAAGCATTTACTTCTTTGCTGTTGGTAAGTCTGACCCTGGCAACCTTACGCATTGCTGAATTAGGTTTTTTAGGAGTTGTGGTGTACACTCTTGTGCATACCCCACGTCTCTGCGGGCAGGAATCCAATGCTCTGGATTTACTTTTTTCTGTTAATTTCTTCCGTCCTTTACGAACCAATTGCTGTATTGTAGGCATATCAACCGTTTTAAAACTATATTATTTTCCCTTTTTTTTGGGACTGCAAAGGTAAACTTAAAATTTTATTTAACAATGCTTTTGTGAAAAAATATTTTTTCTGACGCAGTTAATGCAATGTTGTTGGCATGAATTCTGTTAGTCACAAAAATTTATAATATTGATTATTAACACTTTATAATTGTCAGTATCCTGCTTTTTCAGGTAATAAAACATGAAAAAGTCAGTGATGAAAATTTTTTTATCCACAAAAAAATAAAAAAATATGCCGTATAGCAAAAAAATTCCTTTTTCAATCTTCCTGGGGGTATTAATGTTTATTTATACTCCGTGTATTTCACTAATTTTTTATTAAACAGAATTTCAACCAGATACTTAAACCAAAACCTGAATTCCGGTGGGCAAGCAATAAGAAATTGTTTTGATTTTATCTTTTCATATCTTTATGCGTCTTTTTTGCTGCAACTTCGTTAGATTTTTCGACATAGGATAAACTATGTCTGCAAAATCTGCCTCGTTTCGCTAAAAAATCCATCATAAATCTTATGTAACATAAAATCAAAACAGTTTCTAAAAAATTTACAGAATTTCTCAGGTTACAAAATATGGAACGATAAAAATCAGAAAACACTATCCGAAAATAGAGGACATCAAGAATAACGGAAACTTTTTCTACTTTTGTTAAAAACTTTCAAAAAATGAAAACATCTGCTGTATTCCCCGGCTCCTTCGATCCGATAACCAAAGGGCATGAATCTGTGGTGCTGCGCAGTCTCAGTTTGTTCGACCATATTACGGTGGCCATAGGGGTCAATGCAGATAAAAAATTCCTGTTCCCACTTGAACAGCGTCTGCAATGGCTTAAAGAAGTCTTTGTCTCTTATCCCCGGATCAGTATCACCACCTATGAAGGTCTGACCACTGATTTTTGCAAAAACAACCATATACAATATATTTTACGGGGCTTAAGGACTTCGGCGGATTTTGAATTTGAAAGAAGTATAGGTCAAATGAATAAAAAGATTTATCCACCGATTGAAACGGTTTTTCTTCTGGCCCTGCCCGAATATAATGCATTAAGCTCCTCAATAATCAGGGATATTTATCGCAACGGTGGAGATATAAGACCTTACATCCCCGAAAAAATTGAATTGCCTCCGATAAAATAATTTTTTCCATTGCTTCGTTTGATAATAAAATTTTATATGAAATACAGGGGCGCCGGTGTTCATTTTTCTATTCCGTTACTTTTATTTGTTCTGTTCAATGCATTGATGACTGATGGGCAGAATGTGTTTATAAAAGGGCTTGCAAAAGGCGCTGAAGGAAAAACCATTATTGTTAAATCGTACTCCGATTATTTCACGCTCAGCGAACAATTCACAGCAAAAAGCGTTGTTGATTCTTCAGGTTTTTTCGAAATCAAATGCTCCGTTCCCTCAACTACCCTTGCTGTGATTCATATTGATTATTATTCAGGAGAAATGTTTCTGGAACAGAACAAATCGTATTCAATAGAAATAAAAAACCTGGTGTTTAATGATAGATTTGATAAGGTAAATTATAACCTTAGCCCGTTCAATTGTTATATCAAGGTAATCAGTGATGAAAAAGAAGAACTGAATAATCTTACCCAAAAGCTTAATGTTATGCACAATACTTTTATCAAGGATAACATCTACCTCTTGAACACCCGGAATATCCTTATAAAGGTTGATACCTTCCTGATGTGTGTAACAGACACTTTTGCCAATACCCGTCATGTTTTTTTCAATGATTACCTTAATTACCGTATTGCTTCATTAAAACTGCTCACCAATTATTCCGATCCGTATAAACTATTCATAGATTACCTGTATCAGAAACCGATATTATATGAAAATATAGAATATATGAGCTTCCTGAACAGTTATTTTGAAAATTATTTTCAGAATTTGACAAACCCAGTACTTATAAGTGATTTGTATGTTCCGGTTAATAAAAATCAAAGTTTTCCGGAACTTATTGATGTGCTCGGAAAGGACAGCCTGTTCATCAACGAAAAATTACGCGAAATAATAATGCTCAGCACACTGAATACCCTTAATTCGTCAAATTATTTCGGTAAAAAGAACATTATCAGCATTTTAAAACAGGTTTCGGTATCCAGCAAATTTGAAAAACACAGGCAAATGGCAAATAGCATGTATATTTTTCTGACACGGTTTGAAAAAGGAATGCCGGCACCGGATTTCTCTTTAAAAAGTGTGGACAACTCAACCATCAGCCTGAGCGATTTCAGAGGTAAATTTGTGTATCTTAATTTTTATGCATCGTGGTGTCTGAATTGCAGAGATGAAATGGAACTAATGAGAAAGTTCCGGCAGAATTTTGATAATGATGTTGTGTTTATCAGCATATCAGCTGACCGTGAATTCATGAATACGTATCACTTTGTTCACGACCATAATTATAACTGGTTATTTCTGCACTTCAACAGCGATTATGACCTGCTTGAATCCTACGGTGTATTCGCCTACCCGGATTTTGTCCTTATAGACAAAAATGGAAATTTCATACAATGTCCCGCGCCAAAACCCAGTGAAAATATTGAATTGTTTTTATCGAATCTTATCAAAACTGACAAAGATATACCCGGAGAAAAAAAATAATGCCATCATAAATATATGAAGGCATTATATAAATTTTTAGTCCGGATTTAAACAAACTAAAAAATGGCTATTTAATGATCATTTTCTTTACAACTTTTTTACCTTCGGTGCCTGAAAGTTCAATAAAATAAATCCCTTTGGCTGCCTTTGTCATATTGACAGTTAAATCATTATCGGATGAAATGGTTTTATAAACACTGTTTCCAAGCATATCAAAAACCTCAACATTCGTTGTCCGGCCGGATAAATTGGTGATATTAAACATACCGTTGGATGGATTGGGATAGATACTTATATTATTAGCAATATCATTTGAACTAACACCAACCAGGGTCCCGGTAAGGGTAATATTGGTATTAATTTCCGAAATCGCTGATGTAACAGTTAGTTTTATTTTAGTTGGCGTTCTGCTGATCGTCCAGCTGTTCAGGACAGTATCGTAAGTTCCGGTAAAAGAGAGCAGTGTGTCCTGAAGGGTAGTGCATGAGGCAAAATAAGTGTTTGCTCCTGCACCAAACAAACCCTGCGCATGGTTGTAGTGATCATTGGAGGGTACCTGATACCCTTTTTCCGGTGGGCCAACAATATAAGCGGTACCAATGGCTGTGCCGTAAAATAAAGCATCAATAGGAACACTGGTCGAATCAATCGTTGTTCCTGAAAACACACCGGCTCCGTCGGCATTATTTCCGGCATTGCCAAAAACACCACTGACACTTGCATTGCCAAAACCATCACCCGCTGTTGTGACATTATTAATGGCGCGTATCCAGGTCATACTACTCAGATCCGTTGAATTCGGGCCGTCAATTTTCTTTCTGTCCCCACCAACATAAAACACCTCCCCTGTGTTAACAACGCCACTGGTAAGATTGTATTTGTAGGTAATACTCAAGCCGTTAGCCCAGCCTTTAACCGTTGCAGAACCATTATTTAGTAAAACAACGCTATATGGAGTGGCAGCAAAATCAATATGTTCCGTTGCCATCAGTTGAATATACTCACAGGCCGAATCGGTGCCTGTGGGGTTGGGCATCATGGCTGATATAACAATTTGAGAAGATGACTGATAGGCGGTAAGAACCAAAAAGCTCAATAAAAGGGAATAATAGATCTTTTTCATAATAGTTTTTTTTACAAATATAATTAATATTAAATAAAAGAGGGTGATTTCTCACCCTTTTTTTATTTATCTTTTACTTCTTCAAAGTCAACATCCGTCACGTTGTCGTTTCCGCCTCCGCCCTGATTTTGCTGTGACTGTTGCTGCCCTTGTTCCTGCTGAGCCCCTGGCCCCTGCTGCGTGGCGTTGTACATATCCTGGCTTGCCGCCTGCCATGCCGTATTCATTTTAGCAAGAGCCGCATCAATCGCCTGTAGATTTTTACTCTGATGAGCTTCCTTAAGTTCTTTCAACGCACTTTCGATGGGCGCTTTTTTATCAGCCGGAATTTTATCACCGTATTCTTTCAACTGTTTTTCAGTTGTAAATATCATTGAATCTGCCGCATTGATCTTATCGACCTGTTCTTTGGCCATCCTGTCGGCTTCTGCATTGGCAGCAGCTTCGTCCTTCATACGTTTTATTTCCTGATCGTTCAGGCCGGATGAGGCTTCAATACGTATCTGCTGCGATTTTCCGGTGGCCTTATCTTTTGCTGAAACATTTAAGATTCCATTGGCATCAATATCAAAAGTCACTTCAATCTGCGGTATTCCTCTTGGTGCCGGAGGAATACCATCCAGATGGAAACGTCCGATGCTTTTGTTCCCTGTTGCCATTGGCCTTTCACCCTGCAAAATGTGTATCTCAACAGAAGTCTGGCTGTCGGCAGCCGTTGAAAACACTTCAGATTTTTTTATAGGTATGGTCGTATTTGATTCGATAAGTTTGGTCATTACTCCTCCCAGCGTTTCAATGCCGAGTGAAAGCGGGGTTACATCGAGCAACAGCACATCCTTTACCTCACCGGTAAGAACACCGCCCTGTATAGCAGCACCCACAGCAACGACCTCATCAGGATTAACCCCTTTTGAAGGAACTTTACCGAAAAAATCCTCAACCATCTTCTGTATCTTTGGAATACGTGTAGAGCCACCCACAAGGATAACCTCATCAATGTCGGAGGCTTTCATATTGGCATCCGCCAACGCTTTGCGGCAAGGCTCAATCGTGGCCCGGAATTGTTCGTCGCATAATTGTTCGAACCTGGCACGTGTAAGTTTTCTGACCAGATGCTTGGGCACTCCGTCAACTGATGTGATGTAAGGAAGATTTATATCTGTTTCGGTTGAACTTGAAAGTTCAATTTTAGCTTTCTCGGCAGCTTCTTTCAGACGCTGCAAAGCCATTGGGTCTTTACGCAGATCAATGTTTTCCTCAGTTTTAAATTCCTGTGCCAGCCACTCAATAACATTGTGGTCAAAATCATCGCCACCAAGATGGGTATCGCCATTGGTTGATTTCACTTCAAAAACGCCATCACCCAGTTCCAGGACGGAGATATCAAATGTTCCGCCACCGAGATCATACACTGCGACTTTCAGATCCTGATTTTTTTTATCGAGACCATAGGCAAGTGCAGCGGCTGTTGGTTCATTGATAATACGTTTCACATTTAAGCCGGCTATTTCTCCCGCTTCTTTGGTGGCCTGACGCTGCGAATCGCTGAAATATGCAGGAACCGTAATAACGGCATCCGTCACTTCCTGCCCCAGATAATCTTCAGCAGTTTTTTTCATTTTCTGAAGTACCATCGCAGAGATTTCCTGAGGGGTGTACAGCCTATCCGTGATTTTTACCCTGGGCGTGTTGTTTTCTCCGCGTTCAACGGTAAAAGATACCCGGTTGATTTCTTTGGTCACACGGTCATAAGTTTCACCCATGAAACGTTTGATCGAATAGATGGTGTTTTTGGGGTTGGTTATCGCCTGCCGCTTAGCCGGATCGCCGATTTTGCGTTCCCCGTTGCTTGTAAAAGCAACAATCGAAGGAGTGGTTCTTTTGCCTTCGCTGTTGGGGATTACAACAGGTTCATTACCTTCCATTACGGCCACACATGAGTTGGTTGTTCCTAAGTCAATTCCAATGATTTTTCCCATATTATTTTTCCTTTCTGATTATTTCGTTTTGGTTTGGTCAGCAACTTTCAATGATTATGCCATTATTATAACAGGTGTTTTTCGGGTAAATATGGCATAAAAAAATTTTTAATGCGGACATAACATGTCACAGAATAATGACAAAACGTCAGAAAAACACCATGTGTTTTATTGCGTCAGTGAAATCAGAAGCAACAACTTCTCTGATTTTTGTTTTAATTCTGCATTTGTGCAGGTGTAATTATTGAATATCACGGCAAATGACAGCTCTTTGCCGGCCTTGTTGGTTACATAACCGGCATAGGACTTTATTCTGTCCATATTGCCGGTTTTTGCAGTAAGGTTATTTTCGGCGAAAGTGTTGTTCAACATTCCGGCCATGCCTCCTGATTTACCGGCAACCGGCAACGACTGTCTGAAGCTGTCATATGATTTTTCCCAACGGATTACACGCAGCATTTCGCATAACTGCCCGGCACTGATTTTATTTTTACGTGATAATCCGCAGGCATCTTCCATCACAAATCCTTTCAGGTCGACCTTTTTTGCTGCCCAGAAATTTTTAACTACTTCTATGCCAGCCTTTTCGGAGCCTTCTCCTTTCTTTATTTTCCCGATAGCTTTCAATATCGCTTCGGCAAAAAGATTTATGCTTTTTAAGTTGGTATGCCTGATTATTTCATTCAGATTCGGTGACAGGTGTCTTGTTATTGGCAGCCTGATTGCAGTATCAGGTTTATCCAGCCATTTCATAATCCTTGTTGTAGTCACCGAACTGTCTGCCGTTATACCTTTATTATATAAATACCCGGAAAACTGTTCGGCAAAATAGGCAGGAGGATCTGGTATCGCGCCGTCGACATCAAAATTTTTTTTCCCAAAAGGAACGGTGCCATCCATCATCCTGAGATCAGTATATGGTTGCCCGTATATGATAACATTGTCACCGCTTCCGGCTGCGCCTGTTCTTACATTATTTATGAATGTTATTTCGCCTATGTAGGGTTCCATTTTTACCAGCGTGGCAGGGCTGCCTGTTTTACCACCGGCATCAAAATACAAACGGTAATAATTTTCATTAATATTCAGCCCGTAAGCGCCTGATGCATAATAATTGCCAATGTCTTCCCAAAGCCAGCTTCCTGCAGCAGGGTTTTCTTCAAAAGCAGAAGCATCGGCCACTATAAACCCATTGATATGCCTGATATTATTCTGTTTCATAGCGAGATAAAACCCGGAAAAAATACTGTCCATACCGATGGTTGGCCCCATTCGTTTTGAGCCGGGGGTAGGGTCACCGCTACCGGTAATATAAAGATTTCCTTTTAAATTTCCCGATGTATCAATATGTCCAGTATATTCCAGTTTGGTTTCAAAAACAAATGAAGGACCTAATAATGACAGGGCGGCTCCGGTGGTAACAATTTTCATAACCGACGCAGGCTCAAGCACCAGATCAGAATTATAAGCACATACCTGATTACCTGTTTCGTTTTCAACAACATACAAACCCCATGATGCATTTTTTAAACAAGGATCTTTTTTCAGTAATTCAATTTCATTTTTTAATACACTCACCGGGTTAGCATTGTTTTGAGCAAAAAGTTCAGAACAAAACAAAAAAGAGATTATGAGATAATATTTTAGCCAATCCATAGTGACATTTTTACAAAGATAAATAAAGCCAGGTAAATAGAAAATCCAGATCATATTATTGACAGTAAATGGGAAGTTGGGAGATTAGGAGATTGGAAGATTAAGTTAATTAAGTCAATTAGATTAAATAATTTAATTAAGAGGTCAGGAGATTAAGAGATAAGAAAATTAGAAGATTAGGCACAGGCAACATCGACCCCGCCATGAATATACATAATAATGGTCATTTTGTCAGCGAAATGTCATTGGCATATACTTTGAATACTTCCGGCAAAATTAAAAATCCATTATTATGCAAAAAGGAAAGATAAATGTACAGACAGAAAACATTTTCCCGATCATCAAAAAGTTCCTGTATTCGGACCATGATATTTTTCTCAGGGAACTGATCTCCAATGCGGTAGATGCCACACAAAAGCTCAAGGTGCTTTCATCGCTGGGCAAAATTAAAGGCGAACTTGGCGACCTTACTATCACCGTGAAAGCCGATGAAAAGAAAAAAACACTTACGGTTACCGACCGCGGTATTGGAATGACAGCCGAAGAACTTGACAAATACATCAACCAGATCGCTTTTTCAAGTGCTGAGGAATTCATAAAAAAATATATGGGGAAAAGCGAGTCCGATCAGCAGGCGCTGATAGGCCATTTCGGGCTGGGATTTTACTCAGCTTTTATGGTGTCAAAAAAAGTTGAAATCCGCACCAAAACTTACCTGACCGAAGGCGATCCCAAAGCGATGAAATGGACCTGCGACGGCAGTCCGGAATACACTATGACCGAGATAAAAGACCATGACAGAGGTACGGAGATCATACTTTACCTTGCCGAAGATGCAGAAGAATATGCACAGGAATCACGGGTACTGGACATTCTTAAAAAATATTGCAAATTCCTGCCCTTTCCGATACAGTTTGGTATGGAAAAATCCCGGGAAAAAATTGAAGGGGAAAAGGATAAGGACGGTAATGATAAAACCAGAGAAGTCGAAAAACCCCGTATCATTAATAATATTAGCCCTGCATGGACAAAAAAACCAGCCGCCCTTAACGAAGAAGACTACAATAACTTTTATCATGAACTTTACCCGATGAATTTTGAAGAACCGATGTTTCATATTCATCTGAATGTGGATTATCCCTTCAAACTCACCGGCATATTGTATTTTCCCAAAGTAAAACGCAACTTTGAGATACAGCGTGATAAAATACAATTATACTGCAATCAGGTTTTTGTCACAGATTCCGTCGAAGGCATTGTCCCTGATTTTCTCACGCTTCTGCACGGGGTGATTGATTCGCCCGATATACCACTCAATGTTTCACGTTCCTACCTGCAAAGCGACCCCAACGTCAAGAAAATATCGTCGCATATCATGAAAAAAGTTGCCGATAAACTCGAAGAACTTTTCAAAAACATGCGGGAGGATTTTGAAAAGAAATGGGACGACCTGAAAATATTCATCATTTATGGGATGGTGACCGATGAAAAATTCTATGAACGTGCTGAAAAATTCTTTCTCTTTAAAAATACTGAAGATAAATATTTCACTTTTGAAGAGTATAAAAAACATATTGAACCGATTCATACTGATAAAGACAAAAAACTGGTCTATCTGTATGCCTCCGACAAGGAAGAACAACATGGATTTATCAGCAATGCGAGGGAACGCGGCTATGATGTGCTGCTGATGGACAGCCCGCTCGACATGCACTTCATCAACATGATCGAACACAAACTGGAAAAATCGTCTTTCGCACGTGTTGATTCAGACACGCTGGACAAACTGATCCGGAAAGAAGAACCTGCTCTGTCGAAAATTACCGAAGATGAAAAAAACAAACTAAAGGATATTATTGAACGTAATATTCCCAAAGAAAAGTTCCATGTGGATTTCGAATCACTCCAATCGGATGAAATGCCCTTTGTGATCGTGCAACCCGAATTCATGCGGCGTTATAAAGACATGGCTGCCATAGGAGGCGGAAATCCATTTATGGCAAACTTCCCGGAAACATATAATCTGGTTGTGAATGCGAACAATGATTTAATGCTTAAAGTGCTTAACGAAGCTGATGAAAACAAACAAAACGAACTTGTAAAACAGTTTTTCGACCTGGCAAAACTCGCACAAAATCTCTTGAAAGGAGAAGATCTGACGGGGTTCATAAAAAGGAGCATGTCACTCATACCATAATGACAAAAGTTCCTGAACTCTTTACAATGGACGATATCGAGGATATTAAGCAGGCCATAATGCTGGCTGAGCTTGATACGTCGGCCGAAATACGTGTACACATCGAAACAGAACCGAATGGAAATTGTGAAACCAATGCAGCGGAATGTTTTCTGAATTATACGATGAACCGGACAAAAGAAAAAAATGGTCTGTTGATATATCTGGCATTGACAAACAGAAGGTTTTGCATTCATTACGATGAGGGCATACGAAAAATTATTCCTCCGGACTTCTGGGTAGTTATCAATCAGAAATTCCTTACCCGGATCAGCAGTGGAAATTATGTGGAAGGTATTATCGAAGTAATTCAGCAGACCGGCGCACAACTCAAGAAGTTTTTCCCCAGAAAACCCGGTGATATCAATCAGCTTGCTGACGAAGTGACCTTTAGTTAGAGTCTGCCCGTAAAGTCAGAGTTTGAACCAGAATGTTTGAATTCGAAGCTTTCGAAGTTTTGAAAATCAAGAAGTCCGCCAGGTGGCGGATGACTGTTTTCAAAACAAGAATAACCCTGCCCGTCTGACCGCCAGCTGGCAGACGGGCAAGCCCGCCTGAATAATTTAGTCGGGTATACATAGGAAATAGATTTTTCACATCAAACACTTCGTTTCCGTTCAGACTCTAAATATGTTTTTACAACTTCAACTACAACTCCAGAATATCCTAAAAATGGCTTAATGCCAAATTTTTCACACACTCCGTCTGCATGTTCAGGTAATTTGCCGGCAAGAACAATAGTTACCCCCTTTTCCTGCAACAAGTAAGGCACATTGTTTTTACAATCACATCCCTGAGGTGTGTATAGTATTTCTGTTTCGATGATGTTGTTTTCATTATCAATCGTGAAAATTGTAAAGACCTCACAAAAATCAAAATACTCGTCTAAAATGTTGCCGTTTGTTGGAATTGCTATTTTCATGGTTTGTTTCTCCTTATCTTTTGATAAAATCGTTCACTGCTATCAAAAATTATGATGATATTCATGATGACAGGTTAAACTTTTTCTAATGCATTTTGCAGGTCAGCAATAATATCTTCCACGTCTTCGATTCCTACAGAAAATCTTACCAGATCATCAGTTATGCCGGCGGCCAGTTTGTTTTCTTTGCTCACCGCTGCATGTGTCATGGAGGCCGGATGCTGAATCAGTGTTTCAACACCGCCTAATGAAACGGCTAATAATGCCAGGTGAACATTGTCCATCAGTTTACTTCCGGCTTCATATCCGCCTTTTACCCCGAAACTCATCATGCCGCCAAATCCACTCATTTGTTTTTTTGCCAGTTCATATTGCGGGTGTGATACTAATCCGGGATATTTTATCCATGCAATTTTAGGGTGAGATTGCAGGTATTTTGCAATTTTCATGGCGCTTTCCTGGGAACGTTCTATGCGTAATGCCAGTGTTTTAACTCCGCGTAAAACCATAAATGCTTGTGTCGGGTCCATATTACAACCCATATACACCATTGAATGACGGATTTTTTTATAAATTTCAGGGTCTTTCGTAACGATAATGCCACCAACGATATCCGCATGACCGTTGATGAATTTGGTAACAGAATGCAATACGACATCAGCGCCAAAATCAAGGGGCTTTTGTAAACAGGGTGATGAAAAGGTATTGTCCACGACCAGAATCAGCTTGTGCTCTCCGGCAATTTCTGCACACGCGGCAATGTCGGTAATATCCATGGTAGGATTCGCGGGTGTTTCAATATACAGGACTTTGGTATTGGGCTTGATGGCTGCTTTGATATTTTCAATATTGGAAGTGTTTACAAAACTTGACTCAACCCCGAATCTTGAAAAATCCTGTTCAAGCACACCTCGGGCAGGCCCATACACGGCATCAGAACTGACGATATGGCTTCCTGCGCCTAACAGCGACATATATACGCTGCTGATAGCTCCCATTCCGGAACTGGTTGCTATTCCATCGTAACCATTTTCAAGTGCTGCAATATTTTGTTCAAGTGCGCGAATGGTAGGATTGGCGATACGGGTGTAAATATATCCATTGCTTTTTCCTGAAAAACAGTCGGCCCCGTGTTGTGCATTTTTAAACCGAAATGTTGATGTTTGATAAATAGGTACTGTTGCACTGCCAAATTCGTCATCAAATCCTCCGGCATGAATTAATTTGGTATTAAAACCTGATTTCTTTGTGTCCATATATTTTATTCGTTTAAATTGTGTATTAAAAAAAATCTTTTAAGGTATTTGTAAAATATTCCGGTGGTAGGCATGGCCTGAGCGTTTCCTTCATGATAAATGCCAGGGTGATTTCTGCAGTATTTATCAGAACTCCTGAATGATTGGTCAGCTCATATTTAAATTTGATCCTGGCTCTTGGTAATTCATTGATCATTGTTTTTACAGTCAGCAAATCGTCATAGAAGGCAGGCTTGATAAAATCAAATTTCATGGAGATGACCGGCATATATATACCTTTTTTTCTCTATGTCTTTGTAGCATAATCCCAGTTCACGCATTGCCTCCCACCGTGCGGTTTCATAATATTTCACATAATTTGAATGATGAACAAATCCCATTTGGTCTGTTTCCGCATAGCCAACCCTTATTTCGGATAAATGTGTGAATATCTTCTCAGTGTTTATCACATCCCTCATGGTTGGTGCAGCCAATACCGCTGTCCTTGATGTTATTTTCCAGGTAATTGCTGATCACATTTTCCACATCTCCAAAACAGCCCCTGTAAACCTGTATTCCGCTATCAGATAAAATGCATAATGCACCCTCGCCCATATTCCCTGCGAGCATCACTTTAACTCCCATCTGTGCTAACATCGGCGCTATATTTGATTTGCACCCGCATCCTATGGGTGATTCCATCATTTCTTGTTTTTCAACTTTCCCGTTCTCGATGGTGAAAATTGTGTAATATTCGCAATGGCCAAAATGGTCATCTACTTGTCCCTGTCTTGTCGGTACGGCTACTTTCATAAAAATATTCTCCTCGTTTTTTTAAATTAGTTTTATTAATTGGTTCATATTTATTGTTTCATCATTTATGATTTGTACTTTAATTTTGATTTTTTCTGCTGCCTTCATGGACTTTATTCCAAACTTCACGGATACTATCTTTTCTATCTGATGTTTTGACAATAATTTAATAATCGCTTTTCCGGCACTAATAGAAAAGTATCCCACCGGATTTCTAATAAAATCTATCTTTGAACTTTCAGTATCACAGATCATGAAATAACTGCATTTGCTAAAGCAATAATCAAGTTTTGATTCCATAGTATTTCCTGAAGTTGCGACGGCTATTTTCATTGTTTTGTCCTATTCAGATCAACTAATTCTTCTTTATCAAAAAGTTCGCAGTTCGCACATTGCACATGATTTTGTCTCCCGTTTATTAATTTATAGCATTTCATGCACCGGAGCCAGTCACTTTCAAATTTCACATTTCCTCCTTCAATTTCTATTGATTTTCCCTCGACAAATGCAGTGGCGATTTTTTTCAAAGCGTTATTATACAAACGTGTAAACGTCGGCCTTGAAATCCCCATTCTTAAAGCAGCTTCATCTTGCGGAAGGTTGTCATAGTTCATATATTTAAAACCCTCAAATTCATCATAATTAAGGACAACGCGTTCCTTCTTGCATTTTTTCAGTCCGTAAGGCTTGTACCCGATCATTTGGGGCGGAGTACAAACTATTCTGCTTCTTTGTGGTCGTGGCATAAGGTTTAAAGGCGTTTAGAGGTTAATATAAAAACAGGGTATTCCATTGCACTCATGTTTTGCTCTAATGGTATAGAATTAGTATGCCGTTTGCAATGGCTATCGAGCGTTCCATGTGAATAGGATTTTTATCCCATTCCTGTGCTTTCAGATCAAAATCATTCATTTTTATAAATAAATTTCGACAAAGGTAATGAACCTGCGTTCATAATGCAAATTTATTTTTGATAATATTTGGTTCAGATCCACAAAAAAAATGATTTGATTGCTTCCAATGGAAGTTACAGGGAATTAGCATAACACCCTAAGTCACCTTTTTGTAAAGGGATTAATAATGACTGGAAATAGGTTTATAAATCTAGCTTATTTACCTGACTTTTCACCCCCCATTTATACACTACATAAAAAAGTCTAATTTACCTGGTGTTTAATAATATTTTGTAATTTTTTGTTAATTTTCACGATTATTCCATATTTTATCTTATTTTTATAAAAAAATAATATAATCATTATGAAAAAACACTTACTTTTCACATTGTATACTTTGCTTTCGGCAATTGTACTTGCACAAAGCCCTCAAAAGATCAACTATCAGTCCGTGGTACGCGATTCGTCCGGGAATATAATAATAAACCATTCAGTGAGTTTCTTTTTAACTATCAGGGAGGGGTTACCGGGAGGCACTGATCTTTATCACGAAACCCATGATGCTACAACAAATCAATATGGACTGGTCATTTTGCAGATAGGCAACGGGGTTAACCCAAGTACAAGTTTCTCTTCTATCAATTGGAGTTCAGGAGATAAATATCTCGAGATACTGTTTGATGCCAACGGACCTACAGGAGGCTATACCTGGACCTATTTTGGCACTACACAGTTACTAAGCGTACCGTATGCACTCTATGCCGAAAAAACAAATGGTCTGGGTTTGACAGGCACTTCAGGGCAGACCATCCGTCATGACGGAACATCATGGATTGCCAATAGCAATCTGCTTAATAATGGCAAAAACGTCGGGATAGGAACATCCACCCCTTCTGCTCTTTTACATGTGGGTGACAGCGGCCTGGTTATCAGATCAAAAGGTGAAATACAGACCATTGGCGTAGGTAACGGTACCGTGGCTGGCAACGCCAGAGGCATTGGTGCTATTGATCTTCAAACAAGAAGGGATTCGGCAACAATGATAGCTTCGGGTCAGTACGCTGTTCTCGGAGGAGGTTATTCAAACAAAGCCAGCAGTCTCTATGCAACCATCAGCGGAGGCATGAACAACACAGCAAATAACAGTTATGCCACCATAAGCGGAGGATATTATAATCAGGCAAGTGGCACCATTGCATGCATCGGAGGAGGTGATAATAATACTGCAAGCGGAGCGGCGGCTACTGTCAGTGGCGGACGCTATAATGTGGCAAGCGGTTTTCGCGGAACTGTAGGAGGAGGTTATTCCAACCATGCATCCAATAGCTATTCAACCGTTGCAGGCGGATATTTTAACCAAGCAAGCGGTTATGAATCTGCTATTGGCGGTGGTGATAATAATACTGCTGATACTTCATGGGCAACTATCAGCGGAGGCTACGCTAATAACGCCAGCGGTATTTATGCAACGGTTACCGGTGGAACTCAAAATACTGCAGCAGGAGATTTTTCCTGGGCAGGAGGAAGTAATATGCGACTCACTGACGCAGCAGATAGTTCTTTTGCTCTGGGAATCTCAAAAAATCCTTTGAATATAACGCAGTCTAATTCATGTATCATCTATTCACGCAAGGTCGGTATCAGAACCACAACACCAGGCGCTCTTTTGCAGGTTGGAGACAGTGGCTTGATGATCAAATCAAAAGGGGAAATCCAGACAACAGGTTTCGGAAATGGCATCGTGGCCGGTAATGTAAGGGGGAAAGGAGCCATTGATCTGCAAACAATAAGAGATTCTGCTATTCATGTGGCTTCCGGACAATATTCAGTTATTGGTGGTGGCGCTTATAACAGATCAAGCAACACCTATTCAACTCTAAGCGGGGGTTATTATAACAGCGCAAGCGGTTTGGGAGCCACTGTCGGTGGCGGTTATTATAACAAGGCAACCAATAGCTATGCAACTGCCAGCGGCGGTTATCACAGCAATGCAAGCGGCGATATGTCTGTCGTGGGCGGGGGTGATGAAAATACGGCAAGTGGCTCTGCTGCTTTCGTAGGCGGTGGCCGTAAAAACAACTCTATGGGTTCCCGCGGATTTATTGGCGGTGGTTATTACAACACGATTACCACAACTGCCAGTTATGCTGTGATTGGGGGTGGTTACGGCAACATAGCTCACGGGTATGAATCCGTTATCGGAGGTGGAGACACAGATTCCACAGGCGGAGCATATTCAACCATCCCCGGCGGATATCTGAATGTTGCAGCGGGCAGCTACAGCTTTGCAGCAGGTTACAGAGCCAAAGCCCGGCATATGGGTTCCACAGTGTTCGGTGATTCATACAATGCCAATATAGCATCATCAGCCAATAATCAGTTCACAATACGAGCTACCGGAGGCATGAGAGTATTTACCAATGGAGGCCTGACAGCCGGCGTTTTGCTTGCTGCCGGAGGCAGTTCCTGGTCGGCAGTATCCGACAGCACGCTTAAACATAATATCCGCCCTGTTGATGGAAGCGACATCCTTGCTAAACTTATGCAGGTGCCTATAAGTCGATGGAGTTATAAGGCACAGGACCCGGGTATAGAGCATGTCGGCCCCATGGCACAGGATTTCTTTGCGGCTTTCGGATTAGGAGAGGATAATAAACACATCAATTCCCTTGATCCTGATGGCATAGCACTGGCAGGTGTCCAGCAACTCGCACGCGATAATATAAAACAACAGGAAATTATTGAATCACTGATAACTGAAATTATTAGTCTTAAATCTGAACTTGAAAAACTTAAAACCATAAATGCCTCTAAAGAAACCGGTGATGCAAACCCGAAAAACGAGGTAACCAGTAAATAACCTTAAAACACCTGATATTACTGATAACTCTTATAACAGGCTGGTAAATGATTTTATGTAAATCATATATTTTATATTTATACTAATTTAATAAATCCGTAAACACGCATACAAGATTTCACTGAAAAGAATTGTGTTTTAATATTTGGATAAATTTCTAAAGCGTTGATAATTTTTTTGCGGAAATCTTTATGGCCTACTGTTTTTTTTATATTTTTATAAAAAATGCTGAGTCCACTCCAAAAAGCCGATTTTATTAATTGAATTGCAACTGTTTTTTTTGCGCTGAATCCAAGATGTATTCGCACTAAATCAGCTCGTTTTTTTGAATAAGCAAAGCTGATATTCTCAATTTTGATTTTTGGAATGATCTCAATTTAAAATTTTTTTTATGAAAAAACACTTACTTTTCACATTGTATACTTTGCTTTCAGCAATTGTACTTGCACAAGCTCCTCAAAAAATCAGTTATCAGGCAGTGGTGCGTGACTCATCAGGAAATATTTTAGCCAGCCAGAGCGTAAGTCTTATGATGATCATACGTGACGGATCATCTGCCGGCCCTGACGTGTACCATGAAACCCATGACGCGCTAACCAACCAGTACGGGCTTGTGAGTCTGAAAATCGGTGGCGGAAACAACCCGAGCACTAGTTTCTCATCCATCAACTGGACTTCAGGCGAAAAATACCTGGAAATACAACTCGATGCCGACGGGCCATCGGGAGGATATACCTGGAGTATCTTTGGCGTCACCCAGCTGGTGAGCGTTCCCTATGCGCTGAACGCCGAGAAAGCTAATGTCATTGGTATGGCAGGATTATCCGGGCAAACCCTTAGGAATGATGGAACGGCATGGACAGCCAATAGTTTTTTGTATAATAATGGAAGCAGTATCGGCATAGGCACCACCACTCCGGCTGCATTACTCCATACGAGCGGCGCCGGTACGGGTGAAGGCAATGTAGTGTTTACCGGTCAATATAAAGCATCATCGCCAGGCGCTGCACCAGTGGAAGGCGCTGGTACCCGCATGATGTGGTATCCCGATAAAGCGGCTTTCAGGGCAGGTACTGTGGATAATAACGTTTGGAATACCTCAAGTGTTGGCGGTTATTCTGTAGCTTTTGGTTATAATACAAGAGCATCAGGAACGTATTCCGCCGCTTTAGGCTACAGTACGAATGCGTCAGGAATGTATTCCTCCGCCATCGGATATGGGGCAGCTGCTGCGGGAGATATATCCTTTGCTTATGGATATGCAACAATTGCTTCGGGTATGCGGTCCTTTGCAGGAGGTTATTTTTCACAAGCTTCAGGACAGGCATCAGTTGCATTAGGTTATCAACCCACTGCTTCAGGGGATCATTCCATATCTTTAGGTAATGGCACAACTGCATCCGGATTGTCTTCTATTGCCTTAGGATACTATTCTAAAGCAACAAGTGCGTATTCGGCAGCGATAGGAAAGTATGTCAATGCTGCTTCATACAACGAAATCGCTTTAGTATCTTATCTTTAATAATTGTGTATTTTTTGGCAAAATATTTTTGACGATTTTCTGTATCTCATTGTTAACAGGTATTACAGAATGAAATATTTTTGTTCAAATTCAAAAACCTGTTGGGTTCTGGCTTGTCCAGGTTGGGAAGTTGTAATACTGTTTACACGCCTTCAGGCATAAGTTCCTGGTACGCAGGAGACCGTCTTTTTGTAATCGGAAACGGCGCTGATACGAATTCCAGAAGCGATGCCATAACTGTACTTAAAAACGGAAACACTGGCGTTGGCACATCAACACCCTCTGCACAATTGCATACCACGGGTACTGTTCGTTTTCAGGGTGCCGGAACACCCGGCTCCGGTAAGATTCTCACCTCTGATGGTATTGGATATGCCACCTGGCAAAACCCAGGCACTTATATGCCTTCAGGTATTACAGGACAGACCCTCAGACATGATGGCAGTACCTGGCTCGCCAGCAGTTTGCTTTATAATAATGGAACTAGTATTGGGATAGGAACCTCTATACCCACAGCGTTGTTGCAAACATTCGGTATAGGAACCGGCGGTGGCAATGTATTATTTGTTGGTTCTTATAAATCTTCAAATCCGGGTGCAGCACCGGCATCAGGGGCAGGTACACGCATGATGTGGTATCCTGATAAAGCCGCTTTCAGAGCAGGATATGTTGCTGAGGCATATTGGGATACTGATAGTACAGGATATTTTTCGGTTGGTTTTGGTTCCAATAACAGGGCTAAAGGAAATTATTCAACTGCCTCGGGCCAATGGTGTACGGCTTCAGGAAGCCACTCTGTTGCCATGGGTTATTTAACAAAAGCCCTGGGCAGTGGTTCTAGCGCCTTTGGATACATTTCAACCGCTTCAGGAACTTATTCTACTGCAATGGGATATTATTCAACCGCCTCAGGAACTCATTCTACAGCAATGGGATATTATTCAACCGCTTCAGGAAATTCTTCCATAGCCATGGGAAGTAATACATCCGCCTCCGGAGATGCATCCATGGCCATGGGTGATAATACGGTTGCCTATGGAAAAGCATCTACTGCTATGGGATATTATACAGGAGCATCGTCTTACTGTGAAACTGTTATCGGGGCCTGTAACACACTTTATAATCCTTCAAGTGCAACCAGCTGGAATATCAACGACCGCCTTTTTGTGATCGGCAATGGAATCGGAGTCGGGAACGAAAACAATGCAATGACGGTAATGAAAAACGGCAATGTGGGTATTAATACCTCAGCGCCATTAGAACTCCTGCATGTAAACAATACAAACGGGGCATCACGAATTAGGGTATCAGCAAATGCATCATATCTGTCAGAGGTAAGTTTTTATGGCGGTATCAATTATAAGGGAGCTATTGGATCTAATAACAACGATGATTATATCTATATTTATCAAAACGGTAATATCATTTTCAAGAACGGACGCATCGGGATACAATCAGTAACAAACCCAACTTATGCCATTGAACTTCCCAACAGCGGATCCATTGGCACAGGATCGGCCAGGGCTTACGCCTGGGCCACCTATTCAGATAAAAGGTTAAAAAGCGATGTTAAAGAAATTAATTACGGTATTGATGCGGTACTGAAACTAAAACCTGTAAGCTACCTGCAACACAACTCAACGGTGGAGAACGGTAAAATTGTAATAGATAATGCCGGTGTCAGCAATATCGGCTTTATCGCACAAGACATTTATAAAATAATTCCTGAAATAGTCATCAAACCGGAAAATGATGAAAACACACTCTGGAGCATGAGCTACGAAAAATTAACACCGGTACTTGTCAAAGCCATACAGGAACAACAGAAAATCATTGCTGGCCAGGACCATAAAATTGAAGCATTACAAAAACAGATCAATGATTTAAAAGAACTTATTAATAAATGATGAATTCGTTAAAGAAGTCAGGTAATTCAACATGAAGTAAACGGAAGATAGGTTTGGGTAAACACGAGCCTGCCCCACCATTTTGCAAGAGCAAAATATCATATTATTTATATTTATTATATTCATTCAATATAATATACTGAATTTCTTAAAATTACGAGTATTATAAAAAGTCAGGATTCTTTTTTTTTGTAAACCAGAAACTTTTTATATATATTTATACAATTTTTTCACTGTCTGGAAAAGGTATTTTCCTGTATTAATAATTGCACACCTGATGTGTCTTATACTATATTATTGTAACCCGGCAGGCAGTATAGAAAAATTTTTCTCAATATAGTTTTGAATCATGATATCCGGTAAGTTTTTTGTAAATTTATGAAAAAACATCAATTACTTTCATCCTTTATTTGTCACTTGATCACATCAGCGAATCAGCAAATATTCCGAATGAATTGAAACAAAATGAGGAACTCATTTAAAAGCAAAATTACAAACCAAATGATAAGAAAATGAAAACACACATTCAAAAATTTGTTGCAATTTTAATGATCACATTAGCTAATCAGCTAATTATCACATCGTCTTTCGCACAGGCTCCTCAAAAAATAAATTATCAGGCAGTGGTGCGTGACTCATCAGGAAATATTTTAGCCAGCCAGAGCGTAAGTCTTATGATGATCATACGTGACGGATCATCCACCGGCACTGACGTGTACCATGAAACACATGACGCGGTAACCAACCAGTACGGGCTTGTCAGCCTGAAGATCGGCGGCGGAAGCAACCCGAGCACCAGTTTCTCCTCCATCAACTGGGCTTCAGGCGAAAAATACCTGGAAATACAACTCGATGCCAACGGGCCAACCGGAGGTTACACCTGGAGCACCTTTGGCGTCACCCAGCTAGTGAGCGTTCCTTATGCACTTAACGCTGAGAAAGCCAATACCTTTGGCATGGCAGGATCGTCCGGCCAGACTCTCAGGCATGATGGAACGGCATGGACAGCCAATAGTTTTTTATATAATAACGGTACCCGTATGGGGGTTGGTACAGCCAGCCCGGCTGCAATGCTTCACACATATGGCATGGGTGCAGGTGGAGGCAATGTATTATTTGAAGGTGATTATAAGATGTTAACTCCCGGACCTGCACCCGTTGAAGGTACCGGTACGCGTATGATGTGGTATCCTGATAAAGCAGCTTTCCGCGAAGGATATGTAACAGGGGCACACTGGAATACCGACAGTATCGGAGCTTTCTCTTTTGCCAGTGGTTATGATACGAAAGCCAAAGGGATGGGGTCATTTGCGGCAGGATATAATTCAATAGCTTCTCATAATTATTCTGTTGCCATGGGCGTCGGTCCTTATGCTTCCGGAAGCGCTGCCGTGGCTCTCGGGTTATACGATACGGCATCAGGAGGAGCATCCACAGCTTTAGGTTATCAGACAATTGCCGCCGGCGACTATTCTATTGCTGCCGGATACAAAACAAATGCTACAGGAAGTGCATCCACAGCAACAGGCAACGAATCAAATGCTTCAGGCGCTCATTCTGTTGCCATGGGTTATTTGGTAACGGCTTCAGGGCCCAATTCAATAGCGTTAGGTTCCTTTAGCAATGCCTCGGGAGTCAATTCTACTGCATATGGTTTTTATTCCAATGCTTCAGCGTATGCTTCCACTGCTACAGGTTATAGTTCAGAAGCTTCCGGCAATAATTCTACAGCCATGGGAACTTTTTCCATTGCTCCGTCTTTTTGCGAATTTGTTGTCGGAAGTTGTAATACCACCTATACACCTGCAAGTACAACGGCATGGATATCGAGCGACCGGCTTTTCGTTGTGGGAAATGGTACCGGTTCCACAATCAGAAGCAATGCGCTAACCATATTAAAAAATGGAAACACAGGCATCGGCACATCCACCCCAACTTCCAAGCTTCAGGTGGCGGGTAATGGATCATTTTCAGGTACTGTCTCCGGTTCTGATGCAATCAGTAATAATGAATTTATTACTAAGGGTCAATTAATAACTTCTTCGCTTTGGGATACTGCCGGGCAAAATATATACAACAAAAACACTGGAAATGTCGGGATAGGAACGTCCACACCCACAGCATTGTTACAAACATACGGTACCGGCACCGGAGCAGGGAATGTTTTATTTGTCGGATCTTATAAGTCCTCCGGCCCGGGTACAGCGCCGGCATCAGGTATAGGTACGCGCATGATGTGGTATCCCGATAAAGGAGCATTCAGGGCGGGACATATTGCCGCTTCCGATCCCAATTGCTGGGACACAGACAGCATAGGAAATTTTTCAGTAGCTTTCGGATTCAATACAAAAGCAAAAGGCATTGTTGCTACTGCAATGGGTGACAAAACTTCGGCATCAGGGAGTTATTCCACTGCGATGGGTTACGGCACAAATGCTGTTGGTTCTTCTTCCACAGCAATGGGTAATAACACAACTGCTTCAGGAGATTATTCAACAGCGATGGGAAACGCGTCAACTGCTTCAGCAAATTATTCAACAGCTATGGGATACTTGTCAACTGCTTCAGGGCCTGTTTCCACGGCGATGGGATATTATACAACTGCTTCAGAATATTGTTCAACAGCAATGGGAATCGGAACAGGTGCCTATTCTTATACAGAGACTGCCGTTGGATCTTTTAATACCATATATACACCCGGAAATCCAAATGGCTGGGGGACCACCGACCGTCTTTTTGTCATCGGGAACGGAACATCTACATCAGTAAGAAGCAATGCGGTGACTATATTAAAAAACGGGAACACCGGCATTGGTACAGATGTGCCTGCTGCCTTGCTACATACATCGGGCACTGCTACCGGCGGAGGCAATGTGCTTTTTGCCGGTTCCTATAAATCATCAAGTCCGGGTGCAGCGCCTGCATCAGGGGCAGGAACACGCATGATGTGGTACCCGGATAAAGCGGCTTTCAGAGCCGGATCTGTTAATGGGGCATATTGGGATACGGATAGCACAGGATATTTTTCGGCTGGTTTTGGTTTTAATACCAGGGCAAAAGGAAATTATTCAACAGCATCGGGTTATAACTGTTTAGCTTCAGGAAACAAATCTGTCGCCATGGGTGATTTAGCAAAAGCCCTGGGTGAAGGTGCTACCGCATTTGGCAGCAGTTCGTTGGCTTCAGGAACCAATGCTACTGCTTTGGGCTACGCAGCAAATGCTCATGGACCTTACTCCTTTGCTGCCGGATATAATCCGACAGCTTTGGGAAGCAATTCCATCGCTCTCGGATGGATGGCATATGCCAATAATTTTGCAGGCAACGCTATTGGCTATGAAACAACGACTTATGGCCAGTATGCCACAGCCCTGGGTTATCAATGTACGGCATCAGGCTCTGCAGCTATGGCAATAGGTAACAATACGGCAACCACCGGTAATTACTCTATTGCTATGGGAAGTTACACGACAACCCCCTCGGCATACGAAATGGTGGTAGGAAGATATAATACTTATTACACTCCGGGTAGTTCTGCCACCTGGTATACCAACGACCGTCTTTTCGTTATCGGTAATGGTACAAGTTCCTCGGCTCTCAGCAACGCCTTGACCGTGATGAAAAACGGCAAAGTTGGAATTGGTTCAGATACCCCCGGGGAAATGCTGCATGTGAGAAATGCCGGCGGGGCAGCAAAAATAAGGATAGCCGCGGCTGACAGTAACCTGGCCGAAGTAAACTTTTTCCAGGATGCAACATACAAAGGCGCCATTGGATTTGATAACACATCAGAAAACATCTATATCTATCAGGCAGGAAACGTCATTTTCAAGAACGGACGCATCGGGATACAGTCTGTGACCAACCCGACCTATGCCGTTGAACTGCCCAACAGCGCTACCATTGGCACAGGATCGGGCAGGGCTTACGCCTGGGCCACTTACTCGGATAAAAGGATAAAATCTGATATAAATCCGATCAGCTACGGGATCAGGGATGTGATGAAATTAAAACCGGTAAATTATTTACAACATAATTCTTCTGTCAAAGACGGTAAACTCCTAATCGAAAATACCGGCACGGCGAATATTGGATTTATTGCGCAGGATGTCTTTCATGTGATACCCGAAGCTGTAAGCAAACCCCAAAACGAAGAAAACACACTCTGGAGCATGTCGTACGAAAAATTAGTGCCTGTGCTCACCAAAGCCATACAGGAACAGCAAATAATGTTAGAATCACAACAGAAAACCATTGCAGGACAGGACCAGAAAATCGAAGCCTTGCAAAAACAGATCAATGATTTAAAACAGCTCATAAATAAATGATGCTCTCGTAAAAATAGTCTTTTAGAATCGGAAGGTCAATTTGGATAAGCGCAAGCCTGTCGCATCATTCTGTAAGTATAAAATATTGTAATACATATATTTGTTTGATTGTTAAAAAATAATATTCTGAATTTCTAATAATTACAGGTATAATAAAAGGTGAGCAATATTTTTTATTGCACACCGGTAAATTTATATATATATTTATAAAAATTTTTTCAACTTCTGAAAAGGTTATTTTTCTGTTCTAATAAATGTACACCTGATATGTCTTATACCATATTTTTGGAACCTGACAGGGAGTAATGAAAAAATTTTCTCAAGACAGATTTTGAATCAAAAATGTCCGGTAATACTTTTTTGATTTTATGAAAAGTCTTAAATTATTCAAATCCTTTAATCATCAAATCAAAATTATAATCCAAATAATAAAAAAATGAAAACACACATTCTGAAATTTGCAGCAATTTTGATTGTAACATTAGTTAGTCAGTCCATCATCACATCGTCTTTCGCACAGGCGCCGGAAATGTTCAACTATCAGGCAGTGGTAAGGGATAATGCAGGTAATATTCTGTCAAATCAGGCGGTATCATTCCGGCTCAGTATCCTTCAGGGCTCAATGTATGGCGCATCTGTATATGTTGAAACACAAAAAGACACAACAAATTCTTATGGAATTTCTGTGCTTAAGATCGGTGCCGGCAATCCGCAATATGGAAGCATGACAGGAATAAACTGGACAAATGGTTCTTATTTTATTAAAGTGGAACTTGATCAAAGCGGTGGAACTGCTTATACCACCATGGGTGTGACACAACTTATCAGCGTACCTTATGCCTTACATTCCAAAACGGCAGACAGTGTTTCCGGAACTTATCCGGAAACCGACCCTGTTTTTGGTGTTTCGGTGGCAGGCAGCATCACGGCAGCAGACACGGCGAACTGGAATGATAAACTTGACCTTGAAGTTGATGGTTCGGTGACCAATGAGCTGCAGGTATTAAGTATAGCTCATGATACCATCTATCTTAGTAACGGCGGTTATGTTAATATTGCCTCATACAGGGATACGTTATGGAATAAGAGCGGAAACAATATCTTTAATACCAATTCCGGCAATGTGGGTATAGGTACAGCAAGCCCTGCGGCTCTTCTGCATATACACCATACTGCTACAGGCAACGGTAATGTCTTGTTTACCGGGGAATATAAATCTTCCAACCCGGGGCCTGCGCCGGCAACAGGGCCGGGTACCCGCATGATGTGGTACCCGGATAAAGCAGCTTTCAGAGCCGGAAATGTTGATTGGGCATATTGGGATACGGATAGTATCGGAAAAATATCTGTCGGGTTGGGTTGCAATACCAAGGCAAAAGGATATAGTTCAACAGCAATGGGATATTATACAACTGCTTCAGGAAATTATTCAACAGCAATGGGATTTATGACAAATGCTTCAAAACCGGGTTCAACAGCAATGGGAGATAATACAGCTGCTTCAGGAAATAATTCAACAGCAATGGGAGATAATACAGCTGCTTCAGGACATTATTCAACAGCAATGGGATCTAACACAACCGCTTCAGGAAATAATTCAACAGCAATGGGATTGAATACAAGTGCTTCAGGATATAGTTCAACAGCAATGGGTTATTATTCAACCGCTTCAGGATATTATTCAACAGCATTGGGATATTATTCAACTGCTTCAGGAACTGTTTCAACAGCAATAGGATATGGTTCAACTGCCTCAGGAAATTATTCAACAGCAATGGGATATGAAACAACTGCACCCTCATGTTATGAAACCGTAATTGGACTGCTTAATACAGATTATGCTCCTCTTAATACAACTGGATGGAATGCTGCAGACCGTCTGTTTGTGATTGGTAATGGTACCGGTTCAACAGCAAAAAGCGATGCCATGGTGGTACTAAAAAATGGAAATACAGGATTTGGCACATCAACGCCGACTGCCTTGCTCCATGCATCGGGCACAGCTACAGGCGGAGGCAATGTGCTTTTTGCAGGATCCTATAAATCTTCAAGCCCGGGTGCAGCTCCTGCAACAGGGGCGGGAACGCGCATGATGTGGTATCCTGACAAAGCGGCTTTCAGAGCTGGGTATGTTGATGGAGCATATTGGGATACGGATAGTATCGGAAAAATATCTGTCGGGTTGGGTTACAATACCAGGGCAAAAGGATATGCTTCAACAGCGATGGGATATGTTTCAACTGCCTCAGGAAATTATTCAACAGCCTCGGGTTATTTTTGTCAGGCTTTGGGAAACTATTCTGTTGCCATGGGACATTTAGCCAAAGCCCGGGGAGAGGGTTCTACCGCCTTTGGCAGCAGTTCAATGGCTTCAGGCATCAATGCTACAGCGTTGGGCTATGCATCAAATGCTTCTGGTGATTTTTCTTTTGCTGTAGGATATAATCCAACCGCTTTGGGGGACTATTCCGTCGCGCTCGGATGGATGGCATACGCCAATAATTTAGCAGGTAACGCTATTGGTTATGGTACAACAACTTTTGGCCAATACGCTACCGCCCTGGGTTATTATTGTACTGCTTCAGGCTCCACCTCTGTGGCAATAGGTAACAATACGGCAACTACCGGTAATTATTCTATAGCTATGGGAAGTTATACTACAACTCCCTCGGCCTATGAAATGGTGGTAGGAAGATATAATACTTCTTACTCTCCGGGCAGTTCCATCACCTGGAATTCCAACGACCGTCTTTTCGTTATCGGTAATGGTACAAGTTCTTCGAGTCTCAGCAATGCCATGACCGTGATGAAAAACGGCAAAGTGGGTATTGGTACCGATGCTCCCGGTGAAATACTGCATGTGAGAAATACCAGTGGAACAGCCAGAATAAGGATAGCTGCGGCTGACAGTACCCTGGCCGAAATGAACTTTTTCCAGGATGCCATATACAAAGGCGCCATTGGATTTGACAACACATCAGAAAACATATATATCTATCAGGCAGGAAACGTCAATATTAAGAACGGACGTATAGGGATACAAACGGTGAATAATCCGACCTATGCTGTTGAGTTGCCCAACAGTGCCATCATTGGAACAGGATCGGGCAGAGCTTACGCTTGGACTACATATTCAGATAATAGAATAAAAAGCGACGTTAAAGAAATCAACTACGGTATTGATGCTGTGCTGAAACTAAAACCTGTGAGCTACCTGCAACATAACTCAACGGCGGAGAACGGTAAAATTGTGATAGATAATGCCGGTGTTTACAATATCGGCTTTATCGCACAAGACATTTATAAAATAATTCCTGAAATAGTCAACAAACCGGAAAATGAAGAAAATACTCTCTGGAGCATGAGCTATGAAAAATTAACACCGGTACTTGTCAAAGCCATACAGGAACAACAGGCTATCATTGAATCGCAGAAGTCAACCATCGGAAAACTTGAGGCGCAAAACTCAGAAATCCTGAAAAGACTTGAGATGCTGGAACAAAGCTACGGGCTTGTCAAAAAGTAAGGAAGGTTTGGCTGAAAGTGGCAGTACGACTGCGCGAAAGGCTCATGCTGCTGCCAGTCGTGCCGCCACTACTGCCATGTACTTTCTTTCCCTTCCCTTCCATGCAGGCAGGCACTATCAGAATCTGCTCTGCCCTGACTGAAAGTGGCCGTACGACTATGCGAAAGGCTCATGCTGCTGTCAGTCGTGCCGCCACTACAACCATGTACCTTCTTTCCCTTCCCTTCCATGCAGGCAGGCACTATCAGAATCTGCTCTGCCCTGACTGAAAGTGGCCGTACAACTACGCGAAAGGCTCATGCTGCTGTCAGTCGTGCCGCCACTACAGCCATGTACCTTCTTTCCTTCCCATCCATGCAGGCAGGCACTATCAGAATCTGCTCTACCCTGGCTGAAAGTGGCCGTACGACTACGCGAAAGGCTCATGCTGCTGCCAGTCGTGTCGCCACTACAGCCATAAGTCCCGGCTTTTATATTAAAAAAGAAAATAATTAAGTATTTATTTGCCCGATAGAATAATTACTATTTTTGCAGTAATTCCGGTTTGATGAAATATAAGTATACATTACTAATAGGATTTCTCCTGCTTAAAGGAATCACTGCTACCCCTCAGACATGTGATGAATGGTATACCAGCGGAATCACCAATGTACAAGCCAATAATCTTCCCGACGCGATCTCTGACTTCACAAAAGCCATAGAAATTAAACCGGACTACAGCAATGCTTATATGTATCGTGCTATGGCTTATGAAAAAACCGGGAATTACAAACAGGCCATAAATGATTACTCAAGTGTTTTAACCTTTAAGCCCGATGATGAAACAGCATATCTGAGCCGGGGAAAACTGTTCGCACAGCTTGGTAAATCCGGGTATGCCATGTTAGATTATAACAAAGCCGCTGAAACTAATCCTGATAATGGTGAAGTATACTTACAGAGGGGACTCCTGTTCCATAAAAACGGACAGGATACTGCTGCTATAAATGATTTTAATACCTACATCCACATGTTCCCCTTATCTGTCAAAGGATACGATGCTTTAGCCGGCATATACAATGACCTGGAAGAATATAAAACCGCCATTGACCTTTATTCCATTATTATCCGCATTGATTCGGCTAATGCCCGGGCCTTTTTCAACAGGGCCTATGATTACGAACTTATCAGCGACCCGGATAGTGCCCTTGCCGGCTATACCAAAGCAATAGAATTTGATGAAAAGTTCTCAGATGCATATTTTAACCGCGCATATATTTATAACGACCGCAACGAGTTTGATAAAGCAATAGCCGATTACACCAAAGTAATTCAACTGGAACCCGACAGCCCTGATGCCTATTTTAACCGTGGGCTGGCTAAAATAAGTTCCGGACAAAAACAAAGCGGATGTTCTGATATTCAGAAAGCTGCCTCATCAGGTGATAAAACGGCAAAAAAATACTTTTCGGTAAATTGCAGATAAAATGATTTTGAGCAAGAAATATAAAAGAAATGCATATAAGAATTGAATTCCTTCCCGGCTCACAATTCCGGAATAAAAAATCCGGTGCTACCCGCCTTTCGGCTGACCGGATAAAAGTTTGTATTCAGGTCATTTCTCACGCAGAAAGCCCGAATAAATTATGAGTAAAATTGTTATCATAGTACATGGTATCCTGGGTTTGACACTTGAACCGCCCATACCCCTCTGAAACCCTTATTCAGCAAGGGATGTTGTTTTAAAATTCAAAAAATGTAGTGCGAAAACTATTTTGTATTTTCTGTTTTCTATATTATATTT